>ERZ889078.1005-NODE-1005-length-23575-cov-23.378401_pt1 | contig 23575 bp, 35 predicted proteins | sample MGYA00521266_ERZ889078 | MGnify/ENA primary metagenome ERZ889078 (study PRJEB32303, sample SAMEA104408618) | aquatic metagenome | biome: Brackish water; feature: Pelagic; material: water | place: Baltic Sea | collected 2014-06-16T06:34:00 | depth 76,534 m ...
TATATTATAATTTAATATGTAAGAGATATTTGTTTCTTTTTAATAACTCAAAATGGAGGATATTATGAAAAAGTTTTTTAAACTTATCAATGAGCGTTTGGTAAAAGGTTTCTGGACAAAAGAATATTGGGTTGCCCCCATTTCCTGAATGTTATAACCCAGAATGTTTCGACTGTAACAGAACTGATTGTAAAGGATGTGAGTTTAAATAAAGGATATATTATAATGGATGATGTTATTAATCCTAACACAATTGAAATTTTACCAAAGTTTATGAAGTTTAATTCCTGGAAAACTTGTGAACTTAGAGAATTAGGTTTTACTTTGATTCATGTAAGAATTGAAGGTCAAGGTACCATGGATGGCAAACCAGAAACAGAAACAGATACATCATGGATAATTGAAATTCCTTATGGTGATAGAATTGAGGAACTGACTATTCATGAAAGAGTCACCAAAAGGTTATATACAAAAGAAATTAAAGGTGACATCTATGATTTACTCTCTGAAGCAATTGCTTCTCGATTAACTTTCTTTAAAATAAGAATCACTAGTATGATAATAAGAAATGATTCTACTGATGATATTATTAAAGTTAGAAGAGTTAAGAATAGAATGCTCGTGTCTCATTTAAATGGATTACCTTATTCAGATGATTCATTTAACCTTGATGAACTTGGGAAAGCGTTGGGGGACTTATACAAAGTAAGTTGTAACTTAAGAGCAGGGTCTCGTAGAAAACCTATGATTTGTAATCCAGATTCAAAATAAATAAAGTTTTACCCCACATTAAAAGAGTCAGTCATTCATTTGATTGACTCTTTTTTTTGTCAACTTTTTGTGCCTACGGAAAAAAAGGACCACACGTCCCCGACAACATGTGGTCCTTTTTAATTGCTCGACTTATGAGAGAGAAGAATTTACATAGTCAGAGCCCGGCATATCTTTAATTTATAATATGTTCTTATTTAATATTAAGTTTAGATAGTTTGTTTTTTATTTAGAACATATTATAAACCAAAGGAGGATATAAAATATGTCAAGTAATATTAAAGATGTTCATGTAGTAATTGATTGTGAATTTGTTAAATGCCAAATCTGTAATAAAGAATTAAAAAAAATAGATGGAAGACATACTAAAAAAGTTCATAAAATTAGTTTTGTTGAATATAAAAAACAATTTCCAAATACTCCAACAATAACTAAAGATCAATTAGAAAAAGAATTAGTATCTATAAAGAAAAGAAAAGAAAAAAAATCTAACATCAAAACTAAAACTGTTTTATGTTGTAATCCAGAATGTAATAAAGAATTTATTGGAAATATAAATATTTCTAACAATTTTAGTTTATGTTCTGAATGTAAAAGTAATGGTCTAAAAACTCAAAAAAGTATAGATACTTATAATAGTCAAAAAGAGGGAATGATTAAAAAATATGGGGTATCTAACCCAAGTAATGTTAAAGAAATTATACAACAAAAGCAACAAAATTTACAACTAAAAATTGAGAAAAATCCTGAATATTTTAAACCAATAGTTGAAAAAAGACAAAATACTAACCAACAAATATATGGGGATGATTGGGGAAATGTTCTAAATGAAAAATCTCAGGATGCATTAGAAGAAAAATATGGAGTTAGACATGCATTACAAAATCCAGACTCATTACAAAAATTTCAAGACACATGTTTACAAGAAACAGGATATAAATCTCCATTTGAAAACCCAGATATTATAAAAGAAATTAAAGAAATTAATTTAAAAAAATATGGAGTTGAAAATCCAATGCAAGTACCTTCTATTTCAAAAATAGTTGGTGATAAAGTTAAAGAAAGTTGGAAAGATCCTGAAGTTAGACAAAAAAGAAATCAAGCATATATTGATAATTTTATACCAAGATTATTATTATTTTTAAAAGAGAATGCTAATATAGAATTAAGGGAAGATTATCAAAATGCTCATTATTATCACAAATGGAAATGTTTAAAATGCGATTATGAATTTAAACAAAATTGGAATGCAATTCAACAAGGATTTTCATGCCCAAATTGTAGACCTAAAAATAAAGGTTGTAGTTCTAAAGCTCAAATACAAATTTCTGATTTTATTCAAAAATTAGGATTTGATGTTGTTTTAGATAATAGAGACTTAATAAAACCTTATGAATTAGATATTATAATTCATTCAGAAAAAATAGCAATTGAATATTGTGGATTATTTTGGCATACTGAAAAAATATTAAAAGATACAAGAAAAAAGATGAATGATGTTACTAAATATCATTTATATAAATTACAACAATGTCAGAAACAAGGTTATAAATTAATTACTATTTTTGAGGACGAATGGATTTTTAAACAAGAAATTGTTAAATCTAGATTAAAACAAATTCTTAAAGCTACTAATTCTAAAAGAATACATGCAAGAAAATGTGAAATTTGTGAATTGACAGGTTCAGCTAAAAATGAATTTCTTGAAAAGTTTCATATTCAAGGCAAGGATAGTTCATCAATTAAACTAGGTGCATTTTTTGAAGATATTTTAGTTTCTGTTATGACATTTTCAAAAGGTAATATTTCTAAAGGCTCAAAATCAAAAAAAGGTGTTTGGGAATTAAATAGATTTTGTAGTGACTCAAATTATCATTCACCTGGAATTGCTGGAAAGTTATTAGCATATTTTAAAAGAAATTACGAATGGTCAGAAATTTTTAGTTATGCGGATCAAAGATGGAGTGATGGTAATTTGTATTATCAAATAGGATTTGATTTAAGTCATGTAACTCAACCAAATTATTGGTATGTAAATATTAATAAATTAAAAAGATTGCATAGATATGGATTAAGAAAAAGACCGGACGAACCAAAAGATATAACAGAAAGAGTCTTGCGAATTTCTGAGGGGTATCAAGTTATATGGGATTGTGGTAATTTAAAGTTTAGTTTAAAAAATATATAACAACGAAAAAATAACCATACACAAATTAATGTGTATGGTTATTTTTTTTCGTACTTATTTTATCTTATGCAGTAATTGTACAAGCACAGATACCATTACTTCTAATCAATGCAGTAGCATATCTACTAAGAATTGTTAGAGAAGGTGTAGCTCCCAGTGGATATGGGTGCAAGACGGCAGGTACATAAGGTGCATAAATATATACTGATTTTAATTCTTCAACTGGTTTATAAACAAGAAGCATAGTTCCTTGAGGAATAACAGCAGAAGTAAGAACTTTCCACTTTCCACCAGCAACAGTTGCGCTTCTATAACCCATGTTACCATCTACACTTGAAGTACCAGTGTAGTTGAAACCCTGAAGATCTTCAAGGATAGCAACATCAAGAGGGTTAGCAGCAATAACATTCGCAGATTCCATATTAGTATCTGTATAAACTTGTGCAGATAGTTTATTAAGAACTGGAATGATGTTTTCATGCCAATATTTATCGCCCCAAGTATAAGCAACAGGAGCTGTTCTAGCAAATGTACCAGTATGAGCAGCAGTGTTCAATCTTGAGTTAGCAGTAATAAGTGCATTAACAATTTCTCTATCAATATCTAGAGCAATTTGTTGTCCAAGAACATTAACAATTTCAGCTTGCATAGAAAGATCAAAAAGAGCTCTCATGTCTTGTTCCATGTTAATAGTCCAGTTTGCACTGATTTGTCTGTCTTTTGCATATAGACGAACTTTGTCTACACTTAATTTAACAGTTGGGTTGATTTTGTTTTCTTCTAGTGAGAAAGTTACTTTGTATCTAATATCTGTAACTGTACCAGTAGTACTAGATGCATCAACTGTTCCATTTAGATAATCAACTTTACCAGAAATAACATCACTAACACCACCAACAACTACACTTGTAGAAAAATGACCTTCAACAGCAGGAACGATTGATACTTCAGCCCAAACAGTACCATCATATACAGCTGTGATTTCAAAATCTCTTTCAAGATGAGCTTGTGAGCTATCAACACCAGCAACATTAAGAACATCAAATGCATCAGAAGGAACAGGCATTTGAGCAGATACTGGAGTACCAACAACTGGACCACTTGAAATATCTTGTCCTGTTACAGGAGAAGGATATTGAGTAGAACTGTTTGAAGGTGCGAAAGTTGCTTTTAAGAAAGCTTTAATAGTTTCTGGTTTGTCCATTGGTGAAACTGTAATAAGTTCTTTAGCAATAAGTTTTGGATAGAAAACTCTAAGAATTGGAAGAGTCAAAGTTTCATAAGGATTGATCTGAAACATTGAATTTTCAAGTAAACTAATTCTTGTGTTTTCTGCGAGAACTACAAATTGTTCTCTGTCTTTTTTGTTTTCAATAGACTCAGCTAAACCTGTAACATAAGTATTGAAAGCGAGATCGTCAACTAAAACTTGTTTCATATTTCCAGGTTTAGATGGATCAACGCCAGAAATTTTCTTAGTTGTTTGATACACTTCTTGAAGAAGTTCTTTCATGGTGATACCTCCTATGGTAGATATTTTAAATTAACATAATAATCCTTTTAGAATTTAATATATGTTCTTAAGAGGTTTGTAAGTTAGAAGAAAACTCAGCGGGCGAAAACTCTGAGTTTGTTTCTCAAGTGGGTTAAGAAACAAACTCAGAGTTTTTATTTTTTAACTATTTGGTTGGAAATCGTTTTGATATAGTAGTCATAGTATCTTTAAGATGAAAGTCTAACTTGTTAGTATCTAATTTGTCTATAATTTTTAATAAAACTATAGTTTCTTGTTTTGTTTGTCCTTCGTTAACAATTCCCAAAGAAACTAACTTATCAATTCTTTCTAACAATTGTTTAACTTTTTGTTTTCTTTTGTATTGTTTAAATAAAGATTCAAGGGAAGTTTTATTAGATAATACATTAGTTTTGATTCTTTTGTATTCATTCAATTTAATTTTATAATCATCTATCTTTATTTGTTTTAAATCATCAAACAAAGGATTGATATTACGAATTATTTTTTCAGCTAAATTAACTTTTGATTGATCTATATTTTTTACATTTATGTCAGGGATCTTTGTTTCTATAATATTCATAATTCGCTTCCTAAACTTTCTAAAATTTTATATTTAATTCTGAAACTTTCATCGTCTAATTTTTTTATTTTAACTAACAAATCGTTCTTAATAGTGTTGGATTGTTCTATTAAAGAATTTTGTTTAGATATTTTTTTATTAACAAAAACTAACTTTTCATCAACATTATTAATATTTTCTTTTACATTAAAATTTTTATCTTCTTTGCAAATTGTAAAAATATGATCTATAACAGTAGGTATTAAATCATGTTTTTTTATTCTAGTCACTTCTGGGCATTCGATTATATTCATTTATTTAGCCTTCCATCCTTGTATTGCAGCACCAATAACTCCTGGTTGCTTAGCTTTTTTATTAATAGAATCTTTATATTTAAGTTCATCTCGTTTATTTTTAAGACTTTGTACCATATAATTTTTAGTTCCACTTGCTGCTGCTTTAACACCTTTTCCTGCTAAACTTGCAACTTTTCCTGTAGCCCATCTTGCCGGTCTGGTTCCTACCTCAGCAGCTTTACCGACAGCAGAAGCAACAGCACCAACAAAGTTTTTTCTATCAGCAGCTTTAGCATTTTTAGCATTAATTCTTTTAACAGCGGCATCTTTATTTTTTTTCTCAGCTGCTTGTTTAATTTTATTTTCTTTATCTATAGCAGCTTTTTGTTCTGGAGTTTTTGTAAGAAGTTTTTTACCACCGTAAGCAGCGGCGCCTAATGCTACTCCGGCTGCTATTTTACCTTTATGTTTATTAACAAAGGAACCAGCTTTTTTAGCATACTCTTTAGTCTTGTCCCAAACTTTTCCTTCATTAAGACAATCAAGATAATTATCAACAACGTTCATTTTTTTAAATCCATGTATCAAAAAATGTTATAACTTTAGATTCAACTAACTTATCAAAGTATTCTGGTAAGAAACATTTATTACCAATACAAATTTTACCAACACTTTCAGTTAACATTGAAGATTCAAATCTCATCTCGCTAAAATTAACTACAGCAGCTTTATGGGATGGTTGAGAAACTGCATCGAACGCTATAATTGTTAAAGGACCTTTAACTAAATTATATTCAGTTAGACGTTGTAATTCTGCCAACCCCCTCATCGAAAAACCAACTCCAGATTGATCCATTAAAAGTCCATATAGAATTCCACCATTTGGTGTTGAGGTAGTTTCCATTTCAGCAACTAAATGATTACCTTTCCATTCATAATCTCTTATGATATGAGAAACTTCTTTCAGCTGCACTGTAGTTTGTCTTATTTGATCAAATTGTCCACCTTGAGGAATTGGATGATCTAGTTCAGATAAAAAAGCTCTGTTTCTCATTCTTGGAGCACAACTCTGCATACCTTGTTCAAGAACCATATGAGGATACATTCTTTTATTTGCATTAATATCATCAGCTGTCTGGATTGTGCAACGAAAGATTGCTTTACCAGGAGACTCCTTAACTATCTTAGCTTCCTGCATTAAAGCACTTTCTAATATAAATGAGCTCATTATTTTTAATCTCCTTATTTTATATACAAACTTTATTTGCTAAATTACCGGTTGAACATTCTGTTCCAGTTTTATGTCCATATTTATAATGACATGTCGAACAACAAGCTACTCCAAAATCTGGATCAAGTGTAAAACCTGGTTCAAGTTTTTGAGGTCTTGAATGATGACATTGTTTTGCATCATTTTCACAATATTCACATTTATAATCAGATCGTTTTAAAACCTCTTGTCTCCAAACTTTATATTCTTCAGTAGTATATAAATCTTCATTTATAATACCAGCTTTAATTTGATCCTCTTTTATAAGCTGAGTAACTTTTTTTCCATATAATGGACATTCTTGTTTACATTCATTACAACAATAGAAATTAGATTCCCCATAACCATTAGGATTTTCTATACATGCAATTCGTTCATATATTTGCTGTTTTTGAGGAGTAAACCATCCACCTTGTTCTTTTGAATTTGGACAATTATGATTTTTACAATGGACTTGTATTTCTCTCTCATTTGGTTTATCAGGATTATATCTAATTTTTTCAATTTTTGAAAACATTGGAAATTTTGCTTTTATCTTTTTAATTGATAACCGTAATTTTACTCTTGTACTAAAAGAAATAACTCTATTTTTATGAGCATTTTTCATTTTCTTTCTAGTTTGTTTTGTAACTAAAAATCCTTTACTTGAATTAGACATTTTTTGTAATGACTCTTCACTATATACTCCAGTTTTTCCTTTATTCCATGGAGATTTACCTTGTCTAGAAATACTCATTAATAATAATGTCTCTTCACTATATACTCCAGTTTTTCCTTTATTCCATGGAGTATATCCTTTAGTTGATTTTTTTATTTTTTTTATAGCATCTAAAGAATGTTTTTTACCAAAAAATGGATGATTTTTCCCGCTAAATTTCTTTTTACAATTAGGACATTTTTTAAAGTTAGTCGAACAACACCACTTACCATTTTTAAACTGATATTTAGCTTCTTGACCACAACCATATTCACATAACATTATAAACTCATTCCTTATTCAACAGCTTGTACCATTTTGCCGATGTCTTTATCTTTATAGTATTTAGATAATATTTCATAAACATTATCAACAACTTTATAGAAAACTACAATTATCTCATCTAATCTATCTTTATATAAAGTTACGTTAGAAATTAAAGTTCTGAATAAATCTATTGTACTAGATACATAATTTCTAAGTTTAATCAAATTTGGATCTGTTGTTCCAGCTAAATATGATTGCATTGATACTAATCTTGAATATATTTTTTTAAGTTCATATATTCTACCAACCTCGAAAGTATTAGTAGGACCAGGAGTTTCCATCCCCATCCCCATCATAGAAGGATCACCACCCATACTAGGATCACCCATATCTTGACCCATTTCTCTACCATCAGACATTGTCATAGGTGGTGCTGCTTGAGGTGGTGTAGCTGGAGTAGTAGTTTTGACAGGATCACCGTCAGCTTCTTTAACTACTTTTGTTCTATCTGGTCCTGGAATATTTTGAGGATTAGTTGGTCCTGGAATATTTGTAGTCATATCAGATGAACTACTAGTTCCAGAATCATTTCCCGCTAAATCCTCAACATCTGCTGGATCATTTGAATCTGCTGGATATGGATTAGCATTAGAAAGAGAACCTCCATTAGTCCATGTTTCTAACATTTTATTTAAATCATATTTTTTCATATATCACCTAAGCCAATGGACCTTGAACAATACCACTATTATAAATTCCAAAAGTTGGACCAACTACTATTGGTTCCATTAATGCACCAATCCCGCTATTAAAATTTGCGAAAACAGGAGGTGCTGGAATAGTTTCTGTTTCTTCATACCCACAATACGGACAAACAAATTCAGTAATTTGTGGATCGTCATTAGCAGGATTAAATGGTTGTGTTATTGTACCAGTCATATAATTTGTAGAAGTTCCGCAATTAGCAGAACTACATGTCGGACAAAGTTTAAAAGACATATTGTTTCCTCCGAACTAAATGTTTTGGAAGGGAGCTGCTATTACAACCCCCATCCGTCGAATTAAGCAACTGGTCCTTGAACAATACCGCTATTATAAGTTCCGCCTGATTTTGCAAACTCAATTTCTTCTGTTTCTATGTTGCCGCAGTAAGGACAAGTCCATGTAGTAATCTGAGGATCGCCTGTTACCATATCAAATTCTTGAGTAACTTCTCCCTTCATGTAAGCCATTCCTGCTGCGCCACCACATTTCATACATAATTTAGTAGCCATAATATTTATCTCCTATAAAGTTTTATTTTATATTTTAATATGTTATTTAAGGTTCTGGATCTGGTTCAGGTTCAGGTGGTAATACAACTTCTACTGTGCTAACACCACCACCAAGATCAGCTAATACAATTTCTTCATTTTCCTGATAACCACAAAAACCACAAGTCCATTCAATAAGTTGTGGTTCTCTTGGTGTAACTGATATTAGTTGAGTAACTTCACCCTTCATAATATTTAATCCATTGCCACCTGTGCAATTTGGACATACTTTAGTTGCCATAATGATTTCCTCCTATAAAGTTTTATTATATATTTGTTCTTAAAAATTAGTAACCACCCATACCACCACCCATACCACCCATAGCATCTTCTTCATCTTTAGTAGTTCCTAATTCTTTTTCAAGTTTCTCACCAACTTCATAGTTCTTTAAGTCTTCCCAATCAATATTAGACAAGTATTTCTTTTTAGTGTATTCTTTTGGTATACCAACTCTTTCTAATGTTTCAATTAAATTAGCTAATTCTCCAAGGTATCTTGCTTCTCTTTCATATTGAAGTGATTTTGGACTTGGTAGAGCTATTTGAACATTGTCAAGAACTGAAAGTGCTTCTTCTGGACTTATTATATCATAAACTTTTTGTACAAGTTTATTAATTTGATGTGATATATATTTTTGATGACTAACAATTGTTCTTGCAAATAGAATATTCTCTTCTGTTAATGCAGCTTTATTAGATAGATTCTCTTCTATATTAATAAAAGCTGGTGGTACTCCTAAACTTGCAACAACACTGTCTCTCAAAAATTTTAATTCTTCTACCTTGTTTCTAATATCAACATTACCTTCATTAAATGTGCTAATATCAACAAATGGTTTTCCATCTTTCTGAGGGATATAAACATCTTCAAATGTTGTTATCATAGAAGGTATAGTATCAACAGTTCCAAAATTATCAAGAGTAATCTTTCTTTTTCTTAATTCCTCTTTTAATTTTTCAATCATGTTTCTTGCATCTCTTGGCAAACCAATTTCAACAGCAATCTTTCTCTTTTCTGTTGATCTAGCAAGACGTTGTACTGCCAATGCTGTTTCCATAGCAACTAAACATTTAGCTGTGAATTGACAAGCATCAAATATAGATTCACCGTAAGGTTCATATTTTGTTGATGGTCTCATAAAATGTTGAATTTTATCTGGTGCTACATATCTAATACTCATTGCTCTTGATTGATCCTGACCATTAGCTACCATTGAAGCAACAATATCTTTTAACTCTTTGCTATCAAATTCTTGAACTTGAGGAACTTTTTTAGAAAGACTTTTTAATATTGAATTACAAATATCATTAACTGCTTGATCTTGTACAGATAAATGAGGAACAATAGTTGCTTTTGGAAATATTAAATAACCAAAACAAACTGGATATAGTTCACTTTGTAATTTTACAACTCTGGCTGGAACATGCCATAATAAAACTATATCATCTTTTTTAAGTTCTTCTTTAGCATTAGATTTTTTTTCTTTAGCTTCATTTAAAAATTTTTCATCGAATTTAGATTCATTAAAAGATTCATAATTAATTGTTATATCCCAATCTTTAACATCAAGTTTTTCAATATAACCTTCAGTTGCTAAATGAGATTGCTCAGCTAAATATGAAGTACTAGTTAATGCTGTTTTTGATGTTGCTATTTCACAAAAGAAATCTCCAAAAAGAAGGGTGTTTCTAACTATCAATGGAAGATTTTCTTCTATTTTTAATTTATTAACTAAACCTTTAACTTGTACTGTTTTAGATTCAGTTGGAGTTTCATCTTCTAAAAATTTTTTGGGTTTAATTTCTAATGTTGTTTTTGTTATATCATCAGGTGAACAAATATTATCAGTTAAAACATCTAAAGCTCTATAACAATAATCAATTGTTGAAATAGTTCCTTCATATGTTTTATAACGCATCATTCTTTTTTGTTGACCAAACATAGCTGGAGATGTGGTTCCTTGACCAAAAATACCTTTTGAACCAGAGTCTATATTAAATCCACCGGTGGATTTGGATATCATATTTCTAACTAAATCTATATAACCATTTCTCCCACTCTGAGATTTAAAATTAGTTATATCTGTTACTGCTTGATCTAATTTAGCATCAATGTTAGTTGTCTTAGTTCCAACTATCGTTTGCTTCAATGCTGAAAAATTGTCTTTAAGGCTCATATTATTTCCTTGCTTGAGATTTAACTTTAGATCTATATTTGTCCATTAATTTTTTCTTATACATTTCATATTTTTTGCGATGTAAATTCATCATTTTATATAATGAATCATCATTATCTTTAGATACTTGAACTGCTAACCTTCCAGTCTCTCTATCAATTTTATCAGTTCTGTCAATGATGGATGTAGTAGGTCTTTTTACTTCTTGAAAATATAATTTAAACATCTTCATTAGGCGACCCCTCCATTATTTGATCTATTGATGCTTGTTTAATTTCATCATGTTCAGCTTTAGTATTAAAATATTCTACAATAATTAGCATAAAAGTTTCTTCATCCCCATATAAATAAGTAAACTCTTTTGTGAGGGTTGATCCTAATAACTTTAATGTTAATTTTGCAAAATCTATTGAATTTTGTTTAATATCTTCGTCTGAGGGTTTAGTTCCTTCAATTGAATAAACTAATATTCTATCTTTATAAATTATATCAAATGCTTTTTCTAAATAATATATAAGAACTAGCATATATTGTTCGTGTTTATCAACATAAGATTGTCTTTTTTTATGGTTAAAATATTTTGTTGTATAGTTATAAACCAAAATAACGATAATAATAACTATATAAAATATTCCATATAAAAATATATTGTAATTATCCATCTGTTACTATATCCTCTTGTATATCATCTGTAGATTTTAATTCTTCCTTTGCAATGGAATCTTTCTTTACATACTTTCTTTTTGGTTTACCTTCTTCTGTTACTATTATAGAAGTTATTTGATGTGGTCTTATAATCAAACTAGATGAACTTGTTTCTAATATAGTAACATTTCCAATTGATAATAATTTAGATAAATTTAAAATATATTCATTTAAATCTTCATCATTTTCATCTTCTATGATTAAAGGGTCTACATTCTCTTGTAAAATTTTAATAATTTTTTTCATTTAGTATTCCTGTTGTTAAAAATTATTCAATGATTTCAGCGACTATATTTTCTAGAATTGTAATAGGTTCTTTTTCTTCTTTTACTTTAGTTTTTTTTACTTTAAGATTTTTAACAATTTCTTTTTTTACAATTTTTTCTTTTATATAATCTTTCATTTCATATTCAACACCCTGATGAATTAAAGAGGCAACTAAAAGATCTAATTCATTCTGATGTTTAACAATTGCTTCTAAAGGACTTCTAACTAACCTTCCTTTAATAAAAAGCATTTTGTTTGGTGTTTTTACTATTACTAATTGATGCTTCATAACAATTCCTTTTATCGGTTGAAATACATGCGAGTATATATATTATACTCGCATGTATTTAAATTATTAAACTCTTATGTCATTTTCTTTTAATTCTGGTTTGTCATCATCATCATCTTCATCATCATCTTCATCTTCGTCATCATCTTCGTCATCATCTTCGTCATCTTCCATAGCTTCTGAAAAAATGTCAAATGCTTCTTTGAGATCTTCATCTTCATCATCATCTTCTTTATCATCTTCATCTCCATTTGTAGGATTACCAATTGGAGCACCTGATTCTTTTAATTCTTTTAATTCTTTATCAACATCAAGATCTTCTTCTTCATCTTCATCAGGAGTTTCTTCACCACCAGGTGTGATTTCTTCTTCTTCTGCTTCTAGAAGATCATTGAAAAGATCTAAATCTTCTTTTATAGCAGCGTCGATACCTTTACCAACACCTTCAGAACCAGCAGGGAAAGTTGCAGCTTTAACTACATCTTCTCCACCTGTGTGATCATCTCCATCAATAAGACCAGAACTATCTTTATCAGGATCGCCAGATGGTTCATGGAATTTTGCAGCTGGGTCTTGATCTGGTTCTTCACCACCACCAATATCATCTCCTTCTTCCATCTCAGCAATCAATCTCTCAAGAACAGCATCTTCAACAGCATCGTTTTCATCTAATTCAGTTGCTTTTTTAGCTTTAGCTTTAGCTTCATCAACGTCAGTGTCATTGTCCATTCCAGAAGGCTCATGGAATTCTGCTGCTGGATCTTGTTCTGGTTCATCACCGCCGCCAATATCACTTTCAGCAATACCAACCCCTGGATCAGCATTTTCTTTAAAGTAATATCTTTCAAGAATAGATGAAGCATCTGTGTATGTTTTAAGTTCTCCACCGCCATCATAACCAATAATTGGATCTAAAAATGGACCCTTCATATCAATTGTTTGATTAGTATCATGACCACGATCTGCAACAGATTCTTTTAAAAGTTCCATATAATTAACTCTTTTGTTCATAACGTCCTCCTTATAGTGTATAAATACAAATAACTATTTTATTAGTTTATCTTTTATATATGTTCTATATGAGAAGGATTCTTAAAGTGAGTTTGTTTCTTAAAATGATTCACCCATTCCCATGAAACTTTTTGGAATTGTTAAAGTTTTATTTATTGGTTTATTAGTTATTGGTATTGTTTGATCATTTGTTAATGCATCTGGTGCTGCTGTGTTAGTTACTTTTCTTACATTATTAAATTTGAAATGAGCAAAGTTAACATTAAACTCTAAATTAACATTGCTTACACCACTTCTATTTTTACCAATTTTTCCATATACTTTAGTATCATCAACCTGATCTCTACTCATTAATATAACAAAGTCAGCATGTTCAATCTTTTTAACAGATTCTGAAATTTGATCTAAGTTTAATTCTCCAGAATTTTGAATCCTGTAAGCTGCTCTACCTAATTGTGTTGGAGCAAATACAGGAATATTATATTCAACTGCTAATGTTTTTAATGATAAAACTATGTGCCCAAGTTCAAGTCTATACATATCATATTTAGTATCACACTTTAATAGATCTAAATAATCAACATAAAGTCCTTTAATACACCCTACTCCATATTCAGCAATAGCATCATCACAAACACTCATAATATCTAATGTTGAAATACTCATTGGTGGGAAATATTTCATAATAATAGTTGAATTACATGATTTAAGTTTTTCAACAATTTTTTTCTTTATATCAACACCTGTTGAAATATCTCTTAACACATCATTCTTATCTCTACCAAACATTGGTTGATAAGTTCTTAACAATGATTCTTCAATAGTATTTTCAAGAGTTATATAAATAAATACATTTTCAACTCCATCTTTTTTAACTTCAGGATTTTTTGCTTGCTCTTCAAAAATATTTACATTTTGAGTCGCAGCATTAACAATTAAGTTATTTAAAAGAGTTGATTTACCAGAACCGGAAGCTCCACCAATTATATAAATTCTGGATGGTTCTGCTCCTCCATTTAAAACTTCATTATCAAGAACTGTAAATCCAGTTGGTATTGTATTTTTTCTTTCATATTTTTTAAGTATTAATTCTAAAACATGTTTATAATCATCTGACCCTAAATCTAAAGATGCAGATGCTTCAATAGAAACTCCTCTCTTTTCATTCATCATATTTAGATACATTGATTGAATAACTTCTTCATAATCTAATGCTAAATCATCTAAACTATCAAAAGATCCATCTCTAAATTGATTGACAAATGTACTTAATTGATCATAGTTATCAAATAAAGAATTATAAGTTTTTCTTAATCTTATCTGCTTTACTATATCAACAGCTGTTATATCTTTAATTACTTCTGTTCTTTTAAATTCTAAAAAATCATTGAGACTATCAAACTTTTTACTATACATTAAACTATCAATAGCATTTTGAGTAGTCTTATCATCCAACTTCATTTGACATATTTTCTTTAAGCAATCAAACTTAGTCTTTACACTCATTGGTATATCAAGTTGTTCTTTAGTTTCATGAAAACCCAAAACAGAAAGAATATCTCGATACAGAGCTTTATTTTTTGTGATTTTTATAGTTTTATTAATTACTACACTATAACATGAATTAATAAATGATTCTGTTATCAAAAACTACCTCCTTTATTATATACTTTTAACTCGTCTATTGATCCTTTTAAATCAATATACCAAGATATATGAAATGGTTTATCTTTTCTTTTTAGTTCTACATGACTAATAAAATCTGATTTAGACACTATTGCACCATCTTGATAATATTGTAATTTTTCCCCATCATATCCAACTGCACATGTATACCACTTCTTTAATTTCACTTCATTTACACCAACAACATTTTGTATCCAATCTATTTTACCAGATCCACCACAATGTTGACAAAAGCTAATTTTTACATTATCATTATTAAATACATTCATTCCTTCTATACAATACTTACATTTATATTCACCAGGATTTAATTTCATTTAATTATCTCCCTGTATGATTCATATTTTTTATTATTTTTCTTTCTAATTGTTTTCTATATTTAGGATTAATATCTTGTTTTATATCTTCATATGATTTTTTATGTTTTGGTGGTTCATCCCATAGATCACAACTCCATGCCCAAGTTCTTAAATCTGGTATATTTATATATTTATCTCCACCTGTATCTTCTTTTACCTGTAACATTTTCTATCCAGTCTAATTTTCCATCTCCATGACATTTTTCACAAAAGGTTTTAATTGGATAAAAATGTTTACCTCGTTGCTCAGTAGTTCTTATTACACCGCTACCATTACATTTATCGCATATAACTTCACCTTCTTTTAATTCACAATTCATCTGGAGGAACTCCTAAGCTTTTTAAAATTTCTTCATCAATTTGTTTAGCAATTTGGTCAGATAAGTTTTTAACATATTCATCATTAATTTTAGGACCGTATAATTCATCTGCTGATGGCCATTCTATTGTCATATATTTAGGTCTTTTACCAACTACTACTTCAACCCAATCAAGTTTACCTGCACCTAAACATTTATCACAACCAATTAATGTTATTGTAGATCTATCCTTTTCATTGCTTTGTCCAGTTCCATTACAATCTGGACATATAACTTCTCCTGGTTTTAGTTTCATAATGTAATACTCTCAGATATAAATGATGAAGTGTCAGTTGGTTTATGTAACTCATGTAAATATCTATCACATTGTAATTGTTTTCTGTTTAACATATTATCAATCCAATCAAGTTTACCGTTACCTTTACATCTTTTACATAATTTTTTTATATTATAATAAGGAGTCCATTCTATTTCAGTATATTTTTCTCCATTACATTCTGGACAAATTATTTCATTATCTTCTAGTTTCATATTAAAAAACCCATACTTTTCTTGTATGATCTAAATCTAAAAATTCATCCTTGGCTAAATGTTTATTAACAATATACTTACAAAAATCTTCATCTAAATCAATAAGCATTTTAATTGAATTTATTATTGAATGAGTTTTAGCTTTTTGTTTTCTAGTTATCTTACCTTGATTAACATTCTGTGTTACTTGAGCGCATTGTATAACAAATTCTTCTAAGTCACCAGATTGGTATACTGGATATATTTCATTTGCTTTTCTTCTTAACATTAATTGAACATCAGCATATGTTCTTAATACTAACATAGCTGCATACATTCTAAAGTTATCTGGAAATGTTCCAGTTCCTTCATTATAAATTTCAAAATTACTTATTCTTTTTAAATCAAATCTATCTGACATATCGTCAATTTTATGCTTAACAACATCTTCAGTAGTCATTCTATTACCAAAATGTTGTTTTAATGTATTAGATCTCATATCAACTTTTTTGACAATTTCATCATCATCTAAAATAAACATAGTCCTACCACGCATAAGTCCTTTAAACACACCTGAACTATCGTAACTAATTCTCAATTCAATATCATGAGTTTCTTTAACAACTTTCTGAAACATTTCATAAAAGAAAATATCTCGAAAGTTGGCACCACCTAATATATGGAAATCAAGTTCTTTACGACCAGCAGCTTTAGCTTTTTTAAGAAGAGGAATCAAAGGAAGTACATAGATTATACAAGGAGTAGAATCCCCTGACATATTTGCTACGATTCCACCGGTTCCAAAATGTTGAAATGCATCAAACATACCATCTTGATTCAATAAATCTGTGAATATATCCCATAGTTTTGGAGTTCTAAAATGATGAATATAAATTACTTTATCTCTTACTTCTTTAGGAAGATTTTTTGCAAGATTATAAGTTCTCTCATTACCATAGAATATATCATCAAAATTTTTAAAAAGTTTGCATCCTGGTCCTGGCGGAAGATCTAAAATAAAAGCTCTATCAATACATTGATGATTAAACTCTAAAAACTCATGATATAAATTAATTAGATTTTCAGTTTCATGTTCATCAATTCTTCCTATGCTCGCCTGGAAACCTCCAGAATCTGCAATGAAATTACAATTATCAAAAATACCATAATTTCTATTTTCTGTAAAAACTTTTACCTCACTTTGAACATAATTTTTATAATTCTTTTTTCCTGTAAAATTTTGTCCAAAAGAATGTAGGAAACCATGACAAGTGTTAGATAAAAAATTAGATAATATCTCTGGTGTAAAATTATCTTCCCAATTATTTTGTAGATTTTTTAAACAAAAATTCTTAAAATACGTGCCGAGTGTTTCATACCCGGCTAAAATGTAGTTTGAATCCGCCATTATTTCTTTTCCTTTATTCTTATAATTCTCTCACAAATTAACTTACTTAAATTTCCAGTAGAACATTCACCTTGATGACCATATTTAAAATGACATTTATCGCAGCATGATATTCCGTTTTCTGGGTCTAAAGATAATTCAGGATGAGTTTTCTGTGGTAGAATATGATGAGCTATATTAGCTAATTGTTCACAATAAACACATTTATTATTATCTAATTCAAAAACCTTTGATCTCCAAGTTTGATATTCTTGAGAACTATACCAAGGGTCTTCTATCAACCCTACTCTTATTTGATCTTCTTTTATCAACTGACTAACTCTCTTTCCATATAATGGACATTCTTCTTTACATTCATTGCAACAGTATAAATATGAACCACCTGTTCCATTAAGATCTTCTATCTGTCTTATTCGTTCATGTAATTGAGAATATGTTGGAGTAAACCAACCACCTTGTTCTTTTGAATTTTTACAATTATGATTCTTACAATGAACCTGTATTTCTTTTTCATCTGGTTTATCAGGGTTATATCTCATTTTTTCAATTTTAGAAAATATTGGATATTTAGTTTTATATTTATTTATAGTGGGTTTTCTTTTAATTAGCTCGTCTTTAGATATAATTCTATTCTTAGTTGATTCAGACATTTTTTTTCTAGATTCTAAACTATGGAATTTACCTTTTCTTCCTAAAGCCAATTTTATTTTAGTTTCTTTTGTATGTTTTCTACCTTGCTGAGATTTAGACATTTTTTTTCTAGCTTCTTCAGAAAAATAACGTTTTTTACTCTTCTTACCAATTTTTAATTTTGTTTCTTCAGAATGAATACGTCCAAGGTTTGCTAATCTAATTTTTTTCTTTGTTTCTTCTGAATGAGTTTTGCCGATTTGTGAGAAATGCATTTTTTTTAAAGAATCTATATTATGTTTTTTTCCTGTACTACTTATTGAATTTTTATTTTTAATAAAAATACATTGATTTGTAGTTTTAGAACAACACCATTTTCCATTTTTAAATTGGTGGGTTGCTTCTTGACCACAACCATACTCGCAAAGTATCATACCCACAACCCTCCTTTCATTTATAATATGTTACATAAATATAAATTATTTTCTATTTTCACAACACCATTTTCCATTAGTAATTTTTTTAATTTTTCCACAATTTTTACATATCTCTTTTTTTAAAAAAATATCATCATATTTATCTCTATATTTTTTATTATCTTTATGAGAAGGACACATCATATTTTCACTCATGTTTTTCCTCTCTGACTTCTGCTACTGTTGGGGTTTCCTCGTATTGAACTCTTTTATGATAAATACTTTCAAGCTCTTTAATAAGAATTTTTTTAGTAGTATTTAATGTGCCAACACGAATATTATCTAATTGTTCATCATCCATTAATCTTAGAATAGTACCTTCAACTGCTTTCATAATAAAATTTTCATTATTACCATCTCCATTATTATATAAAGCTCTTGTTGTTGCTTCTATTGCATCACATAACATTAGAATTAAAGCTTCTGACGATACAGGTTTTGGACATTTATATCTATAATTACTTTCTGGAGATTTTTTATCTTTATTCCAAAATGCTTGTAATACTGTATCGCCATGATGTTGACTTATAATATCAATAACTTGGTGAGGAAGATTTGGTATTTGAAGTAAATGAATTATACTATCTCCGACATGTCTTGTTATAATTTGATATGACATTTGTGGGTCTAATGTATCATGTACATTAGTTTCACCTTGATTCTCAGCAAAATACATTGGGTTATTCATCTTACCGCAATCATGATAGTATGCTGCACACTTAATTAAATCAACATTTAAACCTAAAGAAATTGCAACTGTTTCACACATAGCAGCAACATTTTGAGAATGTTTAAACGTGCCAGGAGCTAGTTCTTTAAATTTATCCAATAAAGGAAAGCTCTGGTCAAACAGTTTTTTATCTATTATTATATCTTCAGATGTTGTTTCCATAGTATACCTCTTAAATTTTAATTCTGATAAATTTACATCTTAAAAAATTTTCTATTTCTTTTTGTCTTAGTATATCTTTATTAGAAAGTTTACCATTTTTAAAATGATGTTGTTCATCAATTTCTATAACAGTATTTTTATCTTTATCATATCCATCAACCCAATATCCTAAACCACTAATAAGAATCTCACCACCATTTTCTGCATGTTGAAAATTATATCCATTTTCTTTACCATATTGATCTATAAGCTTACATGCTTCAGGATTATAATTTGGAGTTAATTGATATCCATTATTATATCGTTCTGATATTCTTTGTAAATAATTTAATCTTATTTTTTTAACTGTTTCTCTTGAGTGGCAATTTTTTAAACCTTTATTCCATGGAATGATTCCTTTTTTAGCTTTACTCATCTTTTCTTTAGTATCTCTACTCATCTTCTTTCCTTTCATAGTACCAACTTTTCCTTTTAAAGATTTACTCAACTTCTCTCTAGTTTTTTTAGAATGAGTTATACCTTTATTCCATGGAATTCTTCCTTTTAAAGACTCACTTAACTTTTCTCTTGTTTCTTTTTTTATTATTTTATTTTTATTTCCTAAACCAATCTTTTTTCTAACACCTAAACAATGTTTATGACTACTTGAACAACACCACTTGCCATTCTTAAATTGGTGAATAGCTTCTTGTCCACAACCATAATCACATAATTTCATTTTTTAATTAGAACCTATTTTTAACATCACTTCATCTTTCATACTTAAAACTTTAGCTAATGAAAAAACATAATCATATACATGGAGACCGCAAGACAAATAACGTTCAACTAGATAATTGTTTGTAAGAACTTCATCATCCTTACCTCTACATGAAGTCATGAGAGTTATATTGCTCCCACACTCTGCACATTGTTTATATAATTTTATATATTTCATAATATTTTCCTTTATATCATTTTATAAATTATAACAGCCATTATAATATGCCAAATAATGTTTATAATACACCAACCACCTTCTGGTATATATGATTTATCATAAAAAAGAATTTCAGATGAATATGGTTCATATACTGGAATTTTATATTTTTTCATATTATCCCCTTAAAATGGTATAAATTCACTAACATCTTTTCCTGTCGGACTTCCTACTTCATAACTCCAAAAATTTCCTATAGCTTCCCAAACATCTTCTTTAGTTTCACATTCAATTTTAGTTCTACCATTGCCTGTTACTATATAATTAACTACTTCTAATTTTAATTTAAAAGTATCACATTGACAATACTTACAACCGACATCACTCATATCTTCATAGCCATCAAAGTGTCTGTGATATTCATGACCACAAATACATATTTTATCATCACCATAGTTTGGATTATACATTCTGTCTATAACAACTTTTCTCGTTTCGATATATGGCTTTTCTTTCATAGTTATTTTCCTTTTGGTCTAGTCTTTACCACATTTCTAAATTCATCTTTATTAATGTACCAAAAAGGATAAGTACCATCGTCATATTTCATTAAACCAAAGTCGCTTGGATGGGTTGCAATATGAGCTACTAATCTAATAATATTTGTCATATTAGAATCATCCCAAGAATTATCTTGTCTTGCACGCATAAATATAATTAATGGACAACATATAACACCTAAAAGAAAAGATAAAACTCCTACTACTATTAAATATAAAATTTCCATAATATCCTCCTTAAAACATAACCGGAATAGGAACATTACCCCCCATGAACTCCTACTAATTGCATTATATCTATAGATATAACACACGGTGCATATTGATAACTCTAATTTCAGTCGCGTATCCTACTTTAAGAGTCTTTCCCAGCTCTCCGGTTGTTTTTAATTTTTATGATTTACATTATACTAATTCAGATCATTTGAAATTGGTAAAGGTTTTTGTTTTTTTGAAGGTATCCTGTTTACAATACCATAGATTTCTGGTCCTTTAAAAACCATATAAATCTTTTTATCAAAAAACATAGTTTGTCCTGCTTGCTGATGAACAACAATAGTATCACCAGGTCTAATATCTGCTTCTACTAATTCACCTTTTGAAATAACTGTACAGTTTTTCTGAGGAAGTTGTTTTTGAGCAGTTTCTGGAATATGAATACCTCCAGAAGTTTTCATTGAATCTTCAATTAGTTCACAAATTACATTATCGCCAATCGCTATTGGTACCATCATACACTTCTCCTTAAATTAATTTCTTCCAATTTCTACCATTTTCTATCTCTTTTATAATACGGTTATTGTATAAAGTCTTATTTCTTTATTATACTTATACAAAGTCATATACTAAATGTATGCGCGAACTAATATTAGTTTTATATTTTTCCGCGGCATCAAATACTGATGGAGCATTACTAAACATTTCTTCTTTACTTTTACCTAAAGGCATTAAATAAATTCTATTAGTAGGAAAGAATTTAATTACATCTTCAATAAATTCAATAGTTAATTTTTCATAACCATATACTATTTTTAAAAATACATTAGGATTATCTACAAGTTTTTTACATAACTCAAGAGAATCTTCAATATCATCATCATTAAACAATTTTGGCGAATAACTATAATGAACATTTTTATTAGGATTAACTTCTTTAATTAATTCTAATAATGCTAACCCATTAGTTTCAACATTTGCAATTGGATATTCTAAATTATTTAACATAGATATTGTTTGAACAAGCTGTCCTGAGAATGTTGGTTCTCCTCCAGTAATCATTAATCCAGTTTTTTCTTCATCTATAATTTCTTGTAATTTTGGAAGTGTAAATTCCGCTTCTTGTAATGCTCTCATTTTTACCATAGTGTCACACCATGAACAATGTCTATTACAAAACTTAAATCTACATAAAAGCATTCTCTGTCCTGTATCTACTCCTTCTCCTTGCCATGTGTTAATACATTCTATTAGTTTTACTGTCTCCATAAATCTCCTTTTTATTTTATTTTTCTTGTAATCTAACTATTCGTTCACAAACTAATGCACTTAAATATCCAGTTGTGCACCATCTATCTCGATGACCATATTTAAAATGGCACTCTTGACAACAAGCAATACCATTCTCAGGATCTAATGCTTGATCTGGATAGATCTTTTGAGGATTAATATGATGAGCTACTGTAGCTGGTTTTCCACAAAATTTACATATATAATTATCTAGTTCAAAAACTTTAGCTCGCCATGTTAAATATTCTGCTGAATTATACCAAGGATCTTCTAAATGTCCAGCAGATATCATATCTTGTTTAATTAAATAGGTAGCTGGTTTTCCATAAATTGGACATTCCTCTTTACATTCATCACTACAATAAAAATATACACCATCATTTCCATCAATATGTTCTATTGCAGATATTCTTCTAAAAAATTGATCATATGATGGAGTAAACCAGCCGCCTTTCTCTTTTGAATTTTTGCAATTATGGTTTTTACAATGGACTTGTATTTCTTTTTCTTTTGGTTTATCAGGATTATATCTCATTTCTTCAATTTTGGCAAATGTTGGATATAATTGGATCCATTCATTGATAGTTCTTTTATGACTAATTTTTAAATTTTTTAAATAATTTTTATCCTTTATTTTTAAACCTTTATTCCATGCTTTTTGACCTAGATGAGATAAACTTATATTTTTTTTTCTTTCTTCTTGAAATAGTTTTCCTTTTAAAGATTTAGATATTTTATTTCCTCTTTCAGCACTATTTAATTTACTATCATTATTATCCCATTGTTTTTTCATTTTTTTACTTCTTAATTTATTAACATCTTTTCTATTAGATAAATGTTGATACTGACAAAATTTACTACAATAAGACTTATATCCATTAAGACCAATAAACTTAACAAAATTTGGTCTATTATGTTCTGCATTAAAACATAAAGGATTATTACAATATTCTTCATAATTATTTTTTAAATATTTATCATAA
>ERZ889078.1009-NODE-1009-length-23542-cov-6.050028_pt1 | contig 23542 bp, 19 predicted proteins | sample MGYA00521266_ERZ889078 | MGnify/ENA primary metagenome ERZ889078 (study PRJEB32303, sample SAMEA104408618) | aquatic metagenome | biome: Brackish water; feature: Pelagic; material: water | place: Baltic Sea | collected 2014-06-16T06:34:00 | depth 76,534 m ...
AGGGCCGCATCAATGGACGACGGGATCGCGGGGGTCACGGTTTCCACCGCTGAAAGCACGCCTACGCGGGGCGACTTGATGCCAATGGAGATCGCCAGATCAATGGCATTTTGTACGATATCGACCTTGGTGGCCAGATCGGGCGCGATGTTGATCGCAGCGTCGGTGACAAGCAGCGGATGTTCCAGCCCCGGCACATCCATCACGAAAATATGGGTCAGGCGACGGCCAACGCGCAGGCCGGTGTCGCGCGCGACCATAGGGCGCAGCATGTCATCGGTGTGGATATTGCCTTTCATCATCGCATCGGCGCGCCCCTCATGCACCAGCGCCACAGCGCGGGCCGCAGCCTCTTGCGGGGTGTGGGCAGCGATGATTTCCAGCCCTGTCAGGTCTGCGCCCAATTCAGCGGCGGCGGCGGCGATTTTGGCAGGATGGCCGACCAGAATGGGCGTGATGATGGTATGTTTCAACGCCAGCAGCGCGCCGCCCAGCGTAGCCGCATTTTCCGGGCAGATCACGGCGGTGCGCAGGCTGGGCAGCGGCTCCGCCAACGCCAGAAGCGCCTCAAAATGCCGGTGGCGGCGCACGGTGAGGCCAGGAAGGTTGGAGCCATCGACCCGGTAAGCCTTGCTGGGGGCCTGAACCCGCACAGTGCCCGACAAGATCAGTGTGCCATTCCTACCATGCGCGACCTTAGCGGACAGTGTCACGATACCATCAGCTTTTTCGGCGACGGTGACGGTGGTCAGCAACTCATCCCCCGCATGGGCGCGGGCGTGGAATTCGTAAGCCTGCGAGAGGGTTATAATGCCCGGCCCCGGAAGCTGCGTGCCCAAAAGGGCGGCTACCAGTGAGGCGGCAAAGGCCGAAGGCACCATTGCCTCGGCCTGCCCGTCACCATCGCCATCCAGCCCCGGCAGGTGCAGGGGGTTATGGTTTCCGGTGGCGGCAGCAAAGATGAAAAGATCATCCGCCGTGCAAAGCCGGGCGGCGCTGGCCGTATCGCCGATGTTCAGCGCATCAAAGAGCCGGTTTTCCAAGATCATCACACACTCCGCTTTCATTCATTGCGCAGTGTGCCGCCCCAGCGTGACTGGGGCAAGACCGCTTCAAACCGTTTGCGCTGGAAACCCAACACCAGCGAGCGCCTTGATCATCGCCTCGACAGGCTGGAAGGAAGAAATTTCGGCGCGGCGGTTGGCCAGATCAATCTGGACCGAGGCTATTGGGTCCAGCTTCTGGATGGCGGCTTCAACAGCGGCTTTGCAATGGCCGCAGCTCATATCCGGGATGGAAAGGGTGGTCATGGGCAGGCTCCTCGTGATTTTGGTTAGATATGGGGGTTCCTGTTGGGGGAAGGTCAAGAGGATAAATTTCGCACTTGAGGCTTGACCTTCCAGTGACAGGAAGCCTTATATCCAACGCAGGAAAGTGAGGCCCATGATGTCCGGATATACGTTTGAAGTGGAAGGCATGACCTGCGGTGCCTGTGTGGGCCGGGTGGAGCGGGTCTTGTCTGCGGTCGAGGGCGCAGGCAAGGCAGCAGCCAATCTGGCCCGCGGCACGGCAACGGTGGAGGGCGGAGCAGCCTCTGCGCTTGCGGCAGCACTGGCGGGCGCGGGCTTTGGCGCGCGCCAGTCGCGCGTGGTGCTGGCGGTGGAGGGGATGACCTGTGCCTCTTGCGTGGGCCGGGTGGAGCGGGGGCTTACAGCACTGGACGGCGTGACTGGGGCCAGCGTGAATCTGGCGACGGAAACCGCCGAGGTTCGATTTCTGGCTGGTGCGGTGCTGCCGGAGATGTTGATTTCCACGATTTCGAACTTGGGCTATGTTGCGATACTGCAAGACAGCCCCGCAAGCGCCGACCATAAGGCCGCCGAACAAGAGGCGGTGCGGCGGCAGTTGCTATGGGCTTTGGTGCTGGCTTTGCCGGTAATTGTGCTGGAAATGGGCGGGCATCTTTTCCCCGCCTTTCACCATTATATCGCGGGGACCATCGGCACCCAGACCAGTTGGCTTATCCAATTCGTGCTGACGACTTTGGTGCTGATCGGGCCGGGGCGGGTGTTTTATGTGCGCGGTTGGGCGTCCGTGCGCCACGCCGCGCCGGATATGAATGCGCTGGTGATGCTGGGCACGGCGGCCGCCTACGGGTTTTCGGTGGTAGCGACCTTTGCGCCCGACCTGCTGCCCAGCACCGCCCGCGTGGTGTATTTTGAGGCGGCGGCGGTGATTGTAACCCTGATCCTTTTGGGGCGCTGGATGGAGGCACGGGCCAAGGGCCGCACCGGGGCTGCAATTGCGCGGCTGGTGGGCCTCGCGCCCAAAACCGCGCAGGTGGAGCGCGGGGGCGTGGTGCAGGACGTGGCGCTGGAGGCCGTTGTGCTGGGCGATATCTTGCACCTGCGCCCCGGCGAAAAAGTAGCCGTGGATGGCGAGGTGATCGAGGGCCAAAGCTTTGTCGATGAAAGCATGATCACGGGTGAGCCTGCGCCGGTTGAAAAAAAACCCGGCGCTTTCGTAACGGGTGGCACGGTGAATGGCACCGGCGCATTGGCCTACCGCGCAACGCGGGTGGGGCAAGATACGATGCTGGCCCAGATCATCCGCATGGTGGGCGAGGCGCAGGGCGCACGCCTACCGGTGCAGGATTTGGTGAACCGGATCACGGGATGGTTTGTGCCTGCCGTGTTGGGCGTGGCGCTGTTGACGGTGGCGGTCTGGCTGACATTTGGGCCGGAACCGGCGCTGACCCATGCTTTGGTCGCGGGGGTGGCGGTGCTGATCATCGCCTGCCCCTGCGCGATGGGGCTGGCCACGCCGACCTCGATCATGGTGGGCACGGGCCGCGCCGCCGAGCTGGGCGTGCTGTTTCGCAAAGGGGCCGCCCTGCAAGAGCTGCAATCGGTGAGCGTGATCGCGCTCGACAAGACCGGGACGCTAACCGCCGGACGGCCGGAGATGACCGATATGGTGCTGGCAAAGGGCTTTGACGCCCAGGTTGTTCTGGCGCGGATCGCCGCGGTGGAGGCCAAATCCGAGCATCCGATAGCACAGGCGATTTTGCGCGCGGCGCGCGAGCGCGGGTTGGAGCTGCCGCCTGCATTCGATTTTGCCTCGCATACCGGATACGGGATTGCAGCGCAGGTTGCGGGGCAAGGGATCCTAGTCGGATCGGACCGGTTCATGACCCGCGAAGGGGTGGATTTGCGCACGCTTTCCAGCGCCGGGGCCACGCTGGCCGCCAATGGCAAGACCCCGCTTTATGCCGCTTTGGACGGCAAGATCGCGGCAGTGATAGGCGTGGCCGACCCGGTAAAGCCCGGCACACCCGAGGCGATTGCCGCCTTGCAGGCCATGGGCTTGCGCGTGGTGATGATCAGCGGTGACAATGCCGCAACCGCCCGCGTGATCGCGGGAGAGTTGGGCATCAAGGATGTCGTGGCCGAGGTGCTGCCCGAGGGCAAGGTGGCGGCTTTGGCGGCATTGCGGGCGGGCGGCGCGAAATTGGCCTTTGTTGGCGATGGCATCAATGATGCGCCCGCGCTGGCCAGTGCCGATGTGGGCATTGCGATTGGCACGGGCACGGATGTGGCGATTGAAACCGCCGATGTGGTGCTGATGTCGGGCGATTTGCGGGGTGTGGTTTCAGCACTTGCGATCAGCCATGCGACGATGCGCAATATCAAACAAAACCTGTTCTGGGCCTTTGGTTATAACACCGCACTGATCCCGGTGGCGGCGGGAGTTTTGTACCCCATTTGGGCTGTGCAACTATCACCGATGCTGGCGGCGGGCGCGATGGCGCTTTCCTCGCTGTTTGTTTTGTCCAATGCATTGCGGTTGCGCTGGGTTTCGGGGGGGCTTTCATGAATATCAAAGAGGCCGGGGCGCGGGCGGGGCTGCCCGCCAAGACAATCCGCTATTACGAGGAGGTCGGGCTGGTGCGCCCCTTGCGCGATACCAATGGCTACCGGGTGTTTCGGCAAAGTGATGTGCATAAGCTGGGGTTTCTGGGTCGCGCTCGTGCGCTGGGATTCACCATCGAGGATTGCCGGATACTGCTTTCCCTATATGAGGACCAAAGCCGTGCCAGTGCCGATGTAAAAGCCATTGCCCAGCGGCATCTGGCGCAAATCTCTGACAAGATCGCGGCGTTGCAGACAATGCAGGACACGCTGTCGCATCTGGTGACCTGTTGCCATGGCGATGCGCGCCCCGATTGCCCAATATTGGCGGATTTGGCCGATCTGGACAGCCCCCCAAGCTGAGGCGACAGTAAGGGGGGAATGGGATCTGGTCAGGCAGGTTTGGCCGCTGTTGCGCCGGTGATGAAAGCAAAGCCGTTGGCCGGAAGGGTCAGAGTCGCGCCTGTAAGCGTGGCCCTGTTGGGACCAGTGAGGTTTGCGCCTGTGGTGACGTTAAGGGCTTGGGGTGCGGTTGAGAGGTTGTAGAGGCACATCAGATCGTCGCGCAAAAAGCCCAGAAGCGGTTCGGGCAGGCCCAGAAAGCGGGTTTTACCATGGCGCAGCGCCGGGGTTTTGCGGCGAAAAGCAAGTGTTTCGCGGTAGGCCTCCAGCACGGAGCCAGCACCTTGCCCGGCGACATTGCGCGCCTGTTGTGGTGGTTTGATTGGTAGCCATGGCGTGCCGGTGGTGAAGCCAGCCTCGGCGCTGTCATCCCAGACCATGGGGGTGCGGCAGCCATCGCGGCCTTTGTAATCGGGCCAGAATTTGAAGCCCGGCGGGTCGGTGAGCTCTGCGTAGAGGATATCGGTTTCGGTCTGGCCCAATTCTTCGCCCTGATAAAGGCATAGCGAACCTTCAAAACCTGCCAGCATGGCGATGGCTTGTTTGGCCAACGCCTCGGGCGTGCCATATTCGGCCCAGCGGGTGACGTGACGGATCACATCATGGTTGGAAAAGCTCCAGCACGGGCAGCCGTTGGGGGCGGCGGCATAGAAGCTTTCGATCTTCTGTCGGAAATGTTCGGCGGTGAATTCGGGGCCAAGCATATCGAAGGAATAGGCCATGTGCAGGCGGGTCTTGCCTGCGGTGTATTCGGCCATGATCTGCCCTGCGCGGCGGGATTCGCCGACCTCGCCCACCATGGCACGTGCATCGTATTCATCGGTCAACGCGCGCATCCGCTCCAGAAAGGCCAGGTTTTCGGGGCGGTTCTTGGAATAGAGGTGGTCTTGCATGTCATAGGGGTTGACACGTGAGGCGGCTGTATTGCGCGGATCGGGCGGGTTGGAACGCAGCTTCTGGTCATGGAAATAGAAGTTCACGGTATCGAGGCGGAAGCCATCGACCCCGCGCTCCAGCCAGAAACGCATGGTGCAAAGCAGCCAATCCTGCACATCCGGGTTATGGAAATTGAAGTCGGGCTGTGAGGCTAGAAAGTTGTGCAGGTAATACTGCCTGCGCCGTGCATCCCATTCCCATGCCGACCCGCCAAAGACCGAGACCCAATTGTTGGGCGGGGTGCCATCGGGCCTAGGATCCACCCAGACGTACCAATCCGCTTTCGGATTGTCGCGGTTGCTGCGGCTTTCGATGAAGAACGGGTGCTGGTCGGAAGAATGGCTAAGCACTTGGTCGATGATGACCTTGAGACCGAGGCCATGGGCACGGGCCAAAAGCGCGTCGAAATCGGCAAGTGTGCCGAAGAGCGGGTCGATATCGGTGTAGCCCGACACGTCATAGCCCATATCGGCCATGGGGGAGGTGAAGACCGGCGAGAGCCAGATCGCATCCACCCCAAGCGAGGCCACATGATCCAGCCGCGCGGTGATGCCGGGCAGATCGCCGATGCCATTGCCGGTGCTATCTTGGAAGGAGCGAGGGTAGATTTGATAAGTTACCGAATTGCGCCACCAGTCTTGCATGCTTTGCCCCTTTCGGATGAAAGACCAGACGACCCCAAAGGCGCACTGCGCGCAAGGCTGATTTTAAGGAGGGGGCGCTGCCCCCAAGTGGTTTTGGCCGAGGCCAAAACCACACCCCCCGGGATATTTACCGCCGAAAAGAAAGCCGTTGGTCAGGTGCTGCGCACCGCGTCAATCATGCGGGCAACGTTATCGGGGTTGGCATCGGGGGTGATGCCATGGCCAAGGTTGAAGATATGCGGACCCTGTGAGAAGGCCTTCACGATGCGGCGGGTTTCATCGACCAGTGCTTGGCCGCCTGTGACCATGTGGTGCGAGGCGAGGTTGCCCTGCACGCAGCCATCCACCTGCACATATTCGGCCGCCCATTCGGGGGTGACGGAATTGTCCAGCGCCACGCAATCGGCCCCGGTGGCCTTGGCAAAGCCGACGTAGCCCTGCCCTGCCTCACGCGGGAAGGCGATGATCGGCAGGCCGGGGTGGCGGGCTTTGAGGGCTGAGATGATGCGCTTGGTGGGTTCCAGCGCGAAATCCTGAAAATCCTGACCCTTGAGGCTACCTGCCCAGGAATCAAAGAGTTTCACCACCTCGACACCTGCTTCGACCTGCGCAGAAAGGTATTCGATGGTGCCTTCGGTGATCCCGTCGATCAGTGCGACAAACGCTGCGCGGTCGGTGTCCTTAAGCTTATGCGCGGGGGCCTGATCGGGGGTGCCGCGCCCAGCGATCATATAGGTGGCAACCGTCCATGGCGCACCGGCAAAGCCGATCAGCGTGGTTTCGGGTGGCAATTCGCGGGCGAGGATGCGGACGGTTTCATAGATGGGCGACAGGGTTTCGTGGATACCAGCGGTGGGTTTCAGCGCCGTCACCCCGGCCATATCGGTGATCGTGGACAGGCGCGGGCCTTCGCCAGTGACAAACCACAGATCCGCCCCAAGCGCCTGCGGCAGCAGTAAGATATCGGCAAACAGGATCGCGGCATCAAAGCCGTAACGGCGGATCGGCTGTAACGTGACTTCGGCGGCCAGTTCGGGGTTGTAGCACAGCTTCAGAAAATCCCCGGCCTGTTCACGCGTGGCGCGATATTCGGGCAGGTAGCGCCCAGCCTGACGCATCATCCAGATGGGAGGGGTGGGCAGTATCTCACCGCGCAGCGCACGCAGGATGGTTTTGTCGGTCATATCGCTCTCCTTCGGGTCGCGCCCTGAGTTCCAAGATCACGCGGCCTTGTCAATATGACACATCATCCCCCGTTGAAAGCGGTTGGGCTTGGCGCTAGGAACGAGGCTATGAAAAATACGCCCCCCTCCCCCGCCCAGCCCTTGCGCATTGGCACCCGTGGATCACCGCTTGCGCTGTGGCAGGCCCATGAAGTGCGCCGCAGCCTGATGGCAGCGTTCGCCTTGCCCGAAGCCGCCTTTGAGGTGGTGGTGATCAAGGTCACGGGCGATATGATTCAGGACCGCGCGCTGAAAGAGATCGGCGGCAAGGGTCTCTTTACCCGTGAGATTGAGGAGGCTCTGCTGGCTGGTGCCATCGATATAGCGGTGCATTCGATGAAAGATATGCCGACCGAGCAACCACCGGGGCTGGTGCTGGAGTGCTATTTACCGCGCGAGGATGTGCGCGATGCCTTTGTGTCGCATGAAGTGGGCTCGATTGCGGATTTGCCGCAAGGCGCGGTGGTGGGATCGTCCAGCTTGCGTCGGCGCGCGCAATTGGCGTTGCGGCGGCCCGATCTGCAATTGATAGAGTTTCGCGGCAATGTGCAGACGCGGATGAAAAAGCTGGGTGATGGCGTGGCGGTGGCGACATTCTTGGCGATGGCCGGGCTGAACCGTTTGGGCATGGCCCATGTGGCAAAGGCTGCGATTGAACCTGAAGAGATGCTGCCCGCCGTGGCGCAAGGCGCGATTGGGGTGGAGCAACGGGCGGATGATGCGCGGGTGCGCGAAATGCTCAACGCCCTTCACTGCACGCCCACGGGCCAGCGCGTGAATGCGGAGCGTGCGTTTCTGCGTGCCTTGGACGGCTCATGCGAAACCCCGATTGCGGCTTTGGCGCTGCTGGAGGGCAATGAGCTGTGGCTGCGCGGCGAAATTTTGCGGCCCGATGGGTCTGAAGCGCTGGCGGATGACATTCGCGGGCCGATCACCGATGGCCCCGCGATGGGTCGCGCCTTGGCACAGCGTTTGCTGGGCCGGGCGCCGAGGGGCTTTTTTGACTGGCGCTGACGCCATGCTGGATGCCGCGATCAAGGCGGCATTGGCGGGGCCTTATCTCCGCATTTTACCGCTGGTCTTGCCGGACGGTCGCAAAGCCTGGCTCAAACGGGCTGAGCAGCTTTCGGGCCGGATGCGGCTGCAAAAGGGCAGCGGGGCCAAGGGGTTTGCGCGCGAACGGGCCGGGCTGCACCTGCTTTCCGGGCTGGGATTGCCCGTCGCCCCGGTGCTGGCTGAGGGCCCGGATTGGTTTGTGACCCCCGATCTGGGGCCAACGCTGCGCAGGCTGATGTGGCACCCCGCAAGCGATTTGACCGCCATTTTTGCGGCGGCAGGGGCGGCGCTGGCGCGGCTGCATCTGGCCTCTTATCGCCATGGCCGCCCGGCGATCCGCGATCTGTGCTGGAACGGTGAGGCCGTGCATTTCATTGATCTGGAACGGTTTTCGCCAGTGAAATCCGATCCGCGCGGTTTGGCGCTGGATTTGCTGACCTTTGTGCACAGCCTTGTGGCCGACGGGCTTACCGCGCCTGAAGGCACGGCCCTGCCCCTGCAACAGGCGGCGATTGCGGCCTACCGCGCACAGGCGCCGGGAATTTGGGCGCAGGCGGGTGTGACCGCGCGGTGGCTGGCGTGGCTGCCCGCCTTGGCGCGGCTTAACCCAAGCTCGCGCGAATGGCGCGCACTTGGGCCGACGCTGGCGTTATTCAGGCCCGATCCGGGATAATCTTACCGGGGTTCATGCGGTTTTCGGGGTCGAGTGCGGCCTTAAGGCTGCGCATCACATCCAGCGCCACCGGGTCTTTGCGCCGCGCCATCGAGGGGCGTTTGGACAGGCCGACGCCATGCTCGGCCGAGAAACTGCCGCGCAGGGCTTGCACCTCATCCTCCACCGCCTCGACCACCTGATCAGAAAGTGCGGGGTCATCGCGGCTGGGGAAAACGGTGTAATGCACATTGCCATCGCCAAGGTGGGCAACACAGATATCTTCGGCGCCGGGGTCCAGATCGGGCAGGCGCGCGGCCATACGTTTGAGGAATATATCCACCTTATCCAGCGGCAGGGCGACATCGGTATCAATCGAGGGCTTGCGGGCAAAGGTGATTTCGGCGGCCAGTTCGCGGCGCTCCCACATGACGCGGCGCTGCGCCTCGCTCTGGGCAATCTCGGCGTCCAGCACCATGCCTGCCGCCATCATCTCGGCCAGCACCTCTTGCAAAAGCAGCGTCACCGGCACCTCGCCATCCGGGCCGGGGGTGGCGTCGCGCGGGGCGGTTGCCCCCACCTCCACCAGAATATTCACCGCTTGGCGCGGGGTGAAGGGCTGGCGAATATCGGGGCGCGCCTCGGCCAGCCTGCGCATATAGGTTTCGGGCATGTATTCAAAGGCTTCCACAGCGCCGCCCGTCGCCTCGCGCAGCCGGTTCAGCAACACCAAAGCATCGGGCAGTGAACGTGCGGCCAGCGTGGCCGTGGCATAGGCCTTGGGGCGCGGCACCAGCTTCATCACCGCCGACGTGATGATCCCCAGCGTGCCCTCAGCCCCGATGAACAGGTTGCGCAAATCATAGCCGGAATTATCCTTGTGCAGTTCGCTCATCAGGTTAAGCACGCGGCCATCGGCCAGCACCACCTCCAACCCCAGGCACAGCGCGCGGGTGGAGCCATAGCGCAGCACGTTTGACCCACCCGCATTGGTCGAAAGCACGCCCCCGATCATCGCAGAGCCGCGCGCACCAAACCACAGCGGAAAATAGAGCCCTTCCGCATCTGCCGCCGCATGCAGCCGGTCAAGGATCACCCCTGCCTCGACCACCGCGATCCGCGCATCGGGGCAGATCTCACGGATGCGGTTCATCCGCTCGGTTGAGATCATTAGCCCACCGCGCGTCATGGCCCCGCCCACCAGCCCCGTGCGCCCGGAGATCGGCACAACCGCCACGCCGTGTTTGGCGGCAAGGCGCAGGACCGCGGAAACGTCTGCGGTATTGGCAGGGCGCACCACGGCCAGCGGGTCGGCGGTGTATTTTCCGGTCCAATCACCCACATGGCCCGCACAATCCGCGCCCGTCAGAACATGGGAGGCACCCAGAAGGGCGGTGAGTTCGGCAATCAGAGTCATGTTTCGGGTCCATTCCGGGGCTAATTGGGCGCATCATGAACAGTTGCGCGCCGCAAGGGCAAGGGCCCAGACGTCAACCTTTGATGCGCGCCAAAAGCTCCAGCACCTTCGGCCCCATCGCCGCCACGATCCGCGCCACGCCCTCGGCATTGGGGTGGATGCCATCGGGCTGCATGAAGGCCGGGTCTATCCCGCCTTCGGCTGTGGCGATGGGCGCGAAATAGACGGGCAGCAGCAGCGCATCATAACCCTCCGCCAGATCAGGGTATATCGCCTCAAACTGCGCCTTATAGGCTGGGCCGTAATTACCTGGCGCAAGCATCCCCACCAGCAAAACAGGCAAACCCTTGGCGCGGGCCATCTCCATGATTTGCGTCAGATTGCTGCGGGCGACCGATGGGTCCAGCCCGCGCAGCATGTCATTGCCGCCAAGATTGACGATCAGCGCCTGTGCCCCCACGGCAAGCGACCATTCCAGCCGCGCGGCCCCGCCAGCTGTGGTATCGCCCGAAACGCCTGCGTTGATCAGGTTCACATCCGCGCCCTGAGCTGTTAGCCACGCCTGCAATTGTGGCACAAGCCCCTCTTCCTGCGGCAAGCCGTAACCTGCCGTCAAACTGTCACCAAGCGCCAGAATATTGGCGCCCTGCGCGGCGACCGCGTTGCCTGCCAGGGAAAAGCTGAAAAACAACGTGAAAACAATGTTGCGCATTGCGCGTGCGGCCCCATATCCAAGGGCAAGGCAAGACCAAAGGGCAGATTTCATGACGACACCTATTCTGGCGCTGGAAAACGTAGCGCTGACACTCGCGGGCAATGCTGGCCCCGTGGACATTTTGCGCGGGATCACGCTGGAGGTCCAGCGCGGTGAAAGCCTTGGGCTGATCGGGCCGTCAGGGTCGGGCAAATCTTCGCTCCTTATGATCATGGGCGGGCTGGAACGCGCCACCTCTGGCCGGGTTGCCGCCCTTGGGCATGACCTGACCGCGATGGACGAGGACCAGCTTGCGCGCTTCCGCAGGGATAATATGGGGGTGGTGTTCCAATCTTTCCACCTGATCCCCACGATGACCGCGCTGGAAAACGTGGCCTTGCCGCTGGAACTGGCAGGGACGCAGGATGCCTTTGGCCGGGCAGAGGCGGAATTGCAGGCCGTGGGGCTTGGCGCGCGGATGGATCACTACCCAAGCCAGTTGTCGGGGGGCGAACAGCAACGCGTGGCGCTTGCCCGCGCCGCCGCACCGCGCCCCGCAATCCTTTTGGCCGATGAGCCGACGGGAAACCTTGATGGCAAGAACGGCGCCGCGATCATGGACCTGCTCTTTGGCCTTCGCGACCGCCATGAGGCGACTTTGGTGATGGTTACCCATTCCCCCGAACTGGCCGCGCGCTGCTCGCGCGTCATCCGCCTGAACGACGGGCAAATAGACCAAAGCCAAGACCAGGACCGGGGTGCGGCATGAGCCTTGGCCTAGCCTTCAAACTCGCCCGGCGCGAATTGCGCGGCGGCTTGCGCGGGTTTCGCGTGTTTCTGGCCTGTTTGACGCTGGGGGTCGCCGCGATTGCCGCCGTGGGCATGGTGCGTGCCGCGATTGAAGGGGGCTTGGCCGCGCAAGGGGCTGTGCTGCTGGGCGGCGATGCGCAAATGGAATTCACCTATCGCAAAGCCTCTGCGGAGGAGCGAGCCTTCATGGCCACGCTGGCAACCGCCACCTCTGAGGTGATCGATTTTCGCTCCATGGCCGTGCTGAGCGAGGATCGCGCGCTTACGCAGGTGAAGGCGGTGGATAGCGCCTATCCGCTGGTAGGCAGCGTGGTGCTGGACCCGGAAATGCCGCTGGCCACAGCGCTGGCGGTGCAAGACGGCCTGCCGGGTGCGGTGATGGACCGGGTGCTGGTAGACCGTTTGGGCCTTGCGCCCGGCGACCAGTTCTCCATGGGCACGCAGGCCTTTCGCCTGTCTGCCGTGCTGGTGACAGAGCCAGATAGCGCGACGGGCGGCTTTGGCCTTGGCCCGCGCACGCTGGTACTGACCGAAGGCTTGGAAAACTCTGGTCTGATCGGGCCGGGAAGCCTGTTTGAATCTGAATATCGGCTGATATTGCCCGTGGGCGCGGATTTAGACGCGGCCAAGGCGCTGGCCGAAGCGGCGTTCCGCGACAAAGGCCTGCGCTGGTCTGATAGCCGCCGGGCCACGCCGGGTGTGGCGCGCTTTGTCGAGCGGATCGGCTCGTTTCTGGTGCTGGTCGGGCTTGCCGGGCTTGCCGTGGGCGGGGTTGGGGTTTCGGCTGCCGTGCGCGCTTATCTGGAGGGCAAGACCGCCACGATTGCCACGCTCAAGACCCTCGGGGCCAGCGGGCGGACGATTTTTCAGACCTACCTGATCCAGATTGGTGTGCTGACGGGATTGGGCGTGGTGATGGGGCTTGTATTGGGCGCGGGCGTGCCGCTGGCGCTGTCGCCGATCATCAAGGCCTCGCTGCCCTTTCCGGTGGCCTTCGGGCTTTATCCCGCACCCTTGGCGGAGGCGGCGTTTTACGGTGTGGTGACGGCGTTACTGTTCACGCTCTGGCCCTTGGCGCGCACGCAAAATGTACGTGCGGCGGTGCTTTATCGCGGCGGCGAGGGCAAGGTGGCTTGGCCCAACTGGTCGCATTGGCTGGCGATGGTGGTGCTGGTGGCGCTGCTGATTGGCGGGGCGGCGCTGCTGTCCGGCCTCGCAACTCTGGCTCTTTGGGCGGCGGTTGGGGTCGTGGCGGCGCTGGGGCTTTTGTTTCTGGCAGCCCTTGGGCTGCGCCGGGCGGCGCGGGCGCTGGCGCGCTCAAAACTCGCGCGGGGGCGCGTGGGTTTGCGGGCCGCTTTGGCCGCGATTGGCGGGCCGCGCGATGAGGCGGCCTCGGTCATCTTGTCGCTGGGGCTGGGGCTGACGGTGTTGGCCGCCGTGGGCCAGATTGACGCCAACCTGCGCGGCGCGATTGAACGGGATTTGCCTGCCGTGGCGCCGTCATATTTCTTCGTCGACATTCAGAATGACCAAATCGAGGGTTTTCTTGAACGCACGACCACAGATCCGGCCGTATCCAAAGTCGATACCGCGCCGATGCTGCGCGGTTTGCTGACAAAGATTAACGGAGTGGACGCGCGCGAAGTGGCGGGCGAGCATTGGATGGTGCGCAGCGACCGAGGCGTCACCTATACCGCCACCCTGCCAGAAGACACAAAGATAACCGCAGGCACATTTTGGGCCGCCGATTATACCGGCCCGCCACAGCTATCTTTTGCCCAGGAAGAGGCGGATGAGATTGGCTTGAAGCTGGGTGACAAAATGACGATCAATATCCTTGGCCGCGATATCGAGGCCACGATCACCAGCTTTCGCGCGGTAGATTTCTCCACCGGTGGGATGGGCTTTGTGATGATGCTGAACCCTAGCGCGCTGGCGGGTGCGCCCCATACCCATATTGCCACAGTCTATTCGACCGAGGCGGCGGAGGCGCAGCTTTTGCGTGATTTGGCAGGGGCTTACCCCAATATCACCGCCGTGCGCGTGCGTGATGCAATCAACCGCGTATCAGATGCACTCACGGCCATCGCCACGGCCACCGCCTGGGCTGCGGGAGCGACGCTCATTACCGGGTTTGTGGTGCTGATCGGGGCGGCGGCGGCGGGCGAAGGCGCGCGGGTTTATGAGGCAGCGATCCTCAAAACACTCGGGGCCAGCCGCGCGCAGATCATGGGCAGCTTTGCCCTGCGGGCGGGCCTGACCGGGGCGGCGGCAGGGGTTGTGGCCATTTTTGCGGGTGCTTTGGCCAGTTGGGCTGTGATGCATTTCGTGATGGATGTGGATTTCGTGTTTGAGCCTGTCTCGGCGCTGGCAATTGTGGGCGGCGGCGTGCTGGCCACGCTGCTTGCGGGGCTGGCCTTTGTCTGGCGCCCGCTTGCCGCGCGCCCCGCGCAGGTGCTTCGGGCGCAGGAATGAAGTGAAATCCAAAAAGTCTGAATCCGGTTTTTCGGGTCTCAAGGCTTGCGATGCGGCGGGGCAGTTCTGGCGTTCTGGCGGCAATGGGGGGTGACACTACCCCCAGCCCCTGTGCTAACACCCGTGGAAAAGCAGGAGACTAGACCATGGAAATGCGCGCAATCCTTGAGCGCCTGATAGGGTTTGAAACCGTCAGTCATATGACCAATGTACCCTTGATGCGCTATGTCGAGGGCGTACTGGCCGAGGCCGGGATCGAGAGCACATTGATCTTTGACGACAGCGGCGAAAAGGCCAATCTTTACGCCATTGTCGGCCCGCGCGATGTGTCGGGCGTGATCCTTTCGGGCCATGTCGATGTGGTCCCGGTGGAGGGCCAGGCCTGGACCCGCCCCCCCTTCGAGATGACACAAGAAGGCAGCCGGCTTTACGGGCGCGGCACCACCGATATGAAGGGCTTTGACGCCTGCGCGATTGCACTGATGCTGCGCGCGGCGGGGCGCGATTTGAAAGTGCCGCTGATCCTCGCGCTAAGCCATGATGAGGAGGTGGGGTGCCGGGGTGTCGGTTCCATGATCGACGCGATGGCGGCTTGGGATGTGGCCCCGCGCCTGTGTATCGTGGGCGAGCCGACCAGCATGGAGGCCGCGATTGGCCATAAGGGCAAGGTTGCACTCCAGATCAGTTGCACGGGGCGTGCCGGGCATTCGTCGACCGCGCCCATGGCGCTCAACGCGATCCATCTGGCGATGGATTTCGGGGCAGCGGTGCGGGCATTACAGGGGCGTGTGGCAGCCGAGGGGCCGTTTGATACCGAATATGACGTGCCTTATACCACGCTGCATCTGGGCAAGATCCATGGCGGGGTGCAGGTGAACGTGGTGGCCCATTCTTGCGTGATCGATATGGAAATCCGCTCGCTTGCAGGCCACGACCCTGCGCTGTTGATTGCCGAGTTGACGCGCGCAGCAGAGGCGATTGTAGCGCCCTTGCGGGGTGATTTTCCCGAGGCCGCGATCGAGATTGCGCGTTTGTGGGATTACCCCGGCCTTGGCACGCCCCCTGATGCGGCGGTGGTGAGCTTTGTCAAAGGGCTGACCGGGGGCAATGGCCATATGAAGGTGGCTTATGGCACCGAAGGCGGCATGTTTGCCCAGCGCCTTGGCCTGCCGACGGTGGTTTGTGGCCCCGGCGCGATGGCGCAGGGCCATATGCCGGATGAGTACGTGGAAATCGCTCAGTTGCAACGCTGTGAGGCGATGTTGGAGGCGTTGCTGGCGCGGTGCGAGGCCGGGTTCTGACGGGGCTTGTTGCGGATTGCGGATGCCTGCGGCGCGGATATTTTTGAATAGATGATATCAGGGCGTACCAAGAATTTTTAGCCGCGCGCGGGATTGCTTGTTCAGGTGGCAATGACCCGTGACTGATAAATCAAACGGGAGTCCTCTTTCCGCGCGGCGGCGATCGGGTCTGGGTCGGCCTTGGCTGTAACGGGCAGTGCGCCTGCAATGGCGGCTTTCCGCCAGACAGTACTTGCGCTATGCGTGGCGCATGGCTTTGACCCTTATCTCGCTGTCGCAGATTGCCGCGCTTGGCTTCGATGATATCATCGATGTGCGCGCGCCTGCCGAATATGCCGAAGATCACATTCCCGGCGCGATCAACCTGCCAGTGCTGGATGATGCTCAGCGCGCCGAGGTTGGTACGATTTACAAGCAAGACAGCCCGTTTCGCGCCCGCAAGGTGGGGGCAGCACTGGTGGCCGCCAATGCGGCGCGGCATTTGCAGGAGGCTTTGGCCGACAAGCCCGGCGGCTGGCGGCCCTTGGTCTATTGCTGGCGGGGGGGGCAGCGCTCTGGCGCGTTTGCATCTATTCTGTCGCAGATTGGCTGGCGGGTGGAACTGGTGGCCGGGGGCTACAAGACCTATCGCAATCTGGTGGTTGAGGCGCTTTATCGGCAGCCTCTCGCGGGGCGCGTGCTGGTGCTGGATGGCAATACCGGCTCGGCCAAGACCGCCGTGCTGGCGCGTCTGGCCGCGCGCGGGGTGCAAGTGTTGGACCTTGAGGGGTTGGCGCATCATCGCGGATCGCTTTTTGGCGCGATGCCGGGGGGGCAACCCAGCCAGAAAGCGTTTGAAAGCGCGTTGGCGGCGGCGATCACCATTCTGGACCCGGAGCGTGTTCTGGTGGTGGAGGCTGAAAGCTCCAAAGTCGGAGAGCGCCGTTTACCTCCCGAGCTGTGGAAGGCCATGCAATCGGCCCCCCGCATAGCCGTGGCCGCCACGGTGACGGCGCGCGCGCAATATCTGGTGCGCGCTTACGGCGACCTGATCACCGACCCCGCGCGATTGTCGGATATCATCGGACGGCTCAAACCCGCCCATTCCGCTGAGCAGATTGAGGTGTGGCAGGGCATGGCGACGGCAGGGCAATTTGAGGCATTGGCAGGCGATTTGATGGCCCGCCATTACGACCCCCGCTATGACAAGCACCGCGCGCGCAGTGCAGCCCCGCTGGTGGAGCTGCACACCGAATGCCTGAATGATGCGGGGCTGGAAGCACTGGCCGACCAACTCGCCGCACAGATCGCCCTTTTGTAGCGCGGCGTTTCAGGCTGGCTGGCGCAGGGGCAAGACAATCTCGATCACCGGGCCTTTGCCATCCATGCTGATCTTGATTTTCGCATCCATACTATTGGACAACCGCCACGCAAGCACCTTACAGCTGTACCAGCCCATAATAGGCACCAGATACAGAAAGCCCCGCCGCATCGGGGTGTAAGTGATATCGGCGCACCAGACCTGGTCCGAAATCCCGCGACCACCTCTCTCGGCGCGGTCTGGGTTGGCTAAAGCTTCTTGACCCCAAACAGCCGTGCTACAATCGGCGCACCTAAGATCACCAGCGTGATCCGTGTCAGGTGATGCGTGATCACGAACCCAAGGTCAGCCCCCGCCACAATCGCCAGCACCGTCATTTCCGCCTGCCCACCCGGCGCGAAGGCCAGGAACCCTTCCACCGGTGGTGCCAGCCCGCTTAGTGTCACGATCTCGGTAAAGATCGCGGCCAGCACCGCCAGCAGCAGCACAAAGGCCACGCCCGAGGCCACAACCTGCCGCAACTCGCGCAGCGTCACACCAACGTAATAGACGCCGATACCCATTCCGATAAAATATTGCGCCGCCAAAATCGTCTCTTTCGGCGGGCGCATATGGATGAGATCCGTCAACGAAAACACCGCCGCCACGATCATCGGCCCAAGGATGGACGCGCCAAAAAGGCCAACCCTCTCGCCGCCTTTCCACCCCACCAGTGCCGCGACAATCATCAAACCCATCTCCTGCAAAGGAATGGTCGAGGCCGGGGCCCCAATCGGATTGTTCAGCGCCACCCCGTAAAGCTGCGTCAGCAAGATCGGCGCGATGGTCACAATAATCAGCACCCGCGTCGCATGGACCAGCGACAGCGTGCGCACATTGGCCCCCGCCTCCTGCCCGAAGATCACCATATCTTGCAAGCCGCCGGGCATCGCTGCGTAATAGGCCGTCACCCGGTCAAACCCGCAAACCCGGCTAAAAAACGGCACGCCAATCAGCGCGATCAGCGCGATATAGAAGGGGATCAATGCCAATGAGGCCGCCATCAAAGGCAGCTGGTGCAACAGGTCCGGGGAGATCGACGCACCAACGGCCACGCCAAGAATTGTCCGCGCCGCAACCGAGATTTGCCCTAGCCCCCGCAACTTGGCCCCGGCAAGTGCTGCAAACAAGCAGGCCGCCATCGGACCAAAGAGAAACGGCAAGGGCAGCCCCAAGGCCGAAAACAGCACAACCCCAAGCGCCGCAATAACGACGGTTTGCAGCCTGCTGGCAAGGTGCCACTGTGTTTTCATCTCAACTCTTTTCGTCTTGCCCTTGACCCTTGACTTGGCATTGAGTACTTTTGTATACATCTGGATACACAAAAGCAAGCAGGTGTTCATGCCCCCCTCCCTCTCCGAGCCCGAGGATGCCCCGCAGGGCAACAGCGCCTACCGACGGCTGATCGAAGAAATTGCGCGCGGTGATCTGGCCCCCGGCGCGCGGCTGCGCGAAACCGAACTGGCTGAGCGTCTGGGCATCAGCCGCACCCCCGTGCGCGAGGCGATCCGGCAGTTGGAGGCGGATGGGCTGGTTGCCCATATCCCCCGGCAAGGCGCCACGATCCGCCAGTTGGATTACCCTGAGGTGATGGAGCTTTATGAGATGCGCGCCGTGCTCGAAGGCACCGCCGCCCGCCTTGCCGCCCGCGCCGCCTCGGAGATCGAACTGGACGAACTGGAGGCGCTGAACCTTGAAATGGCCCATGCCTCCGGCCCGGTTGCCTATGCGCTCAACCGTCAGTTTCACATGACCCTGCTGGATGCCGCCAAAAACCGCTACCTCATCAAATCCGTGCAATCGCTGCAAAAAACCCTTCTTATAATCGGCAAATCCACGCTGCATGATGCCGCCCGCGCCACTGATGCCGTGGCCGAACATACTGCCGTCTTGCAGGCGCTGCATGCCCGCGATGGCGCGCAGGCCGAGGCGTTGATGCGCGATCATATCGAACAAGCCCACCGTGTCCGCCTGCGCGGGCTTCGCCAAAGGGAGCGTCCGATTGACTCTGTCTAGCCCCCGAATCTTGGATGTCGTCATCGCCGGCGGCGGTATCAGCCGCAACTTCCGCTGCATGCATTCAGCGCCGCTCTCGTTACTGACCGAGAGCTATGGCGAGAATGAATGTTTCGACGACCAGATACTGTTGACAAAGGGCAAAAGCGGGCCGCGTGATCGCGCGGGCCCTTGCTTGCTTCAGTCGCGCACACCAGCAAAGCGCAACTGCCATTCGGCGCGTTCTTCATCCGTGATTTTGCGGAACAGCACTTCGGGCACCTCAAACACATGGTCCACGGGCAAGGCCGCCAGTGCCGCACGCAGATCATCGGGCCAAGACCAATCATCCGTCTTCATCCCCGCCATCATCGAGGCCGCCGCGTCCGGGATAAAGGGCTGCGAGATCACCGCATAAACCCGGATCAGGTTCAGCGCGAGGCGGATCATCGCCGCCGCCTGCGCGGGGTCGGTTTTTACGACCGTCCAGGGTGCTGCGGCCTGCAAATACTCATTGCCCGCCACCCAGATGCTGCGCAATTCAATCGAGGCTTTGCGAATATCCATCGCCTCCATATATCCCTCATAGGCGCGCAGGCGTTCGTCCAGTTGCGCAATCAGCGCCTCTTCGGCCTCTCCCCAGTTGCCGCCCTCTGGCACCGCCTCGCCAAATTTGGCGCGGCAGAATTTGGTGACGCGACTGACCAAATTCCCCAGCACATCCGCCAGATCCTTATTGGTCGATTGCTGGAAATTCTCCCATGTAAACTCAGCATCCGAGGATTCCGGCGCATGAGACAGCAGCCACCAGCGCCAGTAATCGCTGGGCAACAAGCTCAGCGCCTGATCCATAAACACCCCGCGCCCGCGTGAGGTGGAGAACTGCCCGCCATCATAGTTGAGGTAGTTAAAGGATTTGATGTAATCGACCAGCTTCCACGGTTCGCCCGAGCCCAATATCGTCGCAGGGAAGCTAAGCGTATGGAACGGCACGTTATCCTTGCCCATAAACTGGGTATAGGTCACGTCCTCCGCGCCCTTATCGGTGCGCCACCAGCGCTCCCAATCGCCGCCCGTAGCCTGCGCCCATTCCTGCGCCGCCGCGATATATTCAATCGGCGCATCGAACCAGACATAGAAAACCTTGCCCTCCATGCCCGACCACGGCGCACCGTCAAACTGCGCCGGCACCCCCCATTTCAGATCGCGGGTGATGCCCCGGTCTTGCAGCCCGTCACCATCGTTCAGCCATTTCTTGGCAATCGAGGTGGTCAGGATCGGCCAATCGCTCTTGCTGTCGATCCAATCTTGCAAAGCATCGCGCATCTCAGACTGGCGCAGATAAAGATGCTTGGTCTCGCGCAATTCCAACTCGGTAGAGCCGGAAACGGTGGAGCGCGGGTTGATCAGATCCACCGGATCGAGTTGCTTGGTGCAATTGTCGCACTGGTCGCCGCGCGCGCTCTCAAAGCCACAATTGGGGCATGTGCCCTCAATATAGCGATCCGGCAAAAAGCGGCCATCGGCCACCGAATACATCTGCATTTCCGTCACTTCCCGGATCAATCCCTGCTCGGCCAGCCGTTTGGCGAAAGCTTGGGTCAGCACCCGGTTTTGCGGGCTGGAGGAGCGCCCGAAATGGTCAAACGACAGCCGGAACCCTCGCGCAATCTCGGCCTGAACGCCGTGCATCTCGGCGCAATACGCTTCCACCGGTTGGCCCGCTTTGGCGGCGGCCAGTTCGGCAGGGGTGCCATGCTCATCCGTGGCGCACAAGAACATCACCTCATGCCCGCGCGCGCGCAGGTAACGGGCGTAAAGATCGGCGGGCAACTGGCTGCCGATCAGGTTGCCCAGATGTTTGATCCCGTTGATATAGGGAATGGCGGAGGTGATCAGATGTCTGGCCATATTGGTGCCCCTTGCAATTATTGCCCCCGTTTAGCGCAAGCCATAGCCGAGGGCCAGAAGCCTGTGAAACGAAACGCAAGCGCGGCCATCCGCCAATTTCAGCGCAGCGCCGCCCAAAGCCTCGCCCGGAAGGCCCCACACCACATCGCAGTTCAATACATCCCCCACCAAACCACGAAGAACACGATCCCCCCCAAGAGCTGCGCCCTGCGCGCACGGGCTTGACCCGCCACAATTTCTCCCCACCTTATCGCAACACCCTACACACAAAGGATGGGCCGGAATGACCAAACTGATCGCCCTCGCCCTTCTAGCCCTCATCGCCGGCGTCTGGCTCAAACGCCGCAAGCTCAGGCCACCAGAACAAACCGCCCAATTGCCCCCCACCGCAGCCCTCGCCCCGCCCACGCCCGCTGAGGCGGCCGCCGCAGCAAAAGCCGAGGCCGAGGCCCTGCGCACCGCCATTGCGGCGCTCACCGCCCCCGCCCTGCGCGGCACAATCACCGACGGCACCCCCAACCTGACCGACAGCCGCATCGGTGGCCCGCTGGCTTGGCCCGAGGGCGAGGCCTCGCCCCTCGATGACCTGGGCCGCCCACTGATCTTGCTGGCACAGATCAATCTCGCGCAACTCCCCACCCCGCTGGACCTGCCGAGCGAAGGCCTGCTGCAAGTCCTGATCGCCACGGATGACCAATTTGGCTGCGCCTTTCCCTCCATTCAAGGCGACGGAATGCGCGTGGTACTACATCCGGCGGGGCTTGCGCTAAGCGCCCACCCCATGCCTGCGGAGCAACCCGAACACACACCCTTCAAAATTCACCCCGCCCCGCCGCATGGCCATGCCCTGCACTGGCAAGCAATAGATTGCCCCCCCTCCACCGCCGACGAACAAATCGCTGATCTGGTCTGGTCCGACGCCCCGCACAGCCCTGCCAGGGACGCCGCGATTGCGGCGGTGGTGGGCGAGTTTGCCCTTCAACGCGGCGATCATGACATCATGCTGCGCGGCAACCCCGACTTCACTCAAGAAGACCCGCGCCATGACCCAATCTATATGGGCATGGTCAACCTGATCGCCTTTTCTTCCTCCGGAAAAGCCTTCATGTGGGGCGACGCGGGCGAGGCTTGCATTCTTCTGCCATCCGAAGATATCGGCGACCAAGACCTCGGCCGCGCGATCTATTACTTCGACTGCTGCTGAAGTATTCCCCGCTTTTTTGGTGCAGAGCATCTGCCACTCTGCGTTAAAGCCTGTCGCGCACACTCCGGGAAAATGGCCCAACACCCCCCATTCATCTATTCAAAAATATCCAAATCCGCCCGCAGCCACAGGCGCAACCGGGCGCGGCTCACACACTCCGCTCACGCAAGGCCAAACTCCGCCGCCATCTCGCCGATCAACTGCGAATGAAAGGCCCGCATCCGGGCATTGGGCTGCTGGTTAAGGACCCGCGCGGCCAACGGGTCCGGCGCGTCAATGGCAGAACCGGCCATTTCAGCCAGCACCGCATGGCCGCAAAACGGTACATACATCTCGGAATAGCCCCCCTCATGGGCGGCCACGAAGCGCCCGCCGGTCACCTCCATCACCCGCGCCGTCATGGCGCGAAAGGTTTCCACCGAACACAGCATCCGCGACAATGGGTCCACAAACGCCGCGTCATAGCCGCAGGCGACAATCACCAGATCGGCGTCAAAGGCCCGAAGCTTGGGCAGCACAATCCGGTCCATCACCTCCAGATAACCGTCATGCCCCACACCGGGCGGCAGTGGAATGTTCATATTGGCACCCCGCGCGCCATCACCGCCAATCGCCTCCACCCCGCCCGTGTCCGGCGGATAGCAATGCTCCTGATGGATTGAGATGGTCAACACATCAGGGTCATCCCAGAAAATCGCCTCCGTACCATTGCCGTGATGCACGTCCCAATCCAGCACCGCGACACGTTTGCACAACCCCTTGGCCCGCGCGGCCCGAATCGCCACGGCGATATTGGCAAATAGGCAAAACCCATTGGGCCAATCGGGCAGGCAATGATGCCCCGGCGGGCGCGACAGCGCATAGGCGTTGCGATACTGGCCCTGCAACACGCCCTCCACCGCCGCAATCACCAGCCCGGTGGAAAGCGCCGCAATCGCATATGCCCCCGGCCCAAACGGTGTGCGCAGCCCCAATTCGCCGCCCGCCCCGGCGGAAAGGGCGTGGAATTTTGACAGGTAGCTTTCGGGATGGACAAGACCCAGGTCTGCGTCGCTGGCCGCAGGCGCGCTTTGGCAAATAAGCTCCGCCGAAAGCCCCGTCACATCCATCAGGTTCTTCAGCCGTCGCTTTGTCTCAGGCGCTTCGGGCAAACCACCCGCCACCATGGGCTGCACCAGCCCGCCCACCGGGGCCAGTTGCGCGTAATTTCCGCCCCCATGCCAAAAGCATTTTTCATCCCAAAAGAACGCCGTTTTCAGCACCTTCTGCCTCCTTGTTTTGCCAACACCAAGCGCCTGTATGTACGCGTCAATGCTCAGTTAACAGAAATTTATTTCGACTACATCAACAGTATATCAATATATTCGCTCGCGTTTACACCTACGTTCATCACTTCTTTTCGCGCCCCCTACCCAGCAAACGCCCTATCCAAAACGAGGTCCGCGGCTCATAAGTATAAGCCGTCTTTTCATCCGGACTGGGCCGCACCCGCATCCGGGCAATGCCGAAGATAATCAGAAAAATATGGGCAATCGCGATCATCAAGAACATCGCAGAGGGACCGAAAGCATC
>ERZ889078.1010-NODE-1010-length-23510-cov-6.494308_pt1 | contig 23510 bp, 12 predicted proteins | sample MGYA00521266_ERZ889078 | MGnify/ENA primary metagenome ERZ889078 (study PRJEB32303, sample SAMEA104408618) | aquatic metagenome | biome: Brackish water; feature: Pelagic; material: water | place: Baltic Sea | collected 2014-06-16T06:34:00 | depth 76,534 m ...
TGCGGAGCTCCAAGAGGATGGAAGTTGGAAGCTCAGCGGCACCAAGGCCATGATCACCAATGCGAGTTTCGCCAATGTTTTCGCTGTCTTCGCCCGCACGCCCGACCCCGCCTTTCCGACCGCTCCCCTACTCGAGCGCCCCATCTCGTGCTTTTATGTTCGGGCCGCTGCGGACGGAGTCACGGTGAGCGCCGAGGAGAACAAGATGGGCCTTTGCGGTTCGTCGACTTGCGAGGTCTCCTTTGACGAAGTCATCGTGCCCGCTGGGGACTTGATTGGCGCACAAGGGGCGGGCTTCAAGATCGCGCTCAACACTCTCAACACGGGGCGCCATGGCTTGGCAGCATGCTGTATTGGCCAAGCCAAACTCGCCACCGGCCTAGCGTTCACGCAGGCGACAGAGCGAGTCCAGTTCGGAAAACAGATCGCCGAGTTTGGCCTGGTTCAGGAGATGCTCGCGGGTATGCGGGCCGACGTCTACGCCATGGAAGCCGGCACTCACCTCGCGGCCGGCCTAATCGACCGCGGTGAATCGGACTACCTACTCGAGAGCGCGTGCTGCAAAATCTTTGCAACCGAACGCTTATGGACCCTAGCCAACGACGCCTTGCAGGTAGCGGGCGGCATGGGGTTCATGCGCGAATACCCTTTCGAACGCATCGTTCGCGACGCTCGGATCAACTTGATTTTTGAAGGCACAAACCAGATCCTGCGCACCCTAATCGCTGGGCAGGGCCTGCGCCCGCTCTTCCGCGAAGAGCAGAGTGAGCACGGGCCTTCCGCTGTGCCAGAAGACTTCGCAGTCGAGCTGCGCGCAGAGGCCGAACGCGCCCTCGCTATTGCGGCCCAGCTAGGAGCCAAGACCTCCGAGCTCGCGAAGAAAAATGCCCGCGCCCTTTTGGCCGATCAATCCACCCAAGCGCGCCTGTCCGAAACTGCGGTTAGCCTGTACACGGCCTTCGCCGTGCTAGCGAAAGCGACGGCCGAAATCGCCTTGGAGCAGGACGATCAAAACAAGGCGGACCTCGTCGGCCTCGTAAGGCTCTCCGCAAGGAGGCGCCTAGTTGGTGCCTCCAGAGCCCTAGCCCGGCTGGATGACCCCGACACCGAACTCGAGCACCGCGTGGTTGCAAGCGCGATCGGCTAGCTGGCAAACTTGCAATCGAATCGGCGCTCAGCCCCTCCATCTAATCGAGAGAGGCCGGAGCGTTCGTATTCTTAGGTCCATCCAACTCAGCGCCGCGCCTGATTTTGGGCAGCGCATCCTTGGCTCCAAATCCGAAGGGCTCCAAGGATCATGGCCCCGAGGAGCCGAAGAGTGCGCCTAAGTCGTGGTTTAGCGATGGGCCTTCAAACTATAGGTTTGATTGACGCCGCCGCGCTTCTTTGAGCTAGAGGCGAAGGTTAGAATCCGGCTCTCCCCCACTTTGCACCACGCAACTACCCTCTGCGCGCTATGACAACCAACGTGACGACTCCTGATCTTGCCTGCACCAACGCGATCCGCACTCTTGCTATCGACATGATCCAGAAGGCGAACTCAGGTCACCCTGGGCTGCCACTCGGTGCGGCTCCCATGGCGCAGGTTCTATGGCGCAAGGTTTTGAAATTCGACGCCTCCGATCCGGCCTGGCCGGATCGCGATCGTTTTGTGCTCTCCGCGGGCCACGGCAGCTCCTTGCTCTATGCGCTCCTTCACCTCTCGGGATTTGAGGTCAGCTTGGATGACCTCAAGAGCTTCCGGCAGTGGGGCAGTAGCACTCCCGGCCACCCGGAGTTCGGCGAGACTCCCGGCGTCGAGTGCACGACGGGGCCACTCGGCCAAGGCGTCACCAACGCGGTGGGAATGGCGGTCGCCGAGGCCTACCTCGCGGGCCGCTACAATCGCGGAGAGCACACCGTGGTTGACCACCGGACCTACGCGATGGTCGGTGATGGCGACTTGATGGAGGGCATCGCCTACGAAGCGGCCTCGCTCGCTGGCAAGCTCGGCCTTGGCAAGCTAACCGTCCTCTACGACTCCAACGACATCACACTGGACGGCCCCCTCAACCTCTCGTTCACCGAAAACGTGGCGCCACGTTTTGAGGCTTGCGGCTGGCATGTCGTTCGCATTGAAGATGGCGACACGGATTTCGAGGGGATCGAAGCCGCTCTTGGAGCGGCCCAAAGCGACCCGCGGCCGACTTTGATTGAGGTCAAAACCACCATCGGCTTCGGCTCCCCCAACAAGGCCGGCACGGCATCCTGCCACGGTTCGCCACTTGGTGACGACGAGCTCGCGCTGACGAAAGCCGCCCTCGGAGCTTCCGGTGGCGCGTTCGAAGTTGCGCCGGAGGCCATCGCCGAATGGCGGGCCGCAGGTGTGCGAGGCGCCTCGCAGAACACCGCTTGGCAGCAGACCTTCAAGGCGTGGCGCTCTGCGAACCCCGGGCTGGCCGGCGAGTGGGATGCCATGGCCGCGGGCGAGTTACCCTTCGGCTGGGACGCGGATCTGCCCACCTTCGAGGCGGGGCCCGGCATGGCCACGCGCGAGTCCGCACACGTCGTGCTCCAGGCCATCGGCGCCGGACTCGGCCCCTTCCTCGGTGGCGATGCCGACCTGTCCTGCTCCACCAAAACCGCAATCAACGGCGCCGGCGACTTCTCCACCCAAAACCCCACCGGCCGCAACATCCGGTACGGCGTCCGCGAGCACGCCATGGGCGCGATCGCCAACGGCATCGCCTACCACGGCGGCCTAGTGAACTTCACCGGAACGTTTTTTGTGTTCGCCGACTACATGCGCCCCGCCATTCGCTTGGCGGCCATGAACAAACTCGGAGCGATCTTTGTATTCACCCACGACTCGGTCGCCGTTGGCGAGGACGGCCCCACGCACCAACCCGTCGAACACCTCGCGAGCCTACGCGCGATTCCCGGGTTGACCGTTGTTCGGCCCGGCGACGCCAACGAGGCGACCGAGGCCTGGCGCGGCGCCGTCGCTCGACGCAACGGCCCCACCGTACTTGTCTTTAGTCGCCAAAAGATGGCGACCTTGGACCGCACGAACATGGGCCCGGCAGCCGACCTCGCGCGGGGCGCCTACATCTTGAAGGACGCGCCCGAGGCGCTCGGCACCCATGCCATCATCATTGCGTCGGGTAGCGAGGTCGGTTGTGCGCTCGAAGCCCAAGCGAATCTAGTCGAAGCGGGCATCGGAGTTCGTGTGGTCTCGATGCCAAGTTGGGAGCTCTTTGCCGCTCAGCCGCAAGCTTGGCGTGATCAGGTTCTCCCGCCTGCGGTCAGTGCGCGCGTGTCGGTCGAGGCCGGTACGACTTTCGGTTGGGAGCGCTGGCTCGGAGGCGCTGGCAGAGCCGTCGGCATCGACCGCTTCGGCGCCTCCGCACCTGGCGATTTGGTTCTCACCAACCTTGGGATTCACGCAGGCGCTGTAGAAAAAGCCGTCCGCGAACTCTTGGCGTAACCCAAAGCGGAAGCTCAAATGGCCCCATGCCTTCCCGCAGCGGAAGTCTTGGGGCCTTTTCCGTTTTGGGACCTCGCACGCAGTAAGATAAGCGCCGACCAAAACCATGAGTCCCGACACGAATCTCCCCTCGAAAACAGAAGGGGCCCGCAATGCCCACACCCCCCGAGTGGTCGGTGGCGTGCTGTTACTTGTCCTAGCTGGCATCGCAGGTGCGTTTTTGTTGCCCCTCGGTGAATGGGTGGATTCCCTAACGAATTGGGGTGCAAAGGCCGGATGGTCAGGCGCGCTACTCGTTGGCTTGCTCTTTGTTCCGATCTGCTTGTTTATGCTGCCGGCCTCGACACTTTTAGCCTACGGCATGGCGGTTGCATTCGGTCTATGGCCGTCTTTTCTGGGCATCATGGTCGGGGCAAATCTGGGCGCGATGGCCTGTTTTTTGGCGGGGCGCACGCTCGCACGCGGTTTCGTCGAGCGCCAGAAGGAAACACGCCCCCTACTCGCAGCACTCGATTCGGTCCTGGACGAATCGTCCTTTGGCATGATTGTTCTGGTGCGCCTCTCGCCGCTGCTCCCCTTTGCGCTGGTTGGGTACGCCCTTGGCGCAACCCGCAGCTCTTCCTGGCGGCACGCATTGGCGACCACCATCGCGGTCGCACCCCAGACACTGCTCACTTGTTACATCGGCAGCACCGTTGGCGACATCGCGCGAGGAAGCGCGGAGCACGAACGCGGCCCATTGGAATACACCATGCTCGGCCTTGGAATCCTCGCCGCATTCGTGGTGATCGGAGTGATCTCAAAGCGGACCAAAGCTGCTCTCGAAGCGCATTTGCCCGGCCCGAAGGCTCCGGATTCAGCCGCATAGCTCGAATCCGCGCTCACACTAAGGTTCAAAAGCCGTACTCTGCTGCCCCCCTAAGAGTAATTAAATAGGTCATTCAAGACCTAAGCGGCCGCGCAGGGCAGAATTCGAGCATCGATTTCAGCCTGAAGCCCCCCAGCGGGCCACACTTACGCGACCTGCACCCTCCCAAGTCCTATTCCACAAGTCCTCCGCCGAGACTCTCCCTCCCGGCTACCTCTGATGAGCAACTTGCCCCAAAAAGCCTCCAACCAAGAGCCTGAGCTCGCCAAAAGCTCCAAGCCCGAAACCAATTTGAGCTCTGGAGGGTCTGCGAGCGAACTCGAAGCTCCAGCAATGCGATACGACCTCATGATCGGAGCGATCGTTCTAGCGCTGCTCTTCTTCATGACGCCGTACCTGTTTGGCTCGAGCGGCCCCGAGGTTTCAGGCCGCAGTGATGTTGTCGGCGCCAAGCTGGTTGGCGATGGCTTCAAATTGGTGACGGGTCACGAGACCTTAGTCGGCCTGCACAATGGAACAGCGGACTTGAGCGACACGTTGACCGCCCCCTGGTGGGGACAGCTCAACCCCGAGCAAAAGTTGTGGCGGCCCGTGCCCCTGTTTGTGCTCGGCGTCGGCAGCTCCCTCGCGGGATACTACAACGAGGCGGACCCCAAAAGCGCTGGCCTGCCCTTCCACATTCTAGTGCTCGCCTTTCACGTGCTCGCGACGATGATGCTCTTCTCGCTCACGTTTGAGCTCACAAAGAACAACCACATCGCCTTTATCGCAGCCGCGCTGTTCGCCACGCTTCCCGTTCATGGCGAGGCCATTTTTGACATCGCGGGTATCGCGGAGCTCATGGCCGCAGCTTTCAGTTTCGGAGCATGGGCTTGTTGGCTCAAAGCTGGGCCTTCCCCCTTAAAGAACATCCCGATGCTCGCCGGTAGCCTAGCGTTTATCGCGTTGGCCGCTCTTTCCAAGGAGAGCGCGTTTATGCTCCCCGTTCTCTTCTTCCTTGTCGACGCCGGTCGAAACCCGGAAAAGAGCGGCTTGGACTTCGGCTTTGCCCTCAAGAAGCTCCCTGCGCTCGGCGCCGTTGTCGCTGTGCTTGCGATCATCCTCGCTCTTCGTGTCTCCATCGTTGGCGGGCTCGCCCCAGATTTCAGTGTCGCCCAACACGTGGACAACCCACTCATCGCGGCAAGTGGCCTGGATCGCGTTGGGAATGGTTTTCGCCTTCTTGTGGCTTCGATCCCCGTCATGCTCGGGCTCAACCCGTTCCGGGGCGATCACCAAGCCGGCCTAGGCGAGCTCTTTGGTTTCAGCGCCGACTACTCCATGGGGCAGATCAAAGTCTATAGCGCCTTCTCTCTGTGGAACTTGATCGCCATCCTCGTGCTGCTTGGCTCCATCGCTGCGGCTTTTGGTTTGGCGAAGAGGTGCGGCCTTCGCGCTGGCCTCTGGCTTGCCCTGCTGGCCTCCCTCCTGCTCAGCTCCAACATCCTCTTCCCCATCGGAACGATCTTCGCCGAGCGGCTGCTTTACTTCCCATCAGCGCTCTTGATGATTGTGATCGCCATCTTCCTGGCGCGTTTTTCGAAGCCGGGCCTTGCCGCTGGACTCGTGCTCGCTCTGCTGGGCGGCACATGGACTTACGCCCGCGCAGACGCATGGACGTCGGCGCCCAAGTTTTTTGCGCAGATCCAAGCTGACGCGCCAAACAGCGCGAAGGCCGCCTACTACGCAGGTCTAGAGTTCGAGGCGTCCGACCTATTCGGAACGGCCGCGACCAAGTACAAGAAGGCAATCGAGATCTTCCCGAGCTACTCCGCAGCGGAAACCCGCCTTGGATTTTCTCTTGATCAGGACCTCAAATACGTCGAGGCCATCAAGCACTACAGCAGATCTCTCGAGATCCAACTCGACGCCCTCAACTGGAAATACATCCCCGAGGCCGACGGTACGCCTGGCGGAACGACCGAATTGATCGTCGCCATCACAAACCTGCGCGTCTACAACGATGCTGTCAATCAAGTACAGGAGAACCTGGACTGGCTCGACTCTCTTCTCTCTAAGGGTTACGACAGCCCAATCCTTCGCACGATGCGGGCTCGGACGCTCCTGAACTTGAAGCGAGTCGCCGAGGCAGAAGAGGACTACAAGGCCAGCCTAGCCCTCGAACCAACAGGTCTTGCCGTCCGCTATTATGGCGAGCTTCTTCGCAAGACTGGCCGCACTGCCGAAGCCCTTGCCCTCTACGACTCCAACAGCAGGCTGACCGATGCCTTCAATGGCACCGAGCTGGTCGAGTTCCTATTGCAACGCGCAGACGCGGAGCTTCTGGCGGATCCGCTGAAAGCGATAACCACGATCGAAGATGCTAAAGCACGTGTCAAGAACATGAACGCCGAGCAGATCTTCCGGACGCGCTGGACGTGGTCACAAGCAACTCTGGACACGATGCCCACGGACCCTTTGGAGCGCGACACGACGTTCTTGGAAATCGAAACGGAGCTAAAAATCGCTCTCAGCGGCTACACCACCGCTAACGAGACCACTTACGCCGCGCGCTATACACTCGCCAACATCATGTTCACAGTTGGGCACTTTCCCGACCTCATCCCGTTGGCAGAGGAGATGCTGCAGTTCCGCTCGACTCCCATCTTGCGGACTTGGCTCGCCAAGGCTTACATGGAAACAGGTGAGTCCAGTAAGGCCATCGAAAACATCAGCGCGGCTTGCAAAGAGCTTGTCGCAGAGGACGGTACTCCCGTCGACCTCCAGCAGCTCCTTACGGCTCGTCGCACTTACCTTCAGTGGCTGACACTTGCTGGGCACTTCGACGAGGTTACCAGCGTCGTCGATGAGTGGCACACCCTAGCCGGTGGCGAGGATATGTGGACCTTGGCACTCGCCTCTGATTGGGCCGCAGGTTGGGATGACATTGGAGGCGCATCCACCTTGGCCGCGCACCTCGCGACGGCTTATCCGAACTTCCCCGACGGCGCACAATACGCGGCGATGCTGGCCTCGTATGCAGCCCCTGACGCCACCTACGCGGCGACCCTAGGGCTCGCGAAACACCGCTTCGGCTGGGGCAATTTCCCAGGTGCAATCGAGATGTCAGAGCTTGCGATCACTCGAGCAACCACCGACATGGACAAGGCCGGCGCTATCGGAGTCCTGTCAAATGCGCTCGCGAAGATGAGCCGAATCGACGAGGCGATGATGCATCTGGAAGAGGCGCTTACGCTCGACCTCCCTGCGGAATTCAAGGCGAATATCCAGCGTACTCGGGACCAAATGGCCGGCAAGTAACCCAAGCGCTTTCCATCCTAGGTCCGCCCCTCTCGAGCTCACTTGGCGCGAGAGGGGCGGATCTCTATAGACGCAACAGTCCCGGGGGACTCGCCCCTGTCCCATTCCCGAGGGGTTTCACCCAATTTATTCCCAACTATGGGAATGAATGCTATTTTCTTGTGCCTGCCCTATTTTCGGCACCCCCCATTCCTCGCAAGGAGGGAATTCATGGCTGACAATCATAGTCACTATGACACCTCGCCCAAGAAATTTCGACGAAGCCTCCGCCCTCCAAGTTGCGAAGGACCTCTTCTGGATCCAAGGTATTGAAGCTACAAGCATGCAGAACCTGGTCGACACGATGAAGATCGGACGCCAGAGCCTGTACAACACCTTCGGAGACAAGAGCACTCTTTTCCTTCGCACTCTTGCACTTTACGAAGATGAGATTCAGCTCACGGCTCTGGCTGGATTGAACCGTAAAGACGCCGGTTCCGCGCAGGTTGTGGCCTTTTTACGAGGCCTACTCGAGAACCTCGCCTCGCAGGAGCCTCGATGCGGTTGCTTCCTGATGAATGCAATCCTCGAGCTTTCCAATAGCAATGAAAGCGTAATGAGGATTGCGCAAAAATTCCGAGCGTCCCTCATCACCTCAATCGAGAATGCACTCGCTCGTTCCGCTGCGAGATTCGACATCGACCCGAATCTGGATGTGCACTCTTTGGCACTCCAAATCTCGAATACCGCGATGGGCTTAGGCCTGACTTGGAAGTCCGGTGCGACAAAACAAGAATTGAGCATGATCGTAGAGGGAGCCATCGCTCAGTTTGCGCCGAGCGAATCTCTAGCCGAGCTGCATCCGTAGCCCTTACTCTTCGAGCGCTTCGAGCTCGAACAACTTGGCCCCAGCACTTACGGCCTCGCCGGCCTTGCAGAAGATGCGCTTCACTCGCCCTTCGCTGGGCGCTTTGATTTCATTCTGCATCTTCATCGCCTCAAGAATGAGTAGTGATTGGCCCGCCTCAACGACGTCGCCTACCGCAACGCACAGCTCAACCACGACACCGGGCATCACGGATTTGATCACCCCACCGCCCTTACTGCGCTCGCGTTCCGCGGCGTGAGCTGCGCGCTCGCGCTCGTCCTCGATCTCAACGGCATACGCGTGGCCAGCTAGAGTGACGTGATAGTCGTTGTCTTTCCCTGCAACAGAGACCGCATAACCTCGCTCGTCCATGACGAGCGCCACTTGGCCTTCCTTGTCGACCTCCTCGTAGCTGAAGTCGACAAGCTCGCCACCGATCGAGACATTCAAACGACCCGCACGATCCACAATCTCGACTTCAATGGGGCGACCATTCACATTGACAAAGTACTTCATGAGCGGGTTCCTTCGCGGGTAAAGCCGGCCGTACTGCCTGCAATGTGAGGGTAAACCGACGCGCCAACGCGGCCACGCGCGATCCATCCTAAGCGGTCGGCGTCACGAGGTGCTAGGGCGGATCGATTCGCCTGCTTCCAGCGCCGCATGGCCGTTGCGGCAGCAACAACCTTGTCGCGCTCGCCTGCGGGCTCCGTCATGTTCATGTTCTCTAGGTACTGTGTGTGAAACTCGCCGGCTTGAAATCCCGCGTCGTTCATCACCGCAAGCCCTGCGACCGCACTCGTTCGCACGCCGCCGATGTTGAGCTCCTCCAGAGACCGGCGCATCCGCGCAATCGCCTGTTTGCGATCCGGTGCCCACACGATCAGCTTCCCGAGCATGGGGTCGTAATTTAGGCCGACCTCCATGTTCGGATAGATGCCCGAATCAAAGCGCACCCAGGGGCCCCCGGGGATACGAATGTTCCCCACCGTGCCAACCGAAGGCAGGAAATTGTTGCTGGGGTCTTCGGCGTTCAATCGAACTTCGATCGAGTGCCCTGTCATTTGAATGGCATCTTGGCCGTAGCCAAGCTCTTCGCCAGCCGCGACACGCAGCTGCTCCCAAACCAAGTCCACGCCAGTGACCATCTCCGTCACCGGGTGTTCCACTTGGAGGCGCGTATTCATTTCCAAGAAAAAGAACTCCTCGCCAGACGCCAAGAACTCAACCGTGCCAGCACCTTCGTAGTTCACCGCTGCGCCGGCCCGCAAAGCGGCTGCACCCATCGCCTCACGCATCGCCTCTGAGACGGCAGGTGAGGGGCACTCCTCAACAAGTTTCTGGTGGCGGCGCTGCATGGAGCACTCGCGCTCGCCAAAGTGAACACCGTTGCCATGGGCATCAAACATCACTTGGATTTCGATGTGGCGCGTGTTTACGAGGTAGCGCTCGACGTACATCCGGCCATCGCCGAATCCGGCAAGAGCCTCACCAGAAGCGGTCCGGAAGGCACTTTCGATCTCGCTCGGCTCGTGGACGATACGTATGCCCTTGCCTCCACCTCCGGCTGCCGCTTTGAGCATCACGGGATAGCCCATCTCGTCTGCTGCGGCCCGCGCTACCTTGGCGTCGGCTGCAGGTTCGGTCATACCTGGCACCATGGGGACATTTGCCGCCTTCATGATTTGGCGACTGACGATCTTATCCCCCATCTGAGAGATAGCATCCGGTGGCGGCCCGATCCAGGTCAAGCCAGCCTCGACCACACGTCGTGCAAAGGTGGCGTTTTCCGCCAAAAACCCGTAGCCAGGATGAATCGCTTCAGCGCCGGTTTTCTTAGCGGCGGCAAGGATCTTGTCCATGTCGAGGTAGGACTCCGATGGCAGGTGCCCGCCCAGGGCAATCGCCTGATCCGCAAGCCGAGTGTGAAGCGCGCAGGCGTCTGCCTCGGAATAGACAGCGACGGTCTCAATGCCTTGCTCGCGGGCGGTCCGGATTACGCGCAGGGCGATCTCGCCACGGTTTGCGATTAGAATTCGTTGGAACATTTTGGAACTCCTAGGTCGCGACTAGAGTGGGATGTTGCCGTGCTTGCGCACAGGTCCAGGTTCGTTCTTGCTGCGGAACAGCTCGAGCGCACGGATGAGATAGGGGCGTGTAGTGTTGGGCTCAATGACGTCATCCACAAACCCACGGCGCGCAGCGCGGTACGGGTTGTTGAACTTCTCCTCGTATTCGTCTGTGCGCTTTACGAGCTCCGCCTCTTGGTCTTCAGCTCCCGAAATGTCCCCGCGGTGGATAATTTTCGCGGCACCCTCGGCACCCATTACAGCGATCATTGCGCCCGGCCACGCGACGTTAAGGTCCGCACGCAGGTGCTTGCTATTCATAACGCAGTAAGCGCCCCCGTAGGCCTTGCGGGTGATCACTGTCAACTTGGGAACAGTTGCTTCTGCGAATGCGTACAGCAATTTCGCGCCGTGGTTGATGATGCCGCGGTGCTCTTGGTCGGTGCCTGGCAGGAATCCGGGCACGTCTTCGAAAACGATCAAGGGAATATTGAAGGCGTCGCAGAACCGAACAAAACGCGCCGCCTTGAGAGAGGCTTCAATGTCCAGGCAACCAGCAAGGACAGCAGGTTGGTTGGCGACGACACCAACGACATGTCCGCCGAGCCGCGCAAAGCCGACAACGATGTTCCTGGCATAAGCGGCATGAACCTCAAAAAAGGAGCCCTCATCCACAACGCGTGTGATCACCTCGTGAATGTCGTATGGCTTCGTGGGGTCGTCGGGAATCAACGTGTCGAGCTCATGCGAGACGCGATCGCTGGGATCATCGGATGCCACGAATGGCGGCATCTCTGCGTTGTTGAGTGGCAGGTACGTCAGCATCTTGCGAATCAACTGCATGCAAGCGCGGTCATCCACTGAGGTGAAGTGCGCGACACCGGATATCGATGAGTGCACGGCAGCACCTCCGAGGTCCTCTGAGGTCACCACTTCATGGGTTACCGTCTTCACCACATCGGGGCCGGTGATGTGCATGTAAGAGGTCTCCTCGACCATCGCGATGAAGTCGGTGATGGCCGGGCTATACACGGCACCACCAGCGCACGGACCAAGGATCGCTGATATCTGAGGAACAACTCCCGAGGCGCGCGTGTTGCGCCAGAAGATCTCGGCGTACCCGCCTAAGCTGCGCACGCCCTCTTGAATACGCGCACCACCAGAATCATTCAGACCGATAATGGGCACGCCGACCTTCATCGCCATGTCCATGATCTTGCAGACCTTCTCCGCGTACGTTTCGGAAAGGGAGCCACCGAAGACGGTGAAATCTTGGCTGTAGAGATAGACGGGGCGCCCCTTGATCAAGGCGTGCCCGGTGATGACACCGTCGCCAAGGATCTCTTGCTCTTCCATGCCGAAATCGGTGCAGCGGTGCGCTACAAAACGATCGAGCTCAACGAACGAGCCCTCGTCCACAAGGAAGTCGATTCGCTCGCGCGCGGTCAACTTGCCTTTCTTGTGCTGATTGTCGATGCGGCGCTGACCGCCGGCTTCCAGTGACTTTTCGCGAAGCGCGTGCAAGCGCTCGGTGGGAGTTTGACTACTCATTTGGAGGAAGTTTTAGTGACTGGCCGAGTTGGGAACTTCGACAAGTTCGGTCAACACGCCGCCACAAGAGGCGGGGTGCAAGAAAGCGATTCGTGTGTTGTGTGCACCGTTGCGCGGCGTTTCGTCGATGAGCGAAACGCCCTGCTCTTTGAGGCGGGAGAGGACGGCTTCCAGGTCGTTGACTTCCCATGCGAGGTGATGCAACCCTTCGCGCTTCTCGACGAAACGACTGATTGGGGAATCGGGTGAGGCGGGCTCAACGAGCTCGATGCGCTGCCCGCCCGCGACGAGAATCAGGATGTTCACCTTTTGCTCCGCAACAAACTCCGGCTCGCCGATCGTCTCTAGCCCGAGGGACTTCGCGTAAAATGGCGCAACACTGGCGATCTCGCGAACTGCGATTGCGACGTGGTGCAAAGCGACGACGTGGCCTTGTAGTTCAGAGGGAGGGATCATTTCGGGCTCGGAGCTGTGGTTTGGAGCGAGGACTAGAGAACGCTTGGGGCCTTGTATTTCCCAAAGACACCTTCGAGCACGTGGCAGACCTCGCCAATCGTAACGTAGGAGTCCACACAATCGACAATGGAGTCCATCAGGTTGCCCTTGCCGCGCGCGGTTTCTCCCAAAGAGCGCAGTGTACCCTCGACACGGGCCGCGTCGCGCTCCCTGCGTACATCCGCGAGGTCGCTGAGGACCTGATCTTTGGCAGAGGAGTCGGGCCTAAAGATCGTCGGGCGGGGCTCGTCGATCTGGAATGCGTTGACACCGATAACAACTTGATCTCCCGATTCGACCGCGCGCTGCCAATCCATGGCGCTGCGGTGGATCTCGCGTTGCATAAAGCCATCCTCGATCGCGGCCACGGAGCCCCCACGCGCTTCGACGTCGGCGATCAGAATGTTTGCGGTCGCCTCGAGCTCATCCGTAAGGTGCTCTATGAAGGGCGCGCCGCCAAGCGGGTCGATGACATCGGTTATGCCGCACTCATTTGCGAGCACCTGCTGCGTGCGCAGGGCCAGGCGCGCCGACTCTTCACCGGGAAGTGAGAGTGCTTCGTCGCGCGAGTTCGTGTGTAGAGATTGTGTGCCGCCAAGGACAGCAGCCAGGGCTTGCACCGTCACGCGCACAACGTTGTTGTCCACCTGTTGGCTCGTAAGCATCGAGCCCGCGGTCTGGGTGTGGAACCGCAACATCCACGACTTGGGATTCTTTGCGCCGAATTCTTCGCGCATGATGCGGGCCCACATGCGGCGCGCGGCGCGGAACTTGGCGACCTCTTCAAATAGGTTGTTGTGGGCGTTGAAAAAGAAGGAGAGCCTAGGCGCGAAAACATCAACATCTAGGCCCGCATCGATCGCTGCCTTCACATACGTCTTGCCATTCGCCAAGGTAAATGCCAACTCTTGGGCGGCCGTAGAGCCCGCTTCGCGGATGTGATAGCCCGAGATCGAAATGGTGTTCCACAGCGGCACGTTGGCCTGACAATAGGCCATCAAATCGGTAGTCATCCGCAGAGACGGCGTGACCGGGAAGCGGTAGTTGCCCCGCGCGGCGTACTCTTTAAGGATGTCATTCTGCACAGTCCCGCGCAGCCTCGCGGGGTCGATGCCCCGGCGTTTCGCCAAGGCGACAACCATGCCAAGTAATACGGGCGCGGTTGCATTGATCGTCATCGAGACGGACACCTCGTCCAAAGGAATCTCCTTGAACAGGCGCTCGACGTCTCGGAGGCTGTTGACCGGCACCCCCACTTGGCCAACTTCCGGCTCAGCCAAAGGGTGGTCCGAGTCGTAGCCGATCTGGGTCGGCAAGTCGAACGCTGTGGAGAGCCCCGTTTGCCCACTGTCGAGCAACATGCGAAAGCGGTTATTCGTCTCTACCGCACTCGAGAACCCAGCGTACTGCCGCATCGTCCAAAAGCGACCGCGATACATCGTCGGCTGGATCCCGCGCGTGTACGGATACTCGCCGGGCCAACCGCCATCGGGTGCGTCTCCGTAGATTGGGTCGAGATGGTTTCCCGAGGGTGTCTCGAAGTTCGCCTTGCGCTCGGGCCGCTTCGACCGCATGGGCTCAAAAGTGCGCTCTTGCCATGCGGCGGGGCCGCTGTCCTTTTCGAATCCGCTCGCTTCGCCGGAGGCACTGCGCGGACTGGAATCTTGGGAATTCGTCATGATCGGTACGTCCGGCGCGGGGGGGATGGCGCGCCGTGGGGGCGAAGATTCTAACCGCTAATATGCCCGGGGAAGCCAGTAGATCCCAATGAGATCGAATGCCCCGCCGAGGGCCGCGTAGGAGCCCGCCGTAAGACCCCGCTCACGCACCTCCTCCCGAACGATGAAAAACCTCTCTCTCCTGTTTCTAGCCGTGGCAATCCTTGTGCTTGGCTCGTACTTCCTTTTCTTCACGGCGGGTGAGCTCAAGACAGATTCGCTGGGGCCGTCCGCCCCCCCCTCTCAGCCCACGGAGCTCGAGAAATCCGCCCCAGCGCTGAATGGCAACCCCGGCGACACGGAGCCCGCCGCAGAGCCACGCAGCGACGCTGGAGTGCGCCTCCAGGTCGCTGGAGATGATCGCCCCGCTTGGACGCGAGAGCGGGGTGCCAAGCTGCGCGCGGGCCTAGTGGTCATGCCCGCTGGAACCCCAGTAGACGAGCTCGCTGTAGTGGCGATCGCGCCCGTGGGGCAAGCCACCAGCTTGGCCCTCGACTTGGCCCCCGACCGTGACGAGACCGGCCAAGTGGGCGAACCTCAAGACGTGGCACCGACTAGGTCCACCGACCTCAAGTCCTATGAAGTCCCGGTGGCGGCGGACGGCAGCTTCGAGTACATGGAACCCGCGGGGATAAGCACCTACGAGCTCCGACTTAGCGCGCGCTACTTGATCGACAGCTCTGTTCTGAGGATCGACAGGCAGAGCGACAGTCCGGTGGAGCCGCGCTTTTCCCCACGCCTTGGCGCTTGGCTTTCCGGTGACGTGGTGCTGCCTGCACCCGATCATTTCACCGAGGCCGAGTGGAGCCAAGGGACCGTCAACGTGGGAATGGACCTCAGAGCGGGCATCAACGCCAACGCCGCCGAGAGCGCTAAAGCGTTCGCTCGCAATTCCAGTATCGATGGCACAGGTCACTTCGACATCTTCGGGATGCCCCCCACCCCGGGCTTCGGACTCTATCTAGACCTCGAGACATACCCCCAGCACACCCAGGGCGGCCTCGCGATTGCAGCCGGTGAGCACTTGATCATCGACGTCTCCATGCAGCCCGGGGCCACGGTCTCCGGGGTCGTTGTCGACGAGGCTGGCTCGCCCGTCGCCGGAACCAAAGTCCGAGCGGTTCCCGGCGAGGCGACCGACTTCTTGGCGCAAGCCGGTACGCGCGAAACCGAAACGGGAGCGGACGGCGCGTTTGTCGTCGGGGGCCTGCCGCCGGGGCTCGTTCGTCTGCTTGCTGAGAGGGAGGGCTATTTGCCTCCCGATTCCGAGCGCCTAGAGCTCGGTCCCGGTGAAGAGCGGGCCGGGATTCGCCTCACTCTCTCTGAAGGTGCGTCCGTGGCCGGAGTCGTCGTCGGGCCCGATGGCAAGCCCTTTGAGAGCGCAAACATCACGCTAACGTTTGATCCCGCCGCTTTAAATGGGCTCAATGCTATGAACTCCAAAAGCGGTGCAACGGGCGAGGCGAGTTCGGATAGCCAGGGGCGCTTCCGGATCTCGGGATTGGGGAAAGGCCCCTTCCAGGTCGAGGCCGAAGTCGAGCAAGACGTATGGCTCTATGCGAGTGTCCCGGGGATTCAACCCGGAACGACGGATCTCAAGCTGCAGATGCAGCAGCTCACACCAATGCGCGGAACGGTCACGGACTCCGCCGGCAAGCCCGTCACGGACTATCAATTTAGCTTGCGGGCCGCCAGCTTGGGGGGACTGATGGCGGGGCAGCGCCGTGAGGAGCACGTGGAAGACCCAGAGGGACGGTTCGAGATTCTGGGTGTCAAAAGCGGGAGCTGGAACATCTACATTCGCTCGGATGGATTCGGAGCTGCCGGGCCTTTCGATGCTGATCGCCCGGGGGCTGGAGATGCCGAGTTCGCAATCATGCTAGCTGGGGGGGCAGCGGTTCGCGGCAAGGTCATCACGCCAGCCGGCGACCCCGTTCCGGGTGCTATGGTCACTTGGCAACAGGGCTCCCGCGACACGATCCTCAACATGATCGGCGCCGGACCTTCGATTGTGGGCTTGGCGGACGAGGAGGGCATTTTCGAGCTGCTGGGCCTACCCGCTGGAGATCTCGCACTGGGAACTACGGCATCCAGCTGGGCCAAGGCCGAAGCCGTTCAGCTTTCGCTTGCACCCGACGAGGTCCGTGAAGATGTGACCATTACGATGCGAGTTGGTGGCACGATTACAGGTCAGTTTCTGGCCAAGGACGGAGAGCCGGGCGAAGGCGCGCTCATCCAAATCCAGCGCACGGGTGGCCGCGACCAAAACGTGAACACCGCGGATGCCAACGGCGAGTTCCGTGTCGAGCACCTCGAGCCAGGCTCGTGGCAAGTGATTGCGATCGAAGGCTCACTTGATGGCGACCAGGCCGCGCTGCTCGCCGGGCTCAAAATGGCCATGGTGGAAGTTGCCGATGGCGAGACCACACACGTCGTACTTGGAGCAGCTCCAAAAGACCCCGTGCACATCACCGGAGAGGTGAATCCTGGTGAAGAGGTCGCTGGTGGGCTTGTGATTTTCATTCCCGAGGGAGAGGGCATGCTAGGCTCGATGAGAATGGGCGTTATCGACGGTGCCGGCAAGTTCGAGTTGGACCTTGAGAGATCGGGAACCTATGTCGTCACGGTCCAAAGCACACCCACGGGTGGAGTCGGGCAGGACAGCGTCGAGTTTATCGAAGTCATACCGAGTGGCGAGGCGCACCACGTCAAGCTGGATCTACCCGCCGGCGCGATCACTGGGCGCGTAACGGATAAGTCGGGCAATGCACTGGCAAACGTTCGCGTGTCCCTCTACACCGACGGCGGAGCGACCACGGGAACGATGAGCGGTGGCAAGTACACCGAGTCGACAACGGACGAAGATGGGGAGTACAAGTTACCTCACCTGCAGAAAGGGAAATACACCGTTGGGGCCGGTGGTAGGCCTCTAACCTCTGCTTTTAGCTCGGAGAGTGACTACGGACGTGTTGTGCGAGATCACGTCAGTGTCAGCGAGGGCTCCATCACCGGTGGGGTCGACTTTGAGCTCAATGAAGCGGGCTCCATCACGGGTCGTATTCTCGATGAGTCTGGAGCTCCGGTTGCCGGTGCGTCCCTTTTTGTAAGGGACAAAGACGGCAATCTGCTGGAGCGCATCTCGATGCAAACGAGCTCGGCAAGTGGCGAGTTTACCTATGGCGGAGTCGCTCCCGGACGCTACTTTGTGAGTGCGCACGCGGAGCTCCTCTCGACTCCGGCGGGTGTCACGGCCGAGGTCCGCTCCGGGGAGGCCACAACCATCGAGCTCAATTTAGAGCCGGCTACGATCTTGCGCATCACCTGTGTGGACGCCGAGGGCAACCCGGTGATCGCAAATATCGAAGTGCGCGACTCGGGCGGATTGGATTATGCCGGGCAATTTGGCATGAACGACTTGGAGAAGATGTTGACCGAAGATTTCTCCACGACGACCCGCAACGTCGGGCCTCTGCCGCCGGGTAAATACAAAGTGATCGCGACCATGGGCGATCTGGCTGTGACCAAACCGGTCTCCCTAACTGGCCGCTCCACCCGCAAGCTCACTATCCGCGTGAAGTAACTCGCCCGATCTAAGGGCAGCGCCCTAAGCCTTGGTCCCGGCTTCCAAGCGAAGCAGGTCAAGGGTCTCTTGCATGTCTTCTGGCAGGGGCGCTTCGAAATGAACTCGGTCGCCCGTGACGGGGTGGTTGAACTCTAGCTGGTAGGCGTGAAGCAGGTGGCGCTCCACTTTGAACTTGCCGCCCGCCAGTCGCAAGACACGCTTTCCCCGATAGAGTCGATCTCCCACGACCGGATGGCCAAGGTATTCGAAGTGCACGCGAATCTGGTGCGTCCGTCCAGTCCTTGGCTCGCACTCGACAAAAGACGCGCGACCGAGGCGCTCGAGCGTACGATAGAAGGTGGTCGCCTCGCGGCCGCCTTCATTTACGGGTACAACCGAGATGCGCTCGGACTGGCGCCCCCTACCGAGGGGTTGATCAATCCAGTCCGAATCGAAACGCGGCTCGCCATAGACAATCGCGCAGTAGACCTTCTTGACCTCGCGTTTGGCGAACTGGCGCTTAAGCTCGATGCCAGCCTCTTCCGTGCGCGCAATCACAAGCACGCCACTGGTTTCAGAGTCCAATCGGTGCACGATCCCCGGGCGGTCCTCACCTTGTGGTGTTGGAAGTCCTGGGTACTTTTCAGCCAGGCACTCTGAGAGCGTTCCGCCGCGAACAGTCTCCGAGGGGTGCACAACCATCCCAGCAGGCTTGTAAACGACGAGGAATGTCTCCTCTTCGTGAATCACCGCATAGTTGATTCCACCCGTCGAACCGGGCCGAGTTCGATCTCTAGAGATGATCTCCACCGCGATTTTGGTGCCACCCTCGACCTTAAATGCGGGTCGATCGACGACAACACCATCAATCTGAACGTGTCCGTCCAGGATCAGCTCTTTGTAGCGCTCACGGGGAAGCTCCCCCAAAGTACTCGTGATCTCACGGTCCAACCGATTACCGGCGTTATTGTGTTCGACGTGAAATACACGCCTTTGAGGGTCTTGACCTGTCTGTTCATGCTGCATAGAGCGCGTAAGTCTACTGATGTTAGGGCCGTTCGAGGCGGAAACTGCCTACAGATTTAGGGTTGCCGGAAGCGTTAGCATGGGTAGGAGATCTAGCACAGTCCGCTAGCCGCCTCCCGAAACGGGGTTAAGGGCTACGCCAAGTCTCTACAAATTGAGAGCACTTGGAGCGACTTGGCACCTTGCGAGTCTCAAAAGGCTCGCTACTATCTTCCGCCTCCTAAATTATTGCCCAGCTCCGACAGACATAGCTTCCGCCCTGTCTACTGCGTCTTCCACACATACGCAGCGGAGCTCCAAAAAATCTCGGTCTCCTCTTGCTCGCCCTCCGGCGAGACTCCCCAGCGGCCGAGCCATGAAACCTCAAGGATGTTTTTGTGTCAGTAACTACTCTCCTGCTTCTCTCCGTACTCTCTGCGCCATCCTGTAGCCAAGACCTCGCTCCTCCGGGGATGGTCCTCATCGCGGGGGGTCGCTACGACATCGGCGCTGATGCCAAGTACATCAAGGCCTTGATCGAAAAGACCGACCAGCGTCCGCTCGCCGCTGAATGTCCTCCAGAGTCGATGAACATCGAGGACTTCTACATCATGCCGACGGAGGTCACCAATGAGCAGTTCGCAAAGTTCATTGATGCTACAGGAACGGAACCCCCAGAGCTTTGGGGTGAGGCCGTGATCGGAGCCGCAGGTTTGGCCTACGCGACGGAGACCGGAAAGGCAAAGAAGGATGCCCGCGAAGCTGGCCTCCCCCTACCGAAGTTTGATGCATTCGATAGCAAGAAGTGGTGGAAGGACAACTGGAAAGATGCCGAGTGGGGCACTCCAAAAGGTCTGGAAAGCCACCCCGTCGTATACATCAGCTATGAGCGCGCGGAAGCCTACGCCCGTTGGGCTGGACTGCGCTTGATTTCCGAAGCCGAGTTCCAAATAGCCGCACGTGGCGACACGGGCTGGCGCTACCCATGGGGCGACGACTGGAAGTCGGGTTTTGCGAACACGATTGAAGCCAACATTGGCAAGACAACGCCGGTCGGCACCTACCCCAATGGCGCGGCCTGGCACGACAGCCGAGGGCGCTTCATCGATAAGGATAAAGAGAGAGGTGAAGAGGGAAGTGCGCCCGTTTTCGACTTGGTCGGCAACGTATGGGAGTGGACAAGGTCTCCCTTCATCGCCTTCCAAGATTTCAAGGCATTAGAGGTCAAGCTGAGCTCCGGCAAAGAAAAACTTATCCCCGATTGGGATGCCAGCAAACAAATCGGGTCGAGTGGAAGCTTCCAAATGCCCTCGATCGCAGCGCGAGTCACTGTACGTCGTGGCACCGACCGCGGCCAGTCGACCCAGGGCCTTGGCATGCGCTGTACAGCCAGTGTCATCCCCGGCCTCGACGTCGCTGAGAACATCCTGCGCAATGACCTGCCGACCTCGCGTCGTCCCGTAGATACGGTCTACAATGCCAAACAAGTCACGGCCATCGACAAGTGGACGTTCGAGGCGGGTACCTCCAAAGCACCTGGCTACAGTGTGATCTCCGGCTATAGCTGTATCGCGTTCATTCCCGTCGAGAAGGCCGAAGTCCCCAGCGTGATCCTAATGAAGGAGCGCAGTAAAGACGCCCCTATCGAGATTGGCGCCTTCTCAACGACAGTCCCTCTTCTCGAGCCCGCTCTTGATCCCGGCACCTACACCCTGTCGTGGCGCGCCGGTGGTGAAGTGCGTAAGCAGGAAGCGGAACAGGACGAGGAAGGCAAGGCGATCGAAGCTCCCGCGGAAGAGGAACCGCAGTTTCCATTCGACGTGATGGAAGACACCGTGATCTTCCGCAACACTTCAGGCGAGATCGTCGGCTCCACCCGATGCTCAGCGCCCGAGGATAAGACGATGGTCCAAGGCCATGTCGCGGTCTCTACGATCACTCCAGAGGACGCCATCAAGTTCGGCTCCAAGGCGGGCGAAAGCTTGGTCTTCCAGGTCTTCGTCCCAAAGAGGGCTAGCAAGGGCTTCCGCTTCGAAATCCCTGTCCTGGTTGCACCTGGTGCAGTAAACGGCGACTGGCGCAAGTAAGTCAGAGTCAGCGGCCAGGTTGCTGACAAACGCAAGGGCGGGTCCGAGAGAAGCAAGTGTTTCTCTCGGACCCGCCTCTGTGTTTCGCAGGGATGCCTAGTGCGATTAGGTCTTCCGAGGTGCTAAGCCGTCAGCCCCGCTAGGTTCCGCTCGAGTAGGGCAACTTCATGACCTAGCTCAATTAGACGCGCGCGCTCGGCCTCGACAATCTCGGGGTCTGCGCGCTCGACGAACTTCGCGTTGCCCAGCTTGCGCTCCGTGCCTTCAGCCAGCTTCTTAGTTTTTGTCAACCGCTGGTCGAGCGCCTCGCGAAGTTTCCCCATGTCGACATCGTCGCCAAGGGGCACGAAGACCTCGAGGCCACCCGCGACGCCAACCGCAGAGGCCGGAGGGCGTTCGGCGGACTCTTCAATACGCAGGCTCGCCAAGAATCCGATTCCGATGGCGGCGTCCTTCAGCTCGTTCAGAATAGCGCGATCCTTCGCTTGGGGGGCGATGACGATCGCATCCAAGCGCTTCTTCTCACCCACCATCGTAACGGATCGAATGTTGCGCAAAGCGCGCACAAGCTCTTGCAACAGGTCCATCCGCGACTCGGCATCCGCGTCCACCGCGATGCCTTCGCCCAGTGGCCAAGCCGTCGTCATCAACTGGTGTTCGGCCTTCAAACCGAGTGCGTCGTGCAGCACTTGCCACAGTGTCTCTGTCTGAAATGGGATGAACGGGTGCAGCATCTTCAAGAGGTCACCCAACACGCGCGTCAGCGTGCCGCGAACGACCTCGCCGTCCTTCGCATCCCCGCCCTCGGCCGTAAAGCGCGCCTTCGCCAGCTCTAGGTACCAGTCGCAGAAGTCATTCCAGCAGAAGCGGTACAACTTCGTGACTGCGTCGTTGAAGTTGTACTCGTTCAGGTCACTCGTGACCTCTTCACGAACAGCGGCCAAGCGCGACAGGATCCAGCGATCTTCGAACGTAGCTGCTTCGGCGGAGGTTCCCGCGCCCCGCTCTCCGGCCAAGTTGGCACAGACAAATCGCGAGGCGTTCCATAGCTTGTTGGTGAAGCGGCGGCCATCGTCAAAGCGGTTCTCGGACAGCTTCACGTCCTGGCCTTCCCGGGTGAGGCTAATCAGGCTGAAGCGCACGGCATCAGCCCCGTATTGGGCGATCATCTCCAAGGGGTCGATACCGTTGCCGGCGCTCTTCGACATACGCTTGCCCGCGCCGTCGAGAACGGTCGCGTGAATGAAGCAGGTTCCAAAGGGAGTACGCTGATCCTCGGGAAGCTCCTCGAGCAAGGCGTGACCAGCCATCACCATACGCGCGACCCATAGATAGATGATGTCGCGCGCTGTCGCTAGAAACTGGGTGGGATAGAAGCGTGCAAGGTCCTCGGTTTGCTCGGGCCAACCGAGTGTCGCAAACGGCCACAACCAGGATGAGGCCCACGTATCGAGCACGTCGGGATCCTGGCTGACGATCGGCTTGCCTGTCGTCGGGTGCACCGAGCCGAGCTCGAGATCGACTACGGATGCGCAGGGAACTCCGTCCTCGTCATACCAAACCGGAATCCGGTGACCCCACCATAGCTGTCGGCTTATGCACCAATCCTGCACGTTGTTCAGCCAATCCAAATACACTTTCGTCCAGCGCTCGGGGCGGAACTTCAGGCTACCGCGGTCGATCGAGTCGATGGCTGGCCTCGCCAGATCCTCCATCTTCACAAACCACTGCTCGCTGACAAGCGGTTCGATGACCGTCTTGGAGCGATCCGAAATGGGCTGGCTGTGCGTGATGTCCTCGACGCGATCGAGCTGCCCCATCTCCTCAAGCTGCGCGACGATTTCCTTGCGCGCGAGCTCACGGCTCTTACCCTGAAAGGGCCCCGCGTTCTCGTTCATCGTCCCGTCTTTGTCGAGCAACAAGATGATTGGTAGGCCGTGGCGCGCACCGCGCTCGTAGTCCGCCAAGTCGTGACCGGGAGTCACCTTCACACAGCCGGTACCCAGCTTGGGGTCCACCGAGTCGTCCGCGATGATCGGGATCTTGCGGTTCACAAAGGGCACGATCACCTCCTGTCCAACGAGGTGCCTAAAGCGCTCGTCCGTGGGGTGCACGGCAACGCCTGTGTCACCGAGTAAGGTCTCGGGTCGCGTGGTTGCAACGGTGAGGAACTCCTTCGAATCCGCCAGTGCGTAGCGGATGTACCACATCTTGCCCTTGCGCGGCTCCATCTCGACCTCGTCGTCCGACACGGCCGTCTTCAAAGCACAGTCCCAGTTCACAATACGCGCGCCTTTGTACACCAGCTCCCGATTCCATAGGCGCACGAACGCCGTGCGCACGGCGATCACCATCCCGGGATCAAGAGTGAACGCGGTGCGTGACCAATCGGCCGAGCATCCAAGCGCCTTGAACTGATTCAAGATTGTGGAGCCGTTCTCCTCTTTCCACTTCCAGATCTCAGCAAGAAACGCCTCGCGCCCCATGTCTTCGCGGGTCTGGCCGGTCTCCTTGTAGATCTTCTTTTCAACGACAGCTTGGG
>ERZ889078.1011-NODE-1011-length-23491-cov-35.422640_pt1 | contig 23491 bp, 22 predicted proteins | sample MGYA00521266_ERZ889078 | MGnify/ENA primary metagenome ERZ889078 (study PRJEB32303, sample SAMEA104408618) | aquatic metagenome | biome: Brackish water; feature: Pelagic; material: water | place: Baltic Sea | collected 2014-06-16T06:34:00 | depth 76,534 m ...
AAAAGAAAAATTGACGTAGGAACGGAATCTCAAATCTGGTCGACCGGACACTTAAGATCACTTTTGTTTTGTTTTCTCGGCCGTATTTAGGTTAACACATTACTAATATTATATTAATGTCCTTAATCAGAATGCAAATTTGGGATCCCATTCCTTTTCCGACTTGTTTGATCAGGTATTGACTTGACTTAAATAGTCGGATTTAAAAAACGATGACGAAACACAACATGAAAGTCCCTAAAATGCGCAAATTCTTGATTTCAACACTCGCCTTGGCTATCCTTGGAACAACCTCGATCAAAGCGATTTCCGACGAGGTGAATGTCTATTCTTACCGACAGCCGGAATTGATTCAGCCGCTCTTAGATCAATTTTCCAAAGAGACCGGCATTGCCGTGAATATCGCTTTTCTAAACAAAGGCATGGTTGAAAAGTTGACCGCCGAAGGCAAACGTTCGCCTGCGGATTTGGTGTTAACTTCGGATATGTCAAGCTTGGCGGCGGTGGTCAACGCTGGCGTAATTCAGCCGGTGGCGTCGGGTGTGCTTGTCGCAAATATCCCGGCTGAGTATCGCGATCCACAGAACATGTGGTTCGGATTGACCTCCCGCGCACGGGTTGTTTATGCGTCAAAAGACCGGGTTAAGCCGGGTGAAATCACAACATATGAACAACTTGCTGATCCGAAATGGAAGGGCCGCATTTGCATCCGGTCGGGTACGCATCCTTATAACTTGGCATTATTTGCCAGTTACATCGCCCATCACGGCGAAGCTGCGACAAAGACATGGCTTGAAGCGCTCCGTGATAACCTTGCGCAAAAGCCACAAGGCAATGACCGTGGGCAGGTCAAGGCAGTTTGGGCCGGCGTTTGCGATATCGCGCTTGGAAACACGTATTATATGGGCGAAATGTTAAAATCCCCCGAACAGGCGGAATGGGCAAATGCTGTAAACATAGTCTTTCCGTCATTTGAAGGTGGCGGCACACATATCAACATTTCCGGCATGGCAATGACCGCCGCCGCGCCAAACAAGGTCAATGCGTTGAAACTGATGGAGTTTTTGTCGTCAGCCGAAGCCCAGTCGATCTATGCCGAGGTTAATTATGAATACCCGGTTCTGCCAGGCGCCAAGCAATCAGATCTGGTTGCTTCATGGGGCGAATTCACGCCTGACATTATCGACTTGATGAACGTCGCAAGCAACCGCGACGCCGCCTTGAAATTGGTCGAACAAGTGCATTTTGACAACTGACCACCACCTTTCACAGCCCAGTCTGGAACTCATCCAGACAGCGGCTGTGATGTTTCCACCAGTTTAACAAAAAAACTCGCCCCTACGGGTGAAATTTCGTCGTTGAAATCATATTCAGGGTGATGCAACCCGGCACCCGGCCCTGCCCCAAGGAACACATAAGTGCCGGGTCTTTCTTCCAACATGTAAGAAAAATCCTCCGAACCCATGAGCGGATCAAAGTTGTCATCAACACCAACGGCAACATCGCGTGCGACTTTGGCAGCGAATTTCGTTTGTTCCGAATGGTTTACGGTTGCTGGCGCGCCAAATGTCCATTCAATATTTGCCGTACAGCCATACGCTGACGCGGTGTTTTCACAAATCTCGTTGAACCGGCGCATAACGGTTTCGCGGGATGATTTCTGCAAAGTTCTGAAGGTCCCGCACAAACGCGCCGCATCGGGAACCACGTTGAAGGCTTTACCAGCTTCCATCACCGTTATTGAAATCACGGTTGAATCCAAAGCATAGATATTGCGCGATGAAATCGTTTGAACAGCTTGATATATGCCCACCATTGCTGGCAACGGATCAATTGTCTCATGCGGCATCGCGCCATGCCCGCCCTTGCCGGCAATGGTTATGACAAAGCCATCCGCCGCCGCCAACATCGGTCCCGGACGCATAAGAATATGGCCTTCCGGCATATTCGGGCCATTATGGATGCCGTAAACTTCCGAAATATTAAAGCGGTCCATGATACCTTCTTTAACCATCACATGCGCGCCACCGCCACCTTCCTCGGCAGGCTGAAAAATCAGCGCAACGCGGCCTTTGAAGTTACGGGTTTCCGCCAGATATCGCGCGGCACCCAACAACATTGTCGTATGGCCATCATGGCCGCAGGCATGCATTTTACCGTCTATCGTGGATTTATATTCAGGCGAACCCGCCTCGATAATCGGCAAAGCATCCATGTCAGCGCGAAGACCAATCGTCGGGCCATCACCCTGCCCGTTGATAATCGCAACAATGCCGGTTTGTGCGATACCTTGATGGATTTCATCCACGCCAAACTCCCGCAATCGTTCGGCGACAAAAGCGGCCGTGTTGTGGCAGTCAAATTGCAATTCAGGATGCGCATGCAAATAACGCCGCCAGGTTTTCATATCTTCATGATATTCGGCAATTCGATTGATGATTGGCATGGACGGTCCCTCTGAATGGTGATCTCTGCGCAGGTTGCAGAATAATTCGGCACATTAAAAGCAAAATCGCGAGTGACTTACGCTCGACATGGACCTAGCCTCAGGCCACCTTTCCTGAAAACCCGAGGGCTTCATGCGGCGAAAAATCATTATTGATACAGATCCCGGTCAAGACGATGCTGTGGCAATTCTGCTGGCACTGGCATCGGATGAGTTGGAGGTACTTGGCATAACGGCGGTCGCCGGCAACGTGCCCCTGCCGCTGACGGAACTGAACACCCGTAAGATTTGCGAGCTTGCCGGTCGCCCGGACATTTTGGTTTTTGCCGGTTGCGCCGCGCCGCTGGTGCGGAAATTGGTGACGGCAGAACATGTGCATGGTCGCACCGGCCTTGACGGGCCTGATCTACCCAGCCCACAAATGCCGTTGCAGACCCAAAATGCAATTGATTTCATTGTTGAAACCCTGACCACCCATCCCGCCGGCACGGTGACTTTGTGCCCGCTTGGGCCACTGACCAATATTGCGGCAGCTTTGCAAAAAGCGCCTGAGATCGCCGGGAAAATTCAGGAAATCGTGTTGATGGGCGGGGCGTACTTTCAGGTTGGTAATATCACACCCGCTGCCGAGTTTAACATCTATGTCGACCCGGAAGCCGCCGATATTGTTTTGAAATCTGGTGTACCTATCGTGATGGTTCCGCTTGATGTAACACACAAGGCGCTTACGACCCGCCCGCGTGTCGATGCGTTTCGCGCGCTGAATACACGGGTCGGAACGGCTGTCGCTGACTTAACCGACTTTTTTGAACGCTACGACATCCAAAAATACGGATCAGAAGGCGCACCGCTGCATGATCCTTGCGTTATCGCGTATCTGCTTGATCCAAAGTTATTTTCCGGGCGTCATATCAATGTTGAAGTTGAAATAACTTCGCCTCTGACGCTTGGCATGACGGTTGCAGACTGGTGGCGCGTGACAGATCGCAAAGCCAATGCCTTGTTTTTGGGCGACATTCACACCGAGGGGTTTTACCGGCTGCTGACTGAACGTCTTGCCCGCCTTTAACGCTTTTTGGGCCGCCGATTGATCAAAACGATGCCAAGTGACACCAAGGCCAGTGCGCCAATCAGGGTAAGGCCGACCTCTTCGTCAAGGATCAACCAGCCAAAAAGGACACCGAACAGAGGTACCAAAAAACTGAACGAGGCCATATCGCTGGGCGGGTAGATCGACAATACCCAGAACCAGACGAGAAACCCGATAGAAACCACACCCAAAACCATCACTGCAAAAACGCCAAGGTGCCACGGCTGCAAATCACGGATCAGAGGCCCGAAAAACAACGATACCGGAATAAGGATCACGGACGAAACCGCCAACTGATACATCAATTGCATTTCTGGCGTCGAACGGTTCAGTTTACTGACGCGTGCCAGCAAACCAATACCGGCCCAAAAAACCGCCCCTATTGTGCACAGCACATCGCCCAGAACGTTGCCACCGCCATTGCCACGATCAGCAAAAGCCCAGACCAGTCCCGCCATCGCCAAGACCAGACCCAACGCTTTTTGCGGGGTAATCCGCCCGTCCGGCACCCAGAAATGCGCGCCAATCGTCATCCAAATCGGCATCGAGTAAAAAAAGATCGAAACCCTTGAAACTGTTGTGTAATCCAGCGCAAGGAACAGAAAAATAAACTCCAGCGCGAACAGAATTCCAGTGAAACCACCCGGCAAAAGGCTGCCATCTGTAATACTCAGCTTTTTCTTTCGCCAAAGCGCGTACAGCAGAACAACAATAAACGCGCAAACCGATCGCATTCCGGCACTGAATACAGGTTGCAGGCCTTCATTGACCAATTTGATCATGACCTGATTTAACCCCAGCAGCATCGACACGCTCAGCAAAACGGTTCCGCCGAAAAGGTCGATGCGGTTTTTCTTTTCCATATTCGTCCCTAATTTACTTGCTTAGGGACACAGCAATCGCGTCACGCTGTCAAGCGCGGGCGGTGGAATATCTTAGCGACGCCGACAATTTCGCGCCAAAGGCCATAGAACTTATGGCGCCCGCCTGTTAACTCGAACGAAACGCCAGACAGGAAAGCCCGGATAATGACCCTTTTCCAAATTGCCGCTTTGTTGATCGTCCTTGCGGGCGCTTTCGGTTCGATTAACTATTTCTTTCTGCGCCTTCCTCAATCCATCGGCATTCTTGTCGTGGCCCTTGCGGCCTCGTTTGCGGTGATGGCGGCGAATTACATCTTGCCGGACCTTCAGATAACCCAGCGCGTTCGTGAAGTTATCAATGATTTGCATTTTTCTGACACCTTGCTTGAAGGTATGCTTGGCCTGTTGCTGTTTGCAGGCGCACTGCATGTAAAATTGAGTGATCTGCGCGCCCAAGCCTGGGTTATTGCCTTAATGGCAACCATGGGCGTTGGATTGTCCACGGTAGTTGCCGGTGTTGGCTTTAGTTGGATCACCGGTGTCCCCTTGCTGATTTCATTGGTTTTCGGTGCGCTTATTTCCCCAACTGATCCTGTGGCAGTTCTGGGAGTTTTGCGGCAAGCTAACCTGCGTAAATCTCTGGAAACCAAGATAGCCGGTGAAAGCCTTTTCAACGATGGCGTCGGCTATGTGGTTTTCCTGTTCCTTGTCGGCCTGGCTTTTCCAACCGGTGCCCATCATGCCCAAGGCCTGAATGGCGCGCTGCAACTTTTCGTTCAGGAAGCCTTGGGAGGCGCCCTGTTGGGGGCTGTCCTTGGATGGATGACATTTCAACTGATGAAGCGGATCGATGACTATGCGCTTGAAGTCCTGCTGTCGCTGGGGCTTGCCTTTGGCGGTTATGAACTGGCGGTTACGCTGCACATGTCAGGGCCGATTATGGCGGTTGTCGCAGGCTTGTTCATCGGCGATGTCGGGGTGAAATACGGGATGTCGGAACTGACGCGGGAATATGTCGATGCGTTCTGGAAGCTTATCGACGAAATCCTGAATGCGGTTCTGTTCCTTCTGATCGGTATCGAAGTCCTGACCGTGGCATTTTCATTGGACGCCCTAATCGCGGGCCTGTTGTCGATAGTGTTGTCCCTGTTGGCGCGCCTGACGTCTGTTGCCGTGCCCATTTTAATCCTGCGCCCGTTTCGCGACTTTTCACGCGGCATTGTACCGATCATGACCTGGGGCGGTCTAAAGGGCGGCATCTCGGTCGCATTGGCCCTGTCTTTGCCCGACAACGAATACAAACCCATCATCCTGACAGCGACCTATGTTGTGGTGGTGTTTTCCATTATTGTTCAAGGCCTGACCATCGCACCATTGGCCAAGCGTCTGGGCCGCGAACCGGAATCAATGTAGGTTAGTCGCAAATTCTGCGTTGGGTGCATTTTCCGGTACTCAGGAACGCAGGCTTGCGATAGAACGCGCATGATTAACCAAAGAGGGCCTGTTGAGCACCGAAACGATCATAGAACGCTGCGAAGCAAGGGGATTGCGCATGACCGGTCAACGCCGCGTGATCGCGCAGGCATTGCAGGATTCAACCGATCACCCGGATGTAGAAGAGCTTTATCGGCGCGCATCTGTCATCGACTCGGGCATTTCACTGGCGACAGTTTACCGGACCGTAAAATTATTTGATGAAGTCGGCATTCTTGACCGGTTGGAATTTGGCGATGGCCGTTCTCGTTATGAAGACGCTGATCGCGAGCATCATGACCATTTATTTGATTTGCAAACCGGCGAAGTGATCGAGTTTGTCGATCCCGAAATCGAAGTGCTGCAAGAAAAGATTGCCCGCAAGCTTGGGTATACTCTGAAGGGCCACAAGATGGAGCTTTTTGGCATCAAACTTGACAAGCCGCAAAGCGAATGATCTGACGCCGATTTGCGGCCTGTGCCGAAACTTTAACGGATCCCCCAATGGCAAACCTGCGCGGCATCGGCCTGATGGTATTCGCGATGGCGCTTTTTGCGCTTGCGGATATGTTTATCAAACATACCGGAGGTGTGATTCCAGTCGGTGAAATCCTGTTGTTTCTCGGCGCCGGTGGCGCTGTGATATTTGGTGTCTGGGCAAGCATTATCGGCGAAAAGGTATTTGCACGCGATATATATTCACCGTTGATTCTGTTGCGCAACGCAGGCGAGATCACCGGAACGTTCGGTTTTGTCACAGCCATCACCCTAACCCCAATTTCCAGTGCCTCGGCAATTTTTCAGGCGTCGCCTTTGGCGGTTACGCTTGGTGCTGCATTGTTTATGCAGGAAAAAGTTGGCTGGCGACGGTGGAGCGCAATCGCGGTTGGTTTTATTGGTGTTCTGATCATCATCCGTCCGGGCCTTGACGGGTTTCAGGCGGCGTCGCTTTTTGCTGTTTTGGCGGTTATCGGCCTGTCAATCCGCGACCTGGCAACGCGCGCGGCTCCCAAAGGCATGTCGTCGGTTCGGTTGGGAACCTATGGTTTTGCGGCGCTGGTCCCGGCCGGTGCTTTGCTGTTGTGGCTAAATGGCCCTGCGACGTTGCCTAATCCGACGCAGGCACTGCAATTGTCCGCGGCATTGGTATTGGATGTCATCGGCTATTATGCCCTTACGCGCGCAATGCGAATGGGCGATGTGTCAATAGTTACCTCATTTCGCTATACTCGTATTATTTTCGCAATGTTTGTCGGTGTTTTTGTCTTCAAAGAAGCGCTGGATATTTGGATTGTTCTGGGCACCTGCATCATCATCGCGTCCGGCCTTTACACTTTCGCCCGCGAAAGGCACCGCTTCGCCTCAGCATAAGCCCTTTTCACCCCGTTTCAGTTTGTCTAAGTACAGGCGCAACTGATCGCTTTGCCGCAAGGAAACTAAAGATGAGCGCCATTATCGAAATCACTGCCCGCGAAATCCTCGACAGTCGTGGCAATCCTACGGTTGAAGTAGACGTTCTATTGGAAAGCGGTGCGACCGGTCGTGCGGCAGTGCCTTCGGGGGCGTCTACCGGCGCACATGAAGCGGTTGAATTGCGCGACGGCGATAAATCCCGGTATGGCGGCAAGGGTGTGTTAAACGCCGTCGCCTCAGTCAACGGCGAACTTGCCGAGGAATTGCTGGGCATCGACGCCACCGAACAAGTGGCCATCGACAGCCTGATGATCGAAGCCGACGGCACCCCCAATAAATCCCGTCTGGGCGCCAACGCAATTCTGGGCGTATCACTTGCGGTCGCCAAGGCCGCCGCAGATTATTCCGGTCAACCGCTTTACCGGTATGTCGGCGGTACATCGGCGCGGGTACTACCGGTGCCGATGATGAACATCATTAATGGCGGCGAACATGCGGATAACCCGATCGACATTCAGGAATTCATGATCATGCCGGTCGCCGCTGACACACTTGCTGACGCGGTGCGCATGGGGTCCGAAGTTTTTCACACTCTTAAAAACCAACTTTCCGCCGCCGGTCTGTCAACTGGCATTGGCGATGAAGGCGGTTTCGCCCCCAACTTAAGCTCGACAACCGACGCGCTTGATTTCATCATGAGGTCGATCGAGAAGGCCGGCTATAAACCCGGCATCGATATTCATCTGGCACTCGATTGCGCCGCAACGGAATATTACCGCGACGGCAAATACAATATGAAGGGCGAAGGCAAGATTCTGGATGCTGGCGAAAACGCCGACTATCTGGCCAATCTGGTCGCCAATTACCCAATCATTTCAATCGAAGACGGCATGTCCGAGGATGACTGGGACGGCTGGCGCGCCTTGACCGAGCTTTTGGGCAATAAATGCCAGCTGGTCGGTGACGATCTCTTTGTGACCAACCCAATACGCCTTGCAGAAGGGATCAAAGCCGGATGCGCAAATTCCTTGTTGGTTAAAGTCAACCAGATCGGCACACTGACGGAAACGCTGGCCGCCGTCGATATGGCACACCGCGCCAGATATACCTCGGTTATGTCGCACCGATCTGGCGAAACCGAAGATACAACCATTGCCGATCTTGCAGTCGCCACAAATTGCGGTCAAATCAAAACTGGATCTCTGGCGCGGTCTGACCGTTTGGCCAAGTATAACCAATTGATCCGCATCGAAGAAGCGCTGGGAAGTTCGGCCGAATACGCTGGTCGCTCAATTTTACGCTAAACAGCACGCCGCCGGTATCCGCATGCCCCATTTGGGGGCATGCTTAAATGGCGTGGCGCGGAACGCGCCTCCGTCTAATTACAGTAACTCAACCTGCCGCCAGTAACAGGTCGCGGCACGCCGGTTGTCCCAGTGGCCGACAAAGGTAAACCACGCTTCGCGCGCACCGCCAAATACGCAAACGCCTGCGCCTCAAGCATATCGCCGTCCATTCCAGCCGTATCGATGTCCTCAACCGGCACCTTCAGCGCGGCAACCAAACCGGCCATCAAATGCGGATTTTTACGCCCTCCGCCGCAAACCAAGACTTTTTTCAAACCATCGGGGGCGTATTGAAACCCGGCCTTAACAGACGCGACCGTGGCCGCAGTCAAAGTCGCCAATCCGTCGGTATCCGACAAATGTTGAACAGCCGTCTTTAAACCGGTAAAATGGCCGCGATCCAGTGACTTTGGCGGTTTCTTCCTGAAATAGTCAGACGCCATAAACGTATTCAGAACCTCAGAATCCACCTGACCCAAAGACGCCAGCGCGCCACCGTAATCGCAGGCAAGCCCGGTGCGTTCCTGCGCAAAATCATCCATCAACGCGTTGGCAGGCCCGGTGTCAAACGCCACCAAAGCACCGACAGCGCCGGCCCCGGGCTGTTTGGTGTCGACAAAAGTGACATTTCCAACCCCACCGAGATTGAGAAAAGCAACGGATCCGGTTTGAAATTTCCGGGCAAGCGCAAAATGATAGAACGGCGCCAAAGGTGCGCCTTGCCCGCCTGCCGCCACATCCGCACTGCGGAAATCCCACGCGACCGGCAAACCTGTCCTGGCCGCGACAATCGCGCCATCACCCGCTTGATGCGTGCCGCGGCCTCCGGGCTCATGCGCCAGAGTCTGCCCGTGGAAACCGACCAATTCCACACCGCCAAACCGCCCGATCAGCTCGACATGCGCGTTTTCCACCACCTCTGCAGCCTCGGCCACGCCCGCGTCTGTTGGCCATTTTCCCTGCGCGGCGGCGATAACGGCGCGTTCGTCGGGTAAATAGGGCCGGTATCCGGTTGCACCGAACTCAAAAACCTCATCACCGTCGGTCAATATCAGCGCCGCATCCACCCCATCCATCGAGGTGCCCGACATCATCCCCAACACCCAAATTGCCTCTTGCTCCGCCATGGCTCTTCCCTTTTTTGTGCGCCCAGTATAGAGCAGGCCACCGATATTCCAATGGAAGACAGCCATGACCCACCATCCCAAGTCAGATTTTCTGCACGTCATGCAGACCCGTGGCTATCTGGCAGACTGCACCGATCTTGAAGGGCTTGACGCGGCTTTAATGGCGGGCGTTGTTCCGGGTTATATCGGTTTTGATGCAACCGCAAAATCGCTGCATGTTGGCAGCCTGATTCAGATCATGATGATGCGTTGGCTGCAAAAAACCGGACACAAACCATTGGTTTTGATGGGCGGCGGCACCACCAAAGTTGGCGATCCCAGCTTTCGCGCCGACGAACGCCCGCTTTTGACCACAGACCAGATCAACGACAATATTTCCGGCATCAAACAGGCGTTTTCGTCCTATGTCAGCTTTGGCGACGGCGCGTCTGACGCGATGATGCTGAACAATGACGAATGGCTGGGCGGGCTCAACTATCTTGAGTTCCTGCGCGATATCGGTCGGCATTTTTCCGTCAACCGGATGCTTAGTTTTGAAAGCGTGAAATCCCGCATTGACCGAGAACAAAGCCTTAGCTTTCTTGAATTCAACTATATGATCCTGCAAGCCTATGACTTTATGGAACTTAACCGCCGGTATGGCTGCCTGCTGCAAATGGGTGGCTCGGATCAATGGGGCAATATCGTCAACGGTATCGACCTGACCCGCCGGGTTCTGGACCATCAGGTTTTCGGCCTGACCTCGCCCTTGCTGACAACATCAGACGGCAAGAAAATGGGCAAATCACAGGACGGTGCCGTGTGGTTAAGCCCCGACATGCGAGCGCCTTACGATTTCTGGCAGTTCTGGCGTAACACAACCGATGCGGATGTCGGACGGTTCCTAAAGCTTTACACCGAACTTTCAATCGAGGAATGCGATCGCCTTGGCGCACTTGGTGGGCAAGAGATTAACGACGCAAAAATTATTCTGGCCAACCAAGTCACCACGCTGGCACATGGCGCCGCGGCGTCCGTCACAGCCGCTGCCACTGCGCATGAAGTGTTCAAAAAAGGCGGTATCGGCGATGATCTTCCGACATTCAACATCAGTAAATCCGAGTTGGATACAGGTATCACAATCGCCCAATTGCTGATCAAATCCGGGCTTGCCGCCTCGGGCAAAGAGGCCAAGCGCTTGATTGCAGAAAACGGCGCCCGCATGAATGACACCCTTGTCCACGACAGCGGGCAGATGGTCACAATTGATATGCTGGCGCACCCCCTGAAGCTTTCAGCCGGAAAAAAACGCCACGCTCTCGTTCAGCTTAAATGATTTCTTTTCGGTAAAAATATCCTCGCCGAAGGCGCAAATGCGTTACCCCCTCGAAAGGGGGGGGGCGTTATTGGTAGTTGCTTAGCGAGCGATAACTTTCACGGACTTCATGTAATCCGCCGGTGCCCCAACCGACCCATTCGCGGATTGGCTGCCCTTTTTGATCACATCAACCACGTCCATTCCGGAAATCACCCGGCCAAGCACCGTGTATTGGCCGTTCAAAAACGGTGCCGCATCGAACATAATGAAAAACTGCGAATTTGCAGAATCAGGACTTTGGCTGCGGGCCATGCCGACAATGCCCCTCACGAAAGCCTCGTCCGAGAACTCGGCCTTCAAGTCCGGCAGGCTTGAGCCGCCCATTCCAGCTCGACGCAGATCACTCCCTGCAAGTTTGCCATACTCCACATCGCCTGTTTGCGCCATAAAGCCGTCAATCACCCGGTGGAAAACCACACCGTCATAAGCCCCGGCTTCGGCAAGCGCCTTGACCTGTGCGACGTGGTCGGGGGCCAGATCGTCAAGCAATTCGATCTCGACGATGCCATTGGCCTGCCCGGCGACCTCGATCACCAGAATATCGGTGGCCTGCGCGGTCGATGTCAGGCCAATTGCCGCCGCGCACAGGAAAAAGCCGACAACAAAGCCTGCAAATATCCGCCGCATTATGTGATATCCGCTGCAACTTTGACCGAAATCATCCGGTCTGGGTTCATCGGTGGCTCGCCACGCTGTAGTTTATCAACGTGTTCCAAACCGGAAATCACCCGCCCATAAACCGTATATTGGCGGTTCAGGAAATGATTATCGCTGAAATTGATGAAGAACTGCGAATTTGCGCTGTCCGGGCTTTGTGAGCGGGCCGCGCCGATTGTGCCGCGGTCATGCGGAATACCCGAAAATTCTGCTGTAACATTTGGTAAATCCGACCCACCCGTGCCTGCTGCACGAATGTTAAAATCAGCTTCCATATTGCCGTTCTTCACGTCACCAGTCTGGGCCATAAAACCATCGATAACCCGGTGAAACGCCACATTGTCATAAGCCCCGGCGCGCGCCAGTTCTTTCATCCGCGCACAATGCAGCGGTGCGATGTCTGGTAACAAAGCAATCGTTACTGGACCGTCTTTCAGTTCAATGACAATGGTATTTTCCGGGTCTTTAATCTCGGTCATGACCGACTCCTTTTGCTGAATTTCGGGCGACCCTAAAGATTTCCGGTCGTCGCGCCAAGAGGCAGATCAGTGCGCAGACGCATTGACGCCGATCTATCTGTTAAAACATTCAAATCCGTCTGACGGCAAGCCGCAGTCTTAGCGGCCATATTTGGCGGCCAAAGCCAATTTGACCCGCTCTGGGACAAATTTGGTGATATCGCCGCCAAGGCGGGCTATTTCCTTGACCAAACGCGATGCAATCGCCTGATTTTTTGCGTCAGCCATCAAAAACACTGTTTCAACACTGGCATCAAGCGCACGGTTCATCCCAACCATTTGAAATTCATATTCAAAATCCGAAACCGCGCGCAAACCACGAACGATAACACCGGCGCCAACCTCGGCAGCACAATGTATCAGCAGGTTTTCAAACGGATGCACAACAATTTCCACACCTTCGGCCAAAACCGCACTGGCGCATTCCGCTTCGATCATCGCCACCCGTTCTTCCAGATTGAACAACGGGCCTTTGTCGCGATTGATCGCAACCCCGATAACCAAACGGTCAACCAGCTTGCTGGCGCGTCTGATGATGTCGATATGCCCGTGAGTTATCGGGTCAAACGTGCCGGGGTAAAGGCCAATGCGCATGATTTATCCTGTCGTTCGGGTCGTCTGGTGGGAAACTTTAGGACCCGAGGACCGGAATAACAATCGCGATTCCGCTTAGGTCGTCAACTTTCAGAAACCCTTGATCATGCCTTCAAGCGCTTCTTTTTCCATCGACATTTCCGACAAACGGGCATTCACAACGTCGCCGATTGAAATCAGGCCAACCAGTTTTCCGTCGTCCAATACCGGTAAATGACGAAATCTTCCTTCGGTCATTTTCATAAGAACCGCGTCAGCTGTGTCGCCCTGCACGCATGTCGAAACATTGCGCGTCATCAAATCGGCGACGCAATCTGACATACATCCAATCCCACGCTTACCCAATTCACGGACGATATCGCGTTCTGAGAACATGCCGACAACCGTCACGCCATCATCAGAAACGACCAAGGCTCCTATGCGTTTGGAAGACAGGATTCCGGCCGCATCGGAAACCGTCGCATTAGAAGGGATAGTCGCAACAGTGTGGTTCGGCTTGCTTTGCAGAATTTGCTGCACTAACATTTCGTTACCTCCTGATTTTGGTTTATTTATAGTGGCTTGCGCATTGCGTTCTGTCAAGTAACCGCCTCAAGCTGCGCAACTTCCCGCCTGAGGTTAACCGCCAGTAAATCAGCAAACCGGTTCAATCTTTCAACGCGACGGTCATCAGCATGGCGGATCAGATAAAACGACCGCGACAGCGACACTTTGTCAGTCAGGATTTTCATCAGGTCAGGAAAAGTCGGAATGGCAAAGTCATGCACAATACAGATGCCCGCACCCTGGCGCGCCCAGTTCAACTGAACGGAAAAGGAATTCGACATAAGAGACAGGCGCGCCGCGTCGCCCAATTCAGACATATAGTCCAGCTCTCGATCAAATATCATGTCCGGGATATACCCGATAAGCCGGTGGTGGCTTAGGTCTTCAAGCGTTTCGATCGCGGGATGGTGGTTCAGATACGACCGGCTGGCAGCCAGGTGCAGACGATAATCCGTTAGTTTCTGCACAGTCAGACGCCCGGTTTCCGGCGGCGATACCGTGATCGCCATATCAGCCTCGCGCTTTGACAGGTTAAACACCCGTGGCAAGGCGACGATCTGGATTTCAAGTCCCGGGTTTTCATCACAAATTGCAGCCACAACCTGCGGCAACAAATAGTTTGCAACACCGTCAGGCGCACCAATGCGGATCGTGCCAGTTAGCAGGTTCGAGGCATCGCGGCTGTCCTCAAGTGCGCCGATCACTGCACGTTCGGCGGCGGACGCGTGGTCAACCAACCCCTGCCCTGCCTCGGTTATAGCGTAACCTTGTGGGGTTTTCACAAACAGTCGCGCTGCAAGTTTTTCCTCCAACCGGTTGATCCGTCGCCCGACAGTTGCCGGGTCCATTTTCAAAACCCGCCCGGCATTTGACAGGCTTTCAAGCCGTGCAACCGATAAGAAAACTTTCAGGTCATCCCAATTCAAATCGGCCATGTGACTTCCTTTGCAAAAATGCAAAACACTTTTGGAAAATTACCCCTCCCAAACACAAAAATGCAAGACTAAGATGCAGAAACTGATTTTAATCTTTGAGGGAGAATCCAATGCAGGAACTTACGCATTTCATTAATGGCGAACATGTCAAAGGCACATCCGGCCGCTTTGCCGACGTTTTCAATCCTGCAACCGGCGAAGTTCAAGCCAAAGCGCCACTGGCCAGCAAATCCGAAGTTGACGCAGCCGTCGCCCACGCTGCCGCCGTGCAACCCGCCTGGGCCGCGGTTAATCCGCAGCGCCGTGCACGGGTTATGATGAAATATGTCGAACTCTTGAACCGCGACATGGACAAATTGGCCGAGGCACTCAGCCGTGAACATGGCAAAACCATTCCGGATGCCAAGGGCGACGTGATCCGCGGGCTTGAGGTTGTTGAATACTGTATCGGCGCGCCACAGCTTTTGAAGGGTGAATTCACCGACAGCGCTGGCCCCGGTATTGATATGTATTCAATGCGCCAGCCTTTAGGAGTTTCTGCAGGCATCACGCCTTTTAACTTTCCGGCAATGATCCCGATGTGGATGTTCGCACCAGCGATTGCCTGCGGCAATGCGTTTATCCTGAAACCCAGCGAACGCGATCCCTCAGTGCCGCTGATGTTGGCAGAATTGATGGAAGAGGCAGGCGCGCCTAAGGGCCTGTTGCAGGTGGTAAATGGCGACAAAGAAGCGGTTGACGCGATTTTGGACAACGAAACCGTTCAATCCGTGGGCTTTGTCGGCTCGACCCCGATTGCCGCCTATATCTATGCACGCGGTTGCGAGAACGGCAAACGGGTCCAGTGCTTTGGTGGTGCCAAGAACCACATGATCATCATGCCGGATGCCGATATGGATCAGGTTGTGGACGCATTGGTCGGCGCAGGGTTTGGGGCTGCGGGCGAACGCTGCATGGCGATTTCGGTGGCCGTGCCGGTTGGCGATGAAACCGCCGATCGGTTGATAGCGAAACTTGCGCCACGCGTTGAAAGCCTGAAAATCGGGCCTTACACGGCCGGGAATGATGTCGACTTTGGCCCGGTGGTGACACGTGCTGCGAAAGAAAAAATCCTTGGATTGGTGAACTCGGGCGTTGAACAAGGTGCCAAGCTGGTGGTCGATGGTCGTGGCTTTAAGATGCAGGGTTATGAAGACGGGTTTTTTGTTGGGGCTTGTTTGTTTGACAATGTCACAACTGATATGGACATCTATAAGCAGGAAATTTTCGGTCCCGTCCTGTCAACCGTTCGCGCCAAGTCTTATGAAGAGGCTTTGAAGATGGCGATGGATAATGAGTATGGCAACGGCACGGCGATTTTCACCCGCGACGGGGATACCGCCCGTGATTTTGCCAGTCGGGTGAATGTTGGCATGGTGGGCATTAACGTGCCGATCCCGGTGCCTTTGGCCTATCACACCTTCGGTGGTTGGAAAAAATCGGTGTTTGGTGATCTCAACCAACACGGGCCGGATGCGTTTAAGTTCTACACCCGCACCAAGACCATTACCGCGCGCTGGCCAAGTGGCACTAAGGAAGGGGCCGATTTCTCGATCCCGACCATGGAGTAACAAAAATCGCGGCGCTTGTGCGCCAGCGACCCAAGTGGGGGGCTGCCTGCCCCCCATAGGTGCAATCAAAGGGATTGCACCACCCCCCCGGGGATATTTGCACCATTGAGAAATGGTTTGAGATCGAAGGCGATTTCGTTGAGAACTTAGGCCTGACAGCGACCTTATCGCTTGAAAAACATACGAGACATTCAAACTTTAGATAGTGCCACAGATAACCAATATCAGGAGACCGCCATGGATTTTGCTTTGACCGAAGAACAAGATGCCATTTTTGAACTGGCGTATGCTTTCGGACAGGACGAGATTGCGCCTTATGCCCAAGCTTGGGACGTCATCGGCGAAATTCCGAAAGATCTGTGGCCCAAACTGGGTGCGTTAGGCCTTGGCGGGATTTATGTTTCCGAGAAATATGGCGGTTCCGGCTTGTCACGGCTGGATGCTACGCTGATTTTTGAAGCTTTGGCGATGGCCTGCCCCTCGGTAGGTTCGTTTCTGTCGATCCATAATATGTGCGGCGGGATGATCGACAAGTTCGGCTCGGACGACCTGAGGGCCAAGTGGCTGCCAAAGATGTGCTCGATGGAAACTGTGGTCAGTTATTGTTTGACGGAACCGGGATCGGGCAGCGACGCGGCCGCTTTGCGTACGCGCGCGCAGCGGACAAACGAGGGCTATTCCCTGACAGGCAACAAGGCGTTTATTTCGGGTGGCGGTTATTCTGACGCCTATATCGTGATGTGCCGCACTGGCGATGACAGCCCCAAGGGTATTTCCACTGTGATCGTTGAAGATGGCACAAAGGGCCTGTCTTTTGGTGTGCGTGAACGCAAAATGGGCTGGCTGAACCAACCGACCGCACAAGTGCAGTTTGACGATTGCCTGACCTCCACTGATAATCTGATCGGTGAGGAAGGCAAAGGTTTTACCTATGCAATGGCCGGGCTTGATGGTGGGCGGTTGAATATTTCGGCAGGCGCACTTGGCGGGGCGCAAGCTGCACTGGATAAAACGCTGATTTATATGGGCGAGCGCAAGGCCTTTGGCAAAAGCATCGATCAGTTTCAGGCGCTGCAATTCCGGCTGGCGGATATGGAAACCGAATTACAGGCGGCGCGGATATTCCTGCGGCAAGCGGCGTGGAAGCTCGATAACCAGGCGGCAGATGCGACGAAATATTGCGCGATGGCCAAAAGATTTGTCACAGATACCGCGTTCAAAGTGGCCAATGACTGCCTGCAACTGCATGGCGGATATGGCTATTTGGCGGATTACGGCATTGAAAAAATAGTGCGTGATTTGCGGGTTCACCAAATCCTGGAAGGCACAAACGAGATCATGCGCCTGATCGTAGGTCGCGCGCTGCTGGCCGAGAGAGGCTGATGGCAGATATTCAAATTCGGGTTGAGGGCAAGGCCGGACGGATCACGTTGAACCGTCCGCAGGCTTTGAATGCAATGACTTATGCGATGTGTAACGACATAAAAGCCGCCATTGATGCCTGGCGCGATGATCCCGAAGTAGCCTTGGTGGTGATCGATGCCATAGGTGAAAAAGCTTTTTGCGCAGGTGGCGACATTCAGCAACTTTACGATACCGGCATTGCTGGTGATTTTGCCTTTGGGCAAACATTTTGGGCCGACGAATACGGTTTGAACGTCAAAATCGCGCAATATCCGAAACCTTATGTGGCTTTGATGCAAGGCTTCACGATGGGCGGCGGTGTTGGCATTTCTTGCCATGGAAGCCACCGGATTGTCGGCGAAAGCAGCCGGATTGCGATGCCGGAATGCGGCATTGGACTGGTGCCGGATGTTGGCGGTTCGTGGTTGTTGGCGCAGGCACCGGGATATTTGGGCGATTATTTGGGTCTGACAGCGGCACGCATGGGCCCCGGGGATGCTATCTTTGCGGGTTTTGCTGATCGTTATGTGCCATTGGTCAATTGGCCAGCTTTGATCCATGATTTAGAACAAAGCGGTGACGTGGCTGCGCTGGACGAATATGTTCGCACAGCCCCTGAAAGCAAGATGGCCACGCAACTTGATGATATTAACGCGCTGTTTGCGGCTGGGGACTTAGTTGAAATCTCGGCAGCGCTAAAGGCCGTGTCAGGTGATTTTGCCGCCGAAACACTGAAAGCGATATCGCGAAACGCGCCTTTATCGATGGCGGTTGCGCTTGAAACACTGCGCCGCTTGCGCGCGGATGGCGGTATTCGCAAAGCCCTGCGACTTGAATATCGCTTCACCGCCCGTTCAATGCAGCACGGCGATTTTCTGGAAGGTATTCGTGCCGCGATCATCGACAAGGATCGCAATCCGCGCTGGAAACACCAGATTGATCAGGTTAGCGCGCAAGACGTTGCCTTTATGTTGTCCTCGCTTGGGGACATGGAACTGAAATTAGCGGAGTAGACACATGAAAATCGGATTTATCGGCCTTGGAAATATGGGCTCGCCAATGGCGACAAATCTCGTGGCCGCTGGCCATCAGGTCAGAGGATTTGATCTGACGGCCCCCTGCCCGGACGGTGTTGTTAAATCTGCCAGTGCGGCGGAGTGCGCTACAGGGCAGGATGTTGTGATCACAATGCTGCCAAACGGCGCAATTTTGCGCACGGTGGCTGCAGAAATCATCCCGGCAATGGCCAAGGGGGCCGGATTTGTTGACTGTTCTACCGTCGATGTAGAAAGCGCGCGCACTGTGGCCGAAGACGCAGTTTTGGCTGGACTTTTACCGGTCGATGCACCGGTTTCGGGCGGGGTTGGCGGCGCGTCGGCTGGCACGCTGACTTTTATGGCCGGTGGATCAGATGCAGCCTTTGCCAAGGCAGCACCTTTATTTGACGTCATGGGTCAAAAAGCAGTCCACTGTGGTGGTTCCGGCGCCGGGCAGTCGGCCAAGATCTGCAACAACATGATCCTTGGCGTGACCATGATCGCCACCTGTGAAGCCTTTGCCCTGGCGGATAAACTGGGGCTTGACCGGCAGAAAATGTTTGATGTTGTGTCCACTTCGTCGGGGTATTCATGGTCAATGAACGCCTATTGCCCGGCCCCCGGCATTGGCCCGAAATCACCGTCTGACAATGGTTACAAGCCGGGTTTTGCGGCGGATTTGATGCTGAAAGACCTGCGTTTAAGCCAAATGGCCGCCGAGGCGGTTGATGCAGACACCCCGATGGGGGCAGCGGCAGCAGAACTGTACCGGCGCTTTGTCGAAGAGGAAGATGGCAAGGGCATGGATTTTTCCGCGATGTTGCCCAGATTTGAAAAACGCCACCGCAACACAGGAAATTGATCCAGCGCAAGGTTCTTAGGTTCAGAATCCGTTAGGTGTTTTGCGTACAGCACATATATATGCATATATTCTAATATTGAGAAGTCTCATGTTTGCTAAAAATGTTGGATCCGTTGACCGCATCCTGCGCATTGTTCTTGGTATCGTCTTGATCGACTTGTTTTTCATGTACCCGGCGCTAGGCGTTTGGAAATGGGCCGCAATGGTCATCGGGGTTGTGATGCTGTTCACAGCGTTTATGTCGTCCTGCCTGATCTATACGATTCTGGGTATGCGGACGAACAAGTCGTAAGTCGCCAAAAAGCTTTTGGCACCACAAACCGTTGTTGTGGTGCCAATGCTATTCGGCCGCTGTTCGGCGCGCTGTCAGGATATCTTTCAGGTAATATCCCGTGTGACTGCCTTTGGCCAAGGCCACCTCTTCCGGGGTGCCGGTGGCAATGATCATACCACCACCGTCGCCGCCTTCAGGACCTATATCAATGATATGGTCTGCGGTCTTGATCACATCCAGATTATGCTCGATCACCAGCACGGAATTGCCCTGATCGACCAGTTCATGCAGAACTTCCAATAACTTACGCACATCTTCAAAATGCAAGCCGGTGGTTGGTTCGTCCAAGATATACAGCGTGCGACCGGTGGATCGCTTGCTGAGTTCCTTTGACAGTTTCACCCGCTGCGCTTCACCGCCTGACAGGGTTGTCGCCTGTTGACCGACCTTGATGTACCCAAGACCGACCCGCATCAGGGCTGTCATCTTTTCGCGGATCGACGGAACCGCCTTAAAGAACAGTTCGGCGTCTTCAACGTTCATATCAAGTATGTCCGCTATGCTTTTGTTCTTGAACTTAATTTCCAAAGTCTCGCGATTATAACGCTGGCCCTTGCAGCTTTCGCAGGTGACATAAACATCGGGCAGGAAATGCATTTCAATCTTGATGACGCCATCACCCTGACACGCCTCGCAACGCCCGCCTTTGACGTTGAAACTGAACCGCCCGGTTTTGTAGCCGCGCGCTTTGGATTCAGGCAGTCCGGCAAACCAATCCCTGATTGGGGTAAATGCGCCGGTATACGTGGCCGGGTTGGAACGCGGCGTACGCCCGATTGGGCGTTGGTCTATGTCGATGACTTTATCAAGGTGTTCCAACCCCTTAACCGCCTCGCAAGGCCCTGGAGTTTGGCGCGCGCCGTTCAACCGCATCGAGGCAGTTTTGAACAGGGTTTCTATCGTCAGGGTGGATTTACCGCCGCCGGACACACCGGTAATGCAGGTGAATGTGCCCAAAGGGAATGTCGCGGTTATGTTTTTAAGGTTGTTGCCGGTAGCACCTTCAACAACCAGATTTTTACCATTGCCACGACGCCGTTCCGCCGGGATCGGTACTTGCCGCGTTCCGGTCAGATATTGACCGGTTAACGAGGCCGGATCATGCGCGATATGTTCCGGCGTGCCTTCTGACACAATCCGACCACCATGCACGCCGGCACCGGGACCGATATCCAGAACATAATCCGCCGTGCGGATCGCTTCTTCGTCATGCTCAACGACGATAACCGTATTCCCCTGATCGCGCAGATTGCGCAGGGTTTGCAGCAGGCGGCCGTTGTCACGCTGATGCAGGCCAATTGAGGGTTCATCAAGCACATAAAGAACGCCGGTCAGGCCTGATCCGATCTGGCTGGCCAATCTGATCCGCTGGCTTTCGCCCCCTGATAACGTGCCGGAATTTCGGCTGAGCGTCAGATAGTCAAGCCCGACATTCACAAGGAATCCAAGACGTTCGCGGATTTCCTTAAGGATCGCCCGTGAAATTTCGACGCGCTGCGCTGTCAGATGCGTTGGTACGGATTCGACCCAATTCAGCGCGTCGCGGATCGACATTTGCACCACTTCACCGGCATGCAGCCCGGCGATTTTCACCGCCAACGCTTCGGGACGCAAACGATAGCCATGGCAAGTGCCGCAACCACGATTGCTCTGATAACGCTCGAACTCCTCGCGAATCCACGAACTGTCAGTCTCGCGGTAACGGCGCTCCATATTCGGGATAACGCCTTCAAAACTGCGGGTCACCTCGTAAACTCGTCCACCTTCGTCATAGCGAAACTTGATTTCATCTTCGCCCGAGCCGTACAACATCACTTGTTGCGCTGCTTCCGGTAAGTCACGCCATTTCGCATCGCGCTTGAAGCCGTAATGTTTGGCAATTGCTTCAATGGTTTGCAGGAAATACGGCGACTTGCCTTTGCGCCACGGGGCAAGTGCTCCATCGTAAAGCGAAATTGTGGTGTCAGGCACGACAAGGCGTTCGTCAAAGAACAGTTCGACCCCAAGGCCGTCGCAATCCGGGCAAGCCCCGAAAGGCGCATTGAACGAAAACAGGCGCGGTTCGATCTCGGGGATCGTGAAACCAGACACCGGGCACGCGAATTTTTCCGAAAACGTCGTGCGTTCTGGTTCGCCTTCCGCTGGTGCGGTTTCAAGGATCGCGATGCCGTCCGCAAGGTTCAGGGCGGTGCGCAGACTGTCGGCAAGCCGGGTTTCAAGGCCAGGCTTTACAATAATCCGATCAACCACAACGTCGATATCCTGGCGAAATTTCTTATCAAGCTTAGGCGCATCTTCAAGTTCGTAAAACGCTCCATTCACCTTAACCCGTTGAAAACCTTGCTTTTGCAGATCAAGAAATTCTTTGCGATATTCGCCTTTGCGGTCGCGCACAATTGGCGCCAGCAGATAGGCTCGCGTGCCTTCCGGCATGGCCATGATCCGGTCAGTCATTTCACTGACTTGCTGCGCTTCGATCGGCAACCCCGTGGTCGGGCTGAACGGCGTGCCGACGCGGGCGAATAACAGCCGCATATAGTCATAAATCTCGGTGACGGTGCCAACGGTCGAGCGTGGGTTCTTGCTGGTGGTTTTCTGTTCAATTGAAATGGCGGGCGACAGGCCGGAAATGTGATCCAGGTCCGGTTTTTGCATCATATCAAGAAATTGCCGCGCATAGGCGGACAGCGATTCCACGTACCGGCGCTGTCCTTCGGCATAGATCGTATCAAAAGCCAGCGAAGACTTGCCCGACCCTGACAGCCCGGTGATGACAACCAGCTTGTCACGCGGGATTTTCACATCAATCGACTTGAGGTTATGTTCGCGCGCACCGCGTATTTCGATATATTTCTGCTCTGTCATTCCCACACGCCCCTGCGCCTAAGCCCACGCCCTTCTGGGCCTTTAGAGAATGGAACAAAACGTGATCATTCTCAAGCGGAATCAGTCACCCTGCCCCGCAAAGGACAGAATAACAGGCGCGGCCAGGGAATGCTTGCCTCAATTTTGCATACCTGATTCACGTGACGGACCGTCGATTAGAACGCCGCCCGCGACAGCACAATCACCCCGGCATAAAAGGACCAATGCGCAATATAGGAATATGCTAAACCATTGCGGACACGCAACATAAGATACGGAAAGATAAAGCCAAATACACTGGCGGCGATTGTGAAGCGCAATACATATCCAACAGGTGCACCGCCAAACAACAGCAACAAATGGCTGGCCCCAAACAACGCGGCACAGGCAATGGAGATACGCACCAGACTGGTTTCAAGCGCCGCGAGTGACAAAACAAGCGATGCGACCAGCAGTTGCTGAAAAAGAATATCCACCGATTTGGGTAAAAAATACCACATGTCTGCCAACGGAAGTTCCGGCGGCACTTTGCCCTCGGGCGCAACAAACGGCGGCAAAGCTGGCATGACATAGCCAACAAACGCGACAGCGCCCAAAAAAAACACTGTCCAGATTGAAACGCTGACCAGACGGTTCTCAAAGGGCTGCCAGCGCGATTGCAATTGCCATGTGGCGTAAAGTGGCCAAAACAAAACGATGCAAAATCCAACCCAATAGGAATAATAAAGCGCAATCGCGAGGCTGCTTTCATTATACTCAGGGGTCACGCCCAGCTGAGGCAGCAGAAAGTAATAGCCAAGATCAGAGATCGCCCAAATCATCGCGATATAGATGATAGTTCGGAATTGCGGTTTCAGCAGCATCATCTCGTTCCGTCTGTCGCTAACACGGGATATGTCCGGTTTATGTAACATACGGTCTGTCCGGTTTTAAAGTCCCCGTAAGGAGGACGATATGATCCGGATAGCTTTATTACAGGACCTAAGACGAATGAAGTTTTGAGAATACTACGCG
>ERZ889078.1012-NODE-1012-length-23486-cov-14.964449_pt1 | contig 23486 bp, 20 predicted proteins | sample MGYA00521266_ERZ889078 | MGnify/ENA primary metagenome ERZ889078 (study PRJEB32303, sample SAMEA104408618) | aquatic metagenome | biome: Brackish water; feature: Pelagic; material: water | place: Baltic Sea | collected 2014-06-16T06:34:00 | depth 76,534 m ...
TCTCTGTGTTCTCTGAGGGCTCTGTGAGAAATCCGACTTTTTACGAGACCATCAAACTTTAGTTCACTCCAGAAAGAAAAAAATGTCAATTCGATTATACTTATCACATCCATAATCTTAGATTATGGAAAAATTGACCTATAATTTTTTTATTCTGCTTTGCATCGGGAAGCCCTTTCGGGATTTTGCGATGCATACCATATGTGGGGGAATTGCGTCAAAAAGAAAGGCTCAACAACTCTCTTCTGTCTTCCTCCTCCAGTTGCACAGGGTTATTTTTATTCCCTGAAAGGCGGGCCGTTTCATCAAGCTGGGCAGGGGCAATCTCCAGACTCCCCGGGGCAGGCAAGGCCAGTTGATCTTTCCAGTTTTTCAACTCCTCGATCAGGAAGCGGCACCCCTGTTCCACATCTTCCGCACGGCTGTTCCTCAAAAGATGCCCCACCCGGGCATATTTTTTTAGAGCAGTACTGCTTCCGTCGTCTTGCCTCTCAAGGAAACGGATATTCATTGCCGTGGCCGGTCCTAACAACAGGCCGCAGGCAAGGCCATGGGGGATCTCAACCAGTCCCCCCAGAGGTCCAGCCAGTCCGTGCGCGACCCCGAGGCCGGCATTTGCCAGGGTAATGCCTGATATTAGGGCCCCGTAGGCCATGGCCGCCCTGTGATCGATATTTTTTCCTTCGGTGGTGGATACGGGGAGGAGGGCCTCTTTCATGTGCTGCAGGCCACTGAAGGAGAGGGCATCGGTCATGGGTGTGGCCTTTGTGGAAACAAAAGATTCCAGAAGCTGGCTAAAGGCATCCATTCCACAGGCCGCCGTAATATCCGAAGGACAGGAAAGCATGAGTTCCGGATCGATTATCGCCGCGTCAGGGACAAAGTTTTCGTGGCGAAGGGATTTTTTAAAAAACCGATGGCCGTTGCCGCGAATCACGGCATTTTTGGTGGCCTCACTGCCGGTGCCCGCCGTAGTGGGAACCGCCACAAAAGGGATTTTTTTGCCGCTGTGTGTTCTGGTTCCCACTCCTTCAAGAAAGTCCATCACCGAACCCTGAACAGGCAACATGGCTGAGACCGCTTTCCCGCCATCGATGACGCTGCCCCCACCGATGGCGATCACCATTCCCACGCCTTTCCCCGAAAAGGCGCTGACCAGATTATCTATCTGGTCCACGGTCGGCTCGCCTGACAGGGAACATTCAAAAAAGGAAATGGCATCTGTCCGCAGCATATGAAGCAAATCCTGCCAGTGAAAGGACGATCGGAACGATGCTGCCCCTGTTATGACAAGCACAGGGCCGCCCGCCCGGGATATGATTTCAGAAAGGCGCCGGAATTCTCCGGGTCCAAAAAAAATGTTTGGAATCCGGGAAAAGAGGAAAGCAGGGATCGGGTTCTGGCAATTGATCATTCCCATTCAATGGTCCCGGGGGGCTTGGAGGAAATATCGTAAACAACTCTGTTGACGCCTTTCACGCTGTTGATAATCCGGTTGGATATACGGCCCAGCACCTCGTAAGGAATTTTTGACCAGTCCGCCGTCATGGCGTCCAGGCTGTCAACGCTCCTGACGGCAATAACATGTTCATAAGTCCTTTCGTCTCCCATGACGCCTACCGTCTTCACGGGAAGGAGCACGGCAAACGACTGCCACACTTTTTCATAGAGCCCGGCTGATTTGATTTCCTCGATTACAATGGCATCCGCAGCCCTGAGGATATGAAGCCTTTCCTCCGTAATCTCGCCCAGAATCCTCACGGCAAGGCCGGGGCCGGGAAAAGGCTGCCGCATGACCATTTCCCTCGGCAGGCCGAGCTCCAGTCCCACCTCGCGCACTTCATCCTTAAACAGCTCCCGAAGGGGCTCCACCAGCTTAAGATTCATTACCTCCGGCAATCCGCCCACATTATGGTGGCTCTTTATGGTGGCGGAAGGGCCTTTGAAGGAAACACTTTCAATCACATCAGGGTAAAGCGTGCCCTGGGCCAGATAGGTGGCGTTGCCCAGTTCCCTGGCCTTGTTTTCAAAGACATGAATGAATTCCCTTCCAATAATCTTCCTTTTTTCTTCCGGGTCGGTTACCCCCTCAAGGCATTTCAAAAAGTGTTCCGATGCATCCACCAGATGGAGATCCAAGCCGTAGTGGGCCTGGAACATCTCCATCACATCCCGGGCTTCGTCCCTGCGCAGCAGGCCGTTGTCCACCAGGATGCACGACAGATTGTCTCCTATGGCCTTGTGCAGCAGAACGGCCGTCACCGATGAATCCACCCCGCCGGAAAGCCCGCAGATCACCCTGTCCGTACCGATGCGTTCCTGCATGGCCTTTGTGGTGCGTTGTATGAAAGAGGCCATATTCCAGGTCGGTTCACACCCGCAGATCCTGAACAGAAAATTCCCTAATATTTTCACCCCGTCCGGTGTATGAGCCACCTCCGGATGAAACTGGACCCCGAACCATCTCCTTTTATGGTCAGCCATGGCGGCCACCGGACTATTGGCGCTGCCGGCAAGGACGGAAAAACCCCGGGGCATCCGGTCGATCCTGTCTCCATGGCTCATCCACACGGTTTTCTCCGCATCTTTCCCAAGGCCATGCAGCAGATCGGAATCGTCCAGGATGGAGATCATGGCATTGCCATATTCACGGTCGCTCGATTTACCTACCACCCCGTCAAGAAGGCTGGTCATATACTGCATACCGTAGCATATCCCTAATACAGGGATGTTCAACTCAAAGATTCTCCGGTCAGCAAAAGGAGCGTCCTGCTGGTAAATGCTGGAGGGCCCCCCTGAAAGAATAATGCCCTTCGGGGCGAAATGATTTATGGCATCAAACTCCATATTAAAAGGATGTATCTCACAGTACACCCTCGCCTCCCGCACTCTCCTGGCAATGAGTTGCGTATACTGGGACCCGAAATCAAGAATCAGTATTTTCTGTGTGTACAGGTCATGTTCCATACGTTGTTCCTTTTCAGGGAGATCTTACTCCACCCTGTAATTGGGCGCTTCCTTGGTAATGATCACGTCGTGGACGTGGCTCTCCTGCAGACCGGCAGGCGTGATCTGGACAAACTTAGGTTTGCTCTGGAGTTCCTCGATGTTCCTGCATCCAAGATAGCCCATGCCGGCTTTGAGGCCGCCAACAAGCTGATAAATGGTATCAGACAGCGATCCGCGGTAGGGGACCCTTCCCACAATCCCCTCTGGAACCAGTTTTTTGTCCGTATCGACCTGTTCCTGGAAATACCTGTCTTTGCTGCCTTCCCGCATGGCCTCCACGGATCCCATCCCCCGGTACACCTTATAGGTTCGCCCCTGAAAGAGAATGGTTTCTCCCGGGCTTTCTTCCGTTCCGGCAAACAGACTGCCGATCATGACGCAATGAGCGCCTCCGGCCAGCGCCTTGGGAATATCTCCGGAAAACTTGATCCCGCCATCTGCGATCACAGGGACCCCTGCCTTCCAGGCCTCCTCGGCGCAGTCCATAATGGCCGTCATCTGTGGAACTCCCACGCCGGCGACAACCCTGGTGGTACAGATGGAGCCTGGGCCCACACCTACCTTTACCGCATCGACACCCGCTTCCACAAGGGCTCTTGTTGCGCCCGCTGTGGCCACATTGCCTGCAATCAATTCCAGATCGGGAAACTGCTTCCGGCAATTCCTGACTGCCTGGATCACCATTTCAGAATGACCGTGGGCCGTATCGATTACCACCACATCCACATTCGCCTGAATAAGCGCAGTGGTCCTGTCCACCATGTCGGGGCCCACGCCGACCGCGGCGCCGACACGCAGGCGGCCCAGGTGGTCCTTGCAGGCGTGCGGATATTTCTTCACTTTCTCGATATCCTTGATGGTTATCAGCCCCTTCAGTTTGCCGAAATCATCCACCACGAGCAGTTTTTCTATGCGCCGTTCGTGCAGAATCGCCTTTGACTCTTCCAGGGTAATCCCCATCTTCGCCGTGGCCAGATTGTCTTTGGTCATCACCGATGCCACCTGCTGATCCAGGTTTGTTTCAAATCGCAGATCCCGGTTCGTAATGATGCCCACAAGGCTTTCACCTTTCACCACCGGGACACCTGAAATCTTGTATTTGTTCATTATTTCAAGAACTTCATAGATCTTTCTGTCCGGTTCAATGGTAATGGGATCAACGATCATGCCGCTTTCCGATTTCTTGACCTTTTCCACCTCCAGGGCCTGACGTTCAATGCTGATATTCTTGTGTATGAACCCGAGACCGCCCTGTCTCGCGATGGTGATCGCCGTCTCCGCCTCGGTTACCGTATCCATCGCGGCACTGACGATGGGAATACTTAGCTGAATATTCCTTGACAGTCGCGTGCTTACATCCACATCACCGGGCAATACCTCCGAGTGTGCCGGAACCAGAATGAGATCATCAAATGTGTAGGCAAACTTAATATCTTTTTCAATCATGTTGCTCTCCTTCCAAAAAATCAAATAAGATCCCCTCAAGCAGGTCGGACATGCTGACCAACAGCGTCCGGGCCTCCAGATGCCTCATGATCCTGATGACGATAAGAGATCCCGCTAAAATAACCCCGGCGCGTTCCGGTTCCAGACGGTATCTCTGCATCCTTTCGGCCAGGGAAATTGCATTCATTTCATGAAATACCTCTTCAATCTCCTCCAGCCTTAAAGACAGGCCATTTATTTTTTCAGGAACGATTTGGTCAAAGGGAATACCATGTATCATGGCTGCCAGGGTAACCACCGTACCCCCTGTTCCGATAAACCTTTCACGGGAAATGGCATGCAAACGGGTCTGCTGCAAAAACCGGTCGGTTTCACTATTTATTGCCGCAATTTCCGTGTGAACAAGCGGGTCGGTCCGGCCATGCTTTTTAGACAGACCCACAGCGCCCAGGGGCACAGACCTTACGTCCATTCCATCGCCGGTTCTTCGGATGAATTCCGTGGAACCACCCCCCAGGTCGAAAACCAGATAAGAAACCTCGGGTATTTTCAGCGATCGGACGGCCCCCAATCTGCTCAAAAGAGCCTCCCTTTCTCCTGAAACCACATGAACCACGATTCCGGAATTTTTCAGGATGCGGTTCAGGAGCTGGTCGGCGTTTTTCGACTCTCTTACAACACCCGTAGCCACGGCAACCGTATGATCCACCCCAAAATGCCGTATCATAAGGGAAAAGCCGCTCATAACGCCAACAGCACGATCCATGGCGTCCGGGGTTAACAATCGATCTTCGACCCTTCCAAAATCTTCTGCAAGCCGAACATATTCTCTCTTCCTGAACAGCGGAGAAATATTGTGCGAGTCGATGGACTGACGGGCAATCAGGAGTCTGGCCGTATGACTCCCCAGGTCTATAGAGGCGAAAATTTTGTGCATTTTTTAGATTATACCAACGAGGAGCACACTTTTCAAGATGCAAGAGAGAGAACGAGGTAAATTCAATCGAAATGTGAGCAAATTCCCGAAATGGCTGAACCGTTTGAAAAATCTGTCTTTAAAATCGGGAGAAGAAACGACCATGCACATTTCCAACAAAACAGCTTGACAAAAGTGCCCGTTGTTCTGTAGAAACTGGCATTGATTTTTTGATTTGATACTTGCAGCATGGGACTTATTTGGCCTTGATCCAGCGAATTACAATATGCTAAATGTTGTGTAAGCGTAATGGGATAAAGCCTCTACCCCTGTTTTTTGCCAAAAGAGGAAGACTGATTTCCAGGCAGTGTGAACGGAGTATGCAGAAACAAACCGAATAGGGAAAACAGAAAAAATATCCAGGATGATAGCTTAGAGCGCCGAGGAAACAGGATGGAAGTAAAAAAAGAACGAACCGTTGCTTATTGTCTTGCAGCCGTAATGCTTTTCGTGGGGGTCGTCTGTTATGCGGCTTTTCCGGTAAAAACACCAGAGAAACCCATACGGATTATGCTGAAAAATGCCGGGGGCAACGTCCTGTTCGACCATAAGGAGCATGTGGCTGAATCAGGGTATGCAGTTGCCTGTGAAGACTGTCATCATGACATTGAAAATGAGGGTGATAAGCCTTCTGCTTGTGGAAAATGTCATAAACCGAGCGATGCAGAAGAAGCGCCCAAGAGATCGGATGCCTTCCACAGCCAGTGCAAAACCTGCCACGAGGAGGGCGGTGGACCGGTAGCTTGCGCGCAATGCCATGCCATGTAAATGATAGAAGATACATGCATGAAATATAACATGTTCTTGTTCCCGCCGATGAAAGGCAGAACCACCTTGCGGGCAGGAGGCACAAATGATAAAGAGGCCGTTTTTCAGTTTTGGAAAACCCGGGTTAAGATACTCGACGGCAAATGAGATCGATCAGGATGTCAGGGAAATCGCAATTTCCGAAAAAATCACGCTTTTGCTGAAAACCAAAGGCGGCGATCAGGGGATTTCTCCCATTGCAAAGGGGAAAAAAGTGAAAACGGGAGAGAGGCTGGCGCTCACCCTCGGGAAAAGGGGTTCCCTGACCTCGACGGCAACGGGAAAGGTTGTGGACGTATCCCCGTTCACCGGATACGCGGGACAGTCTTACCTCTCCCTTGTTATTGAGACGGAAAAGCAGGATATCTGGGATGATACATTCAAGAAAATATTGGATGAAAAAGGCCCGGCAGAGGCCTTTTCGCTTATTGAAAGCCTTCCCGGAATTGCAGACCTGACACCTTTCGCCAATCCTGAAAACAAGCTGAAGACCATTATTATCAGCGGGTTTGATGGGGATCTGTTAACGGTCACGAACCAGTTTATCGTCAAAACCGAAACGGGACCGCTTGCCGAGGGCGTCAAATATCTCAAAAAAATTAGCGGGGCGGACAGAATCATTCTTGCTGTTCCCCCTTCACTGGGCGCTGAAGCCGCCGGGATTGAAGCCGAAGTAAAGGTCATTGGGCCGGCTTACCCGAACGCGCTCCCCTCCTTACTCATAGAAAGTGCAACAGGAGTTCGAACGCTGCCTGGAATGGATCTGGGAAAAGTCGGCATCGGGGTCATCAGTGCCGAAGCGGTTGCAGCCCTCGGGAATCTTTTCGCGCAAGGCACAACGCCGCTTTACAAAGTTCTGACAGTCATAGACAAGAACGAGCGCCTTGCCATCATACGCGCCCGAATAGGCACACCCGCAAAAGAGATCCTCGCGGCCCTGAACATCGAGACGGGTCAGGGAGATCGGCTTGTGTTCGGTGGCCCCATGTTCGGCCAGGCTGTTTATTCCGAGGAGATGCCCGTGCAGGCTGATACAGATGCCATTATGATTCAGGACAGCGCTCAGATCGTACCCAGCTCCGGCGACCCGTGTATTAATTGCGGGGAATGCGTCAGGGCCTGCCCCGCCAATGTTCCTGTGAATATGCTCATTCGCTATCTCGAAAACGGCCTTTACGACGAAGCGGCAAGAGACTACGACCTCTTTTCCTGCATTGAATGCGGCATCTGCGGTTATGTGTGCGAGATGCGAATTCCCATATTTCACTATATTATGCTTGGAAAACATGAAATTGCTTTAACAGAAGCCCTGGAGGAATCCAATGGATAACCAGAAGCTTTTTGTCAGTTCTCACGCCCCTTACTGGCACAATGGCAGCAGCCTTTCGGCAAAGAGCTACAATATCATGCTGGCGGCTCTTCCTGCAGTGATCATGGGAATCTCTCAGTATGGAGCGCCCGCCCTGGGCGTTATCGGCCTGTCGGTGTCCGTTGCCATGATTACGGAACTCATTATGAATGTTCTCATGAAAAGACAGGTAAGTATCGGGAACTGCAACGCCGCGGTGATCGGGCTTCTTTTCGCCATGATGCTGCCTGCAGCTACGCCATGGTGGGCAGTCCTTACGGGCGCCGTTGTAGCCATCGTGCTCGGAAAAGAGGTGTTTGGAGGAACCGGGGCCAATCCCTTCAACCCGGTGCTCGTGGCCATAGCCCTGCTCATGCTTTCCTGGCAAGGGATTATGAATTTTGACGAGGCCCTGGCGAACTACGATCTTGGATTCATCATGAACTACCCATTGGCAACGCTCAAATATTTCGGGGTTTCCGCAGCTTCTGAGTTCAGCGCATTTGACCTTCTCATGGGCCGGCAAAGCGGTGGCATAGGGGCCACTTTCGGTCTCGGCCTGATCATCGGAGGGATCTACCTGATTCTTCGTGGAATGATTCGCTGGGAGGTCTCTGTTTCCTTTCTTGCAGGCATATTCGTGACAGCCCTGCTTTTTAACGCGGCTGATCCTGAAAAATACGCAACCCCCATCTTTCACCTGCTAACCGGGTACACCCTCATAGGCGCCTTCTTTCTGGCAACCGAAGACTCTTCCTCCCCGGTAAATCTGGTTCCCATGCTCATATACGGCGTCGGCGCCGGCTTTTTGACCGTTCTCATTCGAAATATAGGGGCTTTCGTGGATGGAGTAGTGTTTGCTATCCTCCTCATGAATGTGGCCAGTCCACTTCTGGATAAAATCAGGCCAAAGGCCTTTGGAAAGGGGATTGAACATGCGTGAGATGTTAAGACTTTTCATTGCCGTTGTGGTTTTCAGTGCCGTCTCCGGGGGTGTACTGGCAGCGATGCAGAACGCAACCAAGGAGAAGATAGAATACCAGCAACTCAAGTTCGTCAAAGGTCCGACCATCAAGGCAATCATGGAGGGCAGTTCCAATGATCCCCTCATCGACCGTTTGCGTATCCAGGATGAAGCCGCGGAAAGAAATATCTTCATAGGCGAATTCGACGGGAAAAAAAATACGGTTGCCTTTGAAGTCTTCGGAAAAGGGTTTGGGGGTGTCCTGGGAGTGATTGTCGGCGTGAATCTTGATACGGACAAGATTGTGGGAATTGGCGTAACTACCCACAGCGAAACGCCGGGCGTTGGTTCCAGAGCCAAAACAGACCCCTCCTTTGCGGCGCAGTTCAAGGGCAGGTCCATCAAAGACCCCCTTCAGATCAAGCCGGATGGTGGACAGATTGATGCCATGAGCGGCGCCACCGTCACTTCCCGCGGCGTATCAGGCACAGTCATCGAAGCAGCCAAAATATATGAAAGACTGAAACCCGTAATCATTGAAAAGATCAAAGAGAACAAAGGCTAAGGAGAGAATCGGCGATGGCAAAGACAATTGTTCAGGAATTCACAAAAGGGCTCTGGGCTGAGATTCCTCCTTTCCGCCTTGTCCTGGGCTTATGTCCTACCCTGGCAGTGACCAAGAGCGTAGAAAACGGCATCGGTATGGGTGTTGCCACAGCATTCGTCCTTGTTTGCTCCAATATCCTCATATCCATGCTTCGAAACAGCATCCCCAAGCGGGTGAGAATCGCCTGTTTCATCGTGGTCATTGCCACCTTTGTAACCGTGGTGGAGCTGTTGATGCAGGCCTATACCTATCCGCTCTTTCTGAAGTTGGGGATATTTATTCCACTTATTGTCGTAAACTGTATCCTTCTGGGCCGTGCAGAGGCATTCGCCGCCAAGAACGGCGTGGCGGCCTCATTGGCCGATGGTCTTGGTATCGGCATCGGTTACACGCTGGCACTCGGCACACTTGGTATTGTGCGTGAGGTCCTTGGAAACGGTACTCTGTACAATATTCCCGTGTTTGGCCCGTCTTTCAAGCCCTTTGCCTTCATGGTACAGGCGCCCGGGGCTTTTGTGTGCTTAGGTCTCATGCTGTGCATTATGAACCTTCTGGGCAAGAAATAAGGAACGGTTCCATCTGACTCTTGAAACAGGAGAAATTAGATGAGCGATTATATTTTACTCATAGTCAGTTGTATCTTCGTCAACAACATTCTGTTGGCGCAATATCTGGGAAACTGCCCGTTTCTTGGCGTGTCCAAGAGGATGGAAACCGCCACCGGCATGGGCATGGCAGTCATATTTGTACTGGTCATGGCCGGCGCCATGACATGGATCGTAGACGCCTTTATCCTGAAGCCCTTTGGTCTGGAATACCTGCGAACCCTTTCATTTATCCTGGTCATCGCCTCCCTTGTCCAGTTCGTGGAGATGTTTCTCAGAAAAAGTATCCCAACCCTCTACGCGGGCCTTGGGATATTTCTCCCCCTGATCACGACGAACTGCGCCGTAATGGGTGTATGCCTCATCAATATCATGGAAGAATATACCTTTATCCAGGCCCTGATTGCATCATTTGCCTATGCGGTAGGTTTTGGCCTGGCCCTGATCCTTTTTGCAGGAGTCCGTGAGCGAATCATCCTCGCGCGTGTTCCCAAGCCGCTGCAGGACACTTCGATTGGGCTGGTTACGGCCGGATTACTTTCCCTTGCGTTTTTCGCATTCAAGGGAATGGTGTGAGTACTGAGAATGGTCCATTTGAACAACGAAGAGGGTTGAAGCAAGGCGAAGATTCCGGTTCATCCGGGAAGGTTGTTCGTTTTTTACAATCATTTACTTACACACTTTACTGAGTCTGGAGGAACAACATGTTAGCCGGTATTTTGGTCATGGGAGGTTTGGGTATCGTTATCGGCCTTGGCCTGGCGTTGGCCTCAAAGATATTCTATGTTTACGTTGATCCTAAGATCGAAGCCGTAGAAGAGGCGTTGCCGGGGGCCAATTGCGGCGGATGCGGCTTACCGGGATGCAGTTCCAACGCAGTTGCCATTGTGGCAGGAAAGACCTCCCCTTCCTCCTGTGTTGCAGGGGGGCCGGAAGTCGCCATTGAAATCGCTGCCATATTGGGGGTGGAGGTACAATCCAGGGAACCCGAGATTGCTGGACCGGGATGCACCTACGGCTTTCAGGAGGCCGACCTGAAATACGCATACCAGGGGATTCAAGATTGCCGGGCAGCGGTTATCTTGAGCGGCGGCACAAAAGTTTGCCCCATCGGATGTCTCGGCCTGGGCACCTGTGTGAGGGCCTGTCCTTTCGGGGCCCTTTCCATGGGTCAGGATAACCTTCCGGTGGTGGACAAGGACCTCTGTACAGGATGCGGCACCTGCGAAAGGGTGTGCCCAAAACATATCATCACACTGACTTCAACCTCATTGCGTATGGTCACGGAGTATGTCACGGACCAATGCACGGCGCCCTGTCAGAGAAGTTGCCCCACCGGCATCAATATCCCCGGGTTTATTCGAGAAATCCGGGATGGGAATTATGAAACAGCTCTTACCATTATCAAAGAGAAGTGCCCCCTGCCTCTTATATGTGGCCATATCTGCCCGGCCCCTTGTGAGCTGGCCTGTCGGCGCAACCTCATGGATGAACCTGTGGCCATCAACCCCCTGAAACGATTTGTCGCCGACTACGAAATGACCACAGGCAAGCATATCCAGCCCTACAAGGCACCTGAAAACGGACGGAAAATCGCGGTGGTGGGCGGTGGCGCAGAAGGTCTTACGCTCAGTTACTATTTGGCGAGACTGGGATACCGGACCACCATCTTTGAAGCAAAACCTGAGCTGGGAGGGATACTCAGATACGTCATCGCGGAAGATCGTCTGCCCCGTAAGGCGCTGGATCACGAAATCAAAGGCATCCTTGAAATGGGTGTGGAAGCGAAGAACAACATGGTCTTAGGCCGTGATTTCGATGTGGTCGCCCTCCTTAAGGAGGGTTGTGACGCCGTTGCCCTCACCAAGGGTGGATTTGACAGCCGGAAAATTCTTCAACCCGGCCGGAAAGGTGAAGACACATCCGTTCCCGGCGTGTACCTGATGTTGGACTTCCTGGCGGCCCTTGCTCAAGGGAAACAGATCGATCTTGGTCAAAGGGTTATTATCGTCCATCATGGCCCGGAAGGCCTGCACCTGGCGCGAAAGTGCCTGGACTTTAATGGAGTGGAGAAGGTCACCATTGTTACCTCGCTCAAGCGCCAAGACCTGCCTCTTGAACTCCTGGAGACCAAAACCCTGGCCGCAGAAGGGATTTTCGTGCGGCCTTCAACCATGGTGGCAGGGCTGAAAGGGATCTCCAAACGCCTTGTTCGAGTCGCACTGGAGGAGGCCGATCCTCAGGCCGAATTCCAGGGCGAAACGGTAAAGATCCGGGCGGATACGCTCATCGTCTCGTCGGGAAGACTCCCCGAATTTGTCTTTGTGCATTCAGAGGCCGGAAAGGACGACGAGCCTGAAGAGGCCTACTGGGAGACCCTGGATACCTTTCGCACGTTCTCCGGCGGTGAAGATGGCGCCGGCATCTTCACCCCGCCAGAACCAGGGAGGGTCAGCGACTCCTCGGCGGTTGTCAAGTCGCTTCTCTCGGGGCGAAGGCTCACGCGGGCGATCCATCAACATTTTTCGGATGAATCTGTTCACCCGATAGAGAATCTCGCCTGTGATGCGGATTCCATTTTGGACGTCACGGAAATCCATGACGTAAGCCCCTCCGAAAGACAACGGCCACATCTGGCCGACGTGGAGGGAAACAGTAAAACCGCTTGGATTTTTCCCGGTGTCCTTCCCGGCCTGGAGGAACAGGCGGCCAGGAAGGAGGCCGAAAGATGCCTCACATGCGGCCTTATCTGTTACAGGAAACAGAAGTCATAAATCATTGAGGATTGAGGAATACGAGGTTACGGATTTCGCACCGCGACCCGGAGAGAGAAAATGTCGGAAAATACCATGACTGTAGATGGACGCGAAATGGCGTTCGAAAAGGATGAAACGATCCTTGACGTATGTAGGCGCAACGGGATACTCATACCCACACTCTGCCACATGAAGGGGGCCCGGCCCACCGGGGCCTGTAGGCTATGCGTGGTAGAGGTCCAGGGCGCCCGCGCTCTTTTGTCCTCCTGCTCCACCCCGGCAGCACCCAAGATGGTCGTACACACCCATTCACCCGCCGTCTTGGAGGCCAGAAAAACGGTGCTGTCCTTGCTTCTGCTCTCCGGTAATCACAACTGTGCCATTGCCACGAACAAGACCCAGGACTGGACCGCTTTTCAGCAGCAGGTGGAGGACTATGATCAGGGGACCGAGCTGTGTCCCGCCCATAGTGCATGCAACCTGCAGGCCTATGCCTATCGTTATCAGGTAGATACCTCCGGCTATATCCGGGCGGATACCGATTACCCCATGGAGATGGCCAGTCCGCTGATCATCCGGGATTTTTCACGATGCATTCTTTGCGGACGCTGCGTGGAAGCCTGCAATACCATTCAGGTCAACAACGCCATCATGCATGGTTTTCGAGGGGCCAAGGCCAAGATCGTGGCCATGGGAAACGACACCCTGCAGCGTTCTGATTGCGTATTCTGCGGAGAGTGTATTCAGGCCTGTCCTGTGGCCGCCCTGATGGAACGTAAGAGCCGCTATGAGATCAGGCCATGGGAAGCGCGGCACGTGCGAACCACCTGTCATTACTGTGGTGTTGGCTGCCAGCTGGATCTGCACATCAAAGACGATAAGGTCATGAAGGTGACCGGCGTGGAAGACGCCCTGCCGAATCAAGGAAGGCTCTGCGTCAAGGGTCGTTTCGGATACGACTTTGTCCAGAGCCCCGACCGCTTGACCGTGCCCATGATTCGAAAAGACGGCAAGCTCACCGATGCCTCCTGGGACGAGGCCCTGGATCTCATTGCCTCCAAGATCAAAGAAGTGCTGAAGACGGACGGGCCAGACGCCATCGCCGGCATCTGCTCCGCCAAATCCACCAATGAAAGCCTCTATCTGATGCAGAAACTCTTCCGGACCGCCATCGGCACCAACAATCTTGCCTCTCCTTTTGCCGCCAGCGGCCTGAACAATCCCATCGCCGAATTGGAAAAGGCCAAACGCATCATCCTCATCGGGAGTGACATCACAGAGGAAAACCCTGTGGCAGGAACCTTCATCAAGAGGGCGGCCAATACCGGATGCCAATTGATTGTGGTCAACTCACGGCCCACCAAGATCGGAACCTTTGCCGCCCTTCATCTGCTGCTGCGAGAAGGTTCGGAATCGGTCCTGGTCCATGGCATCATTGAGGAACTTGTCTCCCGTGGACGTCAGGCCCCGGAACCCCTCAGCAAGATTGCCGAAAGCTACCCTCTGGAACAGGTGGCGGAAACCACAGGGCTTGGGGTGGAAGTGATCAAGGCCGCAGTGGATATTCTGGATTCTCCCGAACCAACCATGCTGGTCTACGGCTCCAAGGTGGCCTCCTTTGCCAGGACCTTCGTGATGCTCCAGGAAGTATTGGGAAACCTGGGCAGAGAGTGTGGCGGGGTGAATTATATGGGGGACCTGAACAACTCCCAGGGGGCCTGCGACATGGGTTTACTGCCTGCCTTCCTACCCGGCTTGGCTATGGTGGAGGATGATAAAGCACGAAAGCCTTTTGAACAGGCCTGGGGTGTTGAACTGAACAGCAAACCAGGTCTTACATTCGCCCAGATGGTTCGCAACATGAGCGGCCATGCGGATGCCGGCGAAAAGAAGATCCGCTTCCTTTACTGCGTGGGCGAAAACCTGGCCATTGCAAGGCCTGCCATACCCGATATCACGAAAGCGCTGGAAGACGTGGACTTCCTGGTCGTACAGGATATTTTACAGAATGAAACCATCCAGTACGCCGATGTGGTCCTCCCTGCCGCCGCCTGGGCCGAAGAAAACGGAACCTACACCAATTGCGAGCGCAGGGTCAGCCGCATACGCCGGGCCGTACCCAGCCCGGGGGAGGCCAAACGCGAAATCCGGATCTTCACCCGGTTGGCCAATCGACTGGGCTGCAACTGGCCCATTGCAAGCGGCCAGGAGATCTGGGACAATGAGATCAGAGGGCTGGTTCCACAACTGACTGAAATCACCTATGAAAACATTGAGCATGGCGGCATCCGGCGACCCCTTGTAGACCCGGCCTCCCTGGGAATCACCAGTTTCAGCGACACGAGGAGCCCTCTTCGCCGACCGGGCTGGACATCCTTCAACTACCATCACCGAACCCTGCTTGAAAAGTGCGAGGGCCTGCTGGAGTCTATCCCCCGCACAACCATGGTCGGGACCTATGAACCCCCGGGAGACCCGGAGGAGGTTCGGGCCAAATTCATGCAGCTTCTTGAAGAAGAAGAAAAGACAGAGGCCAAGGCAAAGATCGATGAAATCATGATCGCTTACAGAACCAGACGTGGAGGCCTCATCCCGGTGCTTCAACAGGTTCAGGGAATCCTTGGCTATCTTCCTATTCCGGTACAGCATTACATAGCCCTGGGGCTGGGGATCCCTTCTTCAAACGTCTTTGGCGTAGTCTCCTTCTACTCATTCTTTACCATGGTCCCTCGAGGAAGGCATATCATACGGGTCTGTCTGGGGACGGCCTGTTTTGTGAAAGGATCGGGGAAGGTTCTGGAAACCCTCTCGAGGCACCTCAAGGTGGAAGTGGGGGAGACCACAGAGGACAGGGAGTTTTCCCTTGAGGTGGTGAGATGCATCGGCGCCTGTGGGCTTGCGCCGGTCATGGTCGTGGATGAGGACACGCACGGAGAAGTGGAGCCATCCCGGGCTGTGGAGATTGTCGAAAGCGTAAGGGGCCCGATTGCACCCATAGAGGAGTCATAGAGAAAATGATGTTGGCGGATATTGCTCGTGAACTGGAGCTGGTTGCCAGGACCGGGTCCGATCGAATGCATGTTGAGGTGAAGCGGGGCTATGCCAGTGATTTGATGAGCGATGTCATTGGCAACGCCCGGGAGGGCGCCCTCTGGGTCACCATGCAAACCCACCAGAACATCGTAGCGGTTGCGGTGATGAAATCCCTGGCCTGCATCATCCTGGTAAACGGAAGAGAGCCTGAAGAAGCCACGGTGAAAAAGGCCGAACTGGAAGGGATTCCCATCCTGATCAGCAAGATGCCTGCCTTCGAACTGGTGGGCAGGCTCTTTGGCATGGGAATCTCCGGAACCTGATCCCGAGTCATCAAAAACATACGGATCTGCTACGTTCAAGGGACGTTCGTGATCGGAAAGAAAAAGCAGGAGTTCAGAACCGTACTTGGAGATCTTCACGTTCATACCTGCCTTTCTCCCTGCGCCACGCTCGACATGACACCCATGAAGATCGTAAGGCAGGCCTGCAAAAAGGGTTTGAAACTGATCGCCATCACCGATCACAACAGCGCCGAGAATGCTGCCGCTGTGATGGCAGCCGCTGAGGGCTTCCAACTATCTGTTATCCCCGGCATGGAGATCACAACGGCCGAGGAGGCCCATATTGTTGCTCTGTTTGCAGGCGTAGGCGAGGCCCTTTCCATGCAGGAACTGGTTTATGAGAACCTTCTATCGGGAGAAAACGATGATGCGCTTTTTGGCATACAGGTCATCGCAAACGAACTGGACGAAGTGGAGGGAATCAACAGGCGACTCCTGATCGGGGCCACGGCTCTCGGACTCACCGATGTGGTCCGGGCCGTTCATGAACGGGGCGGGCTGGCGGTGGCAGCCCACATTGACCGGGCGTCTTTTAGCGTGGTCAGTCAGTTGGGGTTCATACCCCAAGGTCTGGAACTGGATGCCATCGAAATCTCAAGACGTATGCCACTGGATTCGGCCAGAGTTTTCTATAAAGATTACGAGCAATACGCCTTCATCACCGCATCCGACGCCCATGATCTGGCGGATCTGGGGGTGAGTCCAATGAGGTTTCGGGTTCTGGGGGCTGAATGGAACGAAATACGGCTGGCTTTCGCAAACAGGGAAGGCCGTAGAATAATCCCCGTGAGTGATGTTTGAGGTTTGAAAAACCCATGAAAAATATGGGAATTTGGGGTCGAAGGCCGCAAATATTTCTTCGGAAGTCGAAAACGATGGCGTAGGCGGATGGAAGATCTTTCGCTCCACATCTTAGACATCGTGGAAAACGCCACTGCCGCCGATGCAAGCCTGATTTTTATTGGCGTTGTGGAAGATCTCGGTAAAGACCTGCTGCGGATCACCGTAAAAGACAATGGCCGCGGCATGGACCCGGATATGCTGGAAAAGGTTCGAGATCCCTTTATCACCACGCGAACCACGCGAAAGGTTGGGCTGGGTCTGTCTTTGCTTGAGCAATCAGCCCTGGAATGCGGCGGCGAGCTGGTCATTCACTCCAAACCGGGTGAAGGGACCGAGGTCACGGCCACCTTCCAGCGGAGTCATATTGACCGGAAGCCCATGGGCGACATGGGCGCAACCTTGGTGGCCCTGATTGCGGGGAACCCCCATGTGGACTTTCTTTACACATCCGACCTGGAGGGGGAAGAGGTAGAGCTGGATACCCGGGTCATACGGGTCGAGTTGGACGGGCTCATGTCCATGAACGATCCGGCTGTCCTGAAGATGATCCAGGAACTCTTCAAAAAGGAGCAGTAGCAACACACCCATTCCGCTATGGAGGGAAAAGATGGCCAAACTTACAGTGGAAGACCTGAAGAAGATCAAGGAATCAGCCAAAGGGACGGTGAGTCTGAGGCAGGGCGATTACAGGGTAAAGATTATGGTTCACATGGGCACCTGCGGTATCGCTGCCGGCGCCCGAAAGATCATGGGTGCGTTCCTCGATAAGGTGCAGGAAAGCGGAAGCACCGATGTCATTCTGACATCCTCCGGATGTGCAGGTCTCTGCAACCATGAACCCATGATCACGGTAGAAGTCAAAGGTTCTGCACCGGTAAAATACATCCGATTGGATACAGAAAAGGCTCAGAGGATATTTGACGAACACGTCATGGGGGACAGCCCGGTAGCCGAATATGCATTGGCCGTGGGCAGTGAGACCACCTATTAGTGAGACAACCCCCTGAATCTGAGAAATCCATGATTCAGTGACCTGCCGCTCCTTTTGTAGGACTACGGTGGGAATCGTTCAGACAGAGGCTATATTTATGGAAAAGAAATATCGCGTTCACCTCATGATATGCGCTGGGACCAGCTGTGTGTCAAGTGGATCTCTGAATGTTAGAGATGCACTGGTGGAGGAAATTCATAAGAACGGGCTTCAAGACGAGGTTTTTGTGGCCACCACAGGATGTAACGGCTTCTGCGCCGCCGGCCCTCTGATGATCGCCTATCCCGATGAGGTGTTTTACCAGAAGCTGTCTGTGGAGGATGTCCCTTACTTTGTTGAGGAATACCTCATCAAGGGGCGTGTGGTCAAAAAGCACCTGTTTGAAAGCCCCGAGGGAAAGGAACTCATTCCCAGCATTAAAGAGATCGGGTTTTTCAGCCGTCAGGTATTGGTAGCCCTCAAAAATCGTGGTCTCATCGACCCGGACAATATCGACGAATATATCGCAAGAGACGGGTATCTGGGCGCGGCCAAGGCCTTACTTGAGATGCTCCCGGAACAGATCGTAGAGGAGATGAAGGCCTCCGGCCTCAGGGGCCGTGGCGGGGCCGGGTTTCCTACCGGTTTAAAATGGCAGTTTGCCGCCGGTGCAGAGGGAAGTCCCAAGTACATGCTTTGTAACGCCGATGAAGGAGATCCCGGTGCGTTCATGGATCGCTCCATTCTGGAGAGCGACCCTCACTCTGTATTGGAGGGAATGATCATCGGCGCCAAGGCCATCGGATCCAATCAAGGCTATATCTACGTGCGCGCCGAGTATCCCCTTGCTATCCAGAGGCTCCAGACGGCCATCGGACAGGCCAAAGAGTACGGCCTTCTGGGGGAAGATATCCTTGGATCGGGGTTTGATATGGATATCGATCTCTATTTCGGCGCCGGGGCCTTCGTGTGCGGCGAAGAAACAGCCCTCATGCGTTCTATCGAAGGCCAACGAGGAATGCCAAGACCAAGGCCTCCTTTTCCAGCCCATAAAGGCCTCTGGGACAAGCCTTCCGTTCTCAACAACGTGGAAACCCTGGCCAATATTCCTCAAATCATCTATCGGGGCGCTAAATGGTTCAGTAGTCTTGGTACGGAGAAAAGCACAGGGACCAAGGTCTTTGCCCTGAGCGGCCGGGTCAGGAACATCGGGCTCATTGAGGTTCCCATGGGCACGCCTCTGAGATCCATTATCTACGATATCGGCGGCGGCATACCGGAGGGCAGGAGGTTCAAGGCCGTGCAGTTAGGGGGTCCCTCAGGAGGCTGCATTCCGGAAAGCCTACTTGATACCCCTGTAGATTACGAGAGCATCGCCAAGACAGGGGCCATCGTCGGATCCGGTGGGATGGTGGTCATGGATGAAACATCCTGTATGGTGGACGTGGCCAGGTTCTTCGTGGAATTTACCACGGACGAATCCTGCGGAAAATGCACTCCATGCCGGGAGGGGAGCCGGCAACTCCTCTGGATATTGGAAAAGATCACACAGGGAAAAGGCACCCCTGAAGACCTGACCAGGCTTGAGCAGTTGGGCAGGGTCCTGCAATCCGCTTCGCTCTGCGGATTGGGGCAGACCGTACCCAACCCGGTCCTGAGCACCCTTCGATATTTCCGGCATGAATACGAGGCACACATCTACGACAAACACTGTCCCACAGGCACCTGCAAACGCTTGAGCGCCCCGCCCTGCCAGTCCACGTGTCCCACAGGGCAGGATGTCGCCACCTATGTGGCCCTCATCGGACAGGGGGATTACCAGAAGGCCTGGGAGGTCATTCGAAAAGAAAACCCGCTTCCCATGGCTCTTGGCCGCGTTTGCCCCCATCCTTGTGAGGCCAAATGCCGGCGGGGTGAAACGGATACGCCCATCAACATCTGCGCACTGAAACGCTTCGTAGCGGATTACAACCGCGACAAACTTAAAGAGATTGAGCCTCAGCCCGTGCGCTTCCCGGATGACAAGGTGGCCGTGGTGGGCGCCGGACCTGCGGGCCTCACGGTCGCCTACGATCTGGTGCAAAAAGGCTATCCGGTTAGCATCTTTGAAGAGCTTCCCGTGGGCGGCGGCATGCTCCACGTGGGGATTCCCGAATACAGGCTTCCCCGCGATGTATTGAATGATGAGATCGATGCCATCAAGCGTATGGGCGTTGAGATCCAGTACAACGTGCGCGTGGGCCGCGATATCACCATCGAAGCGCTAAAGAAACAGGGATACAAGGCCTTCTTCATGGGGGTGGGCGCCCACAAGGGTCTCAAACTGCGTATTCCCGGGGAAGACGAATTCGAGGGCTTCATCGATGCAACGGCCTTTTTGAGAAACGTTAATCTGGGAGAGAAGAAGGCGCCGGGAAAAAGGGTCTGTGTGATCGGAGCCGGCAATTCTGCCATAGACGCCGCGCGTACCTCGCTGCGGCTTGGAGCAGAAGAGGTCCATATCGTCTACCGTCGACAAAGGGAACAGATGCCGGCCAATCCTGCGGAAGTGCACGCGGCCGACGAAGAAGGCATCCACATGGATCTGCTGACCTCGCCGGTGCGCATCCTCGGCGAAGGGGGAAAAGTGGTTGGCATGGAATGCATTCGAAACGAACTGGGTGAGCCTGATAAGAGCGGGAGAAGACGCCCTGTACCCGTTGAGGGGTCGGAATTCGTCATTGAGGCCGACGTAATCATTCCGGCCATCAGCCAGGAAACGGATCTCTCTTTTCTCGAGGATGACCACGGTTTCCATATCAGCCGATGGCATTCATTTGTGGTGGACAAAAATACCCTGGCCACCAATGTCCCGGGATTTTTCTCCGGGGGCGATGCTGTCACAGGCCCGGCCACGGTGGTTCAGGCCATTGGCGCAGGACACCGGGCAGCCGTTTCCATAGACTGCTACCTTCGCGGGAAACCCTACACGGGATACTGGTATCCAAAGCCTCACCTGATGGTGGATCGGCTAGAATTGACCGAAGAAGATGGAAAACTCGTCCGTCCGAAAATGAGGGAACTTTCTGTTAAGGAGCGGGTCAACAACTTTCAGGAGGCCGAACTGGGCATTGACGAGAAGACAGCCCTGCTTGAGGCCAGGCGCTGCCTGCGCTGCGATCTGTAGAGTCTTATAGCTCTTAAGATAATGTTTTTGGGGTTCACCGCTTCATCGCCATAAAGAGAAGTCTTAGTCTCATTGGGCCGAGATAGTGGATATTGGTTTCTGGATACTAAATATCCACAAGGAATTCATCCTTTTTTTAGCCAGGATGAATTTTCCTACCCATTTGTTTTCTTAAGGGATAAGATAAACAAGGTGTTGTTTGAAGGAGTGAATGTCATCGAGAAAAAAAGCCTGAATTTAAGCGTTATCAAAGAGCTTTTGCATGCAGAAGTCATCGTTGGCCATGATCGAATGGATATTTCTATAAGGGGAGGTGCTGCGACAGATCTCATGAGCGACCTGCTCACGGGAAACAATGATGGTGTGGTCTTGTTGACAGGACTTTGCAATGTGCAAGCCATACGCACATCCGTCATTGCCGGCGTAGCCGCAGTGGTGCTGGTCAGAGGAAAGCAACCCACGCCGGAGATCATCGCACAAGCCCATAACCATGGGTTGCCTCTTCTTTCAACCCCTTTTACCATGTTTTCCTCCTGTGGGAGATTGTTTTCCAAAGGACTTCGAGGCGTTGAAGAGAAGATCCGGCTTTAGGGCCCTCCTCACGGATCTCATACACCGTACTCGTCTCGCAGTCTTTTTTGGTCCCCCTACTGTACGGGAAACAGGCTGTGTGCCCCCATATGCCCGGACTTAGAAAACGCTTCCATATCAAGGCAAAGGATTTCGCAAAGGCTGGAGAAGGTTCGCTGGCCGTTCAGAGCCTTCTCAAATCGATCGGTTTTGACCCTGGACTCGTGAGACGGGTTTCCATCTGTGCCTATGAGGCGGAGATGAATGTGGTCATGCATGGTGGAGATGGCGTGCTGATCCTGACCGTGGACCCCAGAAAGATTGTTCTGGATTTCAAGGACGAAGGCCCGGGGATCGAAAATGTCGAGCTTGCGCTGCAGGAAGGATACACAACCGCGGCCCCCGAATACAGGGAAATGGGCTTCGGGGCCGGGATGGGTCTTCCAAACATCAAGAAAAACGCCGATTCCCTGAAGATTCATTCTGGAAAGGGAAATGGCACCCACCTGGAAATTTCCATCACGGTCAGAGAAATGTCATGAGGGAATCCGTGTCTCTTCAGGAACCGATCCATTATGTTCATGTAGATGAAAAAATATGCAACGGCTGTGTTCTCTGCATGAAGGCCTGCCCGGCAAAAGCCATACGCGTTCAGGAAGGCAGGGTGGCTCGGATCGACGATGCCAAATGCATTGATTGCGGAGAATGTATGCGCATCTGCCCGAGGAGCGCCATAAGCGCTTTGATGGGCGCAAATAAAACAGAAGACTCCGTCTCCAAAGACCTCTTCACCGCCGTAAGCGCCTCAACAGCCTTGCTTGCCCAGTTTGACGAAGGAATATTGCCCAACGATATTCTTCTTGGACTCAAGAGGATGGGATTCAGTTACGTCCATGACCAGACCTATACCAATGAAATGTTCAATGTGGCCATTGAGCTGTTCGTCAAAGAGCACCGGGAGAAAGATGATGCTGTTTTCCCGCTCATTTCCCCCATCTGCCCGGTGGTAGTCAGGCTTATCGCCCACCGATTTCCCTCCCTCGTAAAGAACATCCCCCCACTGCTTACGCCACGGGAAATTGTGGCAAGAGAATCCAAACGACGCCTTGCCACAAGATACGGTTGCCAGGAGAGAGATATCAAAGTTGTACATATCACTCCGTGTCCCTCAAAGATGATCTGCATCAAGGAACCTATTTTCCAAGAACGTTCCTATCTCGACGAGGCGGTTGCCATCAGCGGTATCTATGAAACATTGAAGAAGAATATTCAAAATGTGGATGAGGATATTGTGCTCCATCACGCGGGAGGAATCGGTCTCGGATGGGGAATGTCGGGAGGGGAGATTGCCGGCCTGGACATAAACTGCCTGGCGATTCCCGGTCTGCAGGAGACCATCAGGTACCTTGAAAAGGTGGAGATGGGACTTCTGAGTCACATAGATTACATAGAATTCAGGACCTGCGATGTGGGCTGTCTTGGAGGCCCTTACACGGTGGCGGACAAATACCAGGCCAGACACAACCTTCGAAAACTCATCCGTATGTTCGGGGAAGAAAAAAGGGTCAAATACGCCTATGTAAAAAAACTCTATGAAAAAGGATGGTTTTTTACAGAAAAGCCGCCCGCCCTTCTGGAAGAAGGACTGGCCCGATTGTCCCATGCAGAAATCACCGCGGGCATCGAAAGGCAAAACCGCGTGGAAGAGATCTTGAAACTGCTCCCCCGAAAGGAGTGCGGGGCTTGCGGCTCACCCGATTGTCACACCTTCGCGGAGGATGTGGTTAACGGAAAAGATTTCCTGGGAAGCTGCGTTTTTTGGGAAGGGCAGAAAAAGAAGATGAAGATTTGTGTATAGTCGGGATCGTTTCCTGATGCTCCCTATGGTCGGTCTTTACTTTTTGCTTCTCCTATTCGGGAAAAGGTCCTCAATGGGGCAGAATCCTCGTCATCTTCGGGCTGAGGCTCCTCTTTTTCCGCTGATACTGATCAAATTGCCGCAGAGCTAAAAAAGTCGCCCCCATGGCCGTGCCTCCTGCCAG
>ERZ889078.1013-NODE-1013-length-23473-cov-7.730506_pt1 | contig 23473 bp, 24 predicted proteins | sample MGYA00521266_ERZ889078 | MGnify/ENA primary metagenome ERZ889078 (study PRJEB32303, sample SAMEA104408618) | aquatic metagenome | biome: Brackish water; feature: Pelagic; material: water | place: Baltic Sea | collected 2014-06-16T06:34:00 | depth 76,534 m ...
AGATCTATCAAAGCGCTGGTGTTGATCTTGCCACGGATACGATTGCATATTGCCGTATCGGTGAACGATCTGCATTCTCATGGTTCGTTCTTCACGAACTCTTGGGAGTTAATAATGTAAAAAATTACGACGGATCTTGGACTGAATACGGTTCACTCGTCGGAGTTCCTGTTGCGCTAGGCGCATAGGCAAATATGCGCACATGCGGTGCAACACCTGGTGGTCCATCCCTCGATGGAATCGATTTAACAAAGCAAACTGTTATTCAAGGAGTCATCCTTAAAGATGGCACCGATGGATCTGTTCCCAACGGCACCGCTGTTACCAATGGGCATGTTCGATTACTTGATTCCACCGGTGAATTCACCGCAGAGGTTCCAACAAATCTCGATGGCCAATTCCGCTTCTTCGCAGCCCCTGGTTCTTGGACTTTAGTGGTTCAGGCACCGGGTGCACGCGTAGAAGAGAGCGTTCTGGCAGAGCAAGGCAGACCTACAGACCTTATTATTCATATCTAAGAAGTTCGATAAGAAAGTAGAGTGAGCTCTATGGCCGGAAAGCATGAATTACACGAAAAGGGTTTGCGCCTTACACCGCAGCGCGAACTCGTTCTCGCGGCCGTGCGATCACTGGGGCATGCAACACCTGAAGAAGTTGCAGAGACAGTCCGCAAGACACATCCTGGAATTAACTTATCTACCGTTTATCGCAACCTTGAAACCCTAGAAAATGTTGGTCTTGTGCAACATACCCACCTTGGCCATGGCGGTGCGACCTACCATGCCGCAGAAGAGCTAACACATCTGCATCTTGTCTGCGGAACCTGTGGATCAGTGGGCGATGCTCCTATCGATGTTGCAGCGAACTTCGTACAGAATTTAGCTGATGATTATGGATTTAAAACTGATGTCACACACTTTGCCGTCTATGGCACATGTGCTGCCTGTGCTAAGTAGAAGCCAATGACTGCTGTATTTGTTGAAGATGGCCCCGATAAAGGAGCAATCTGGCATTTTGGTGAACCAGCAAAAGAACAGCGCGCACTCGATGAAGGCAAAGGGTGGGCAGATCTTTCACACTTATCAGTTGTTGCAGTCTCTGGTGAAGATCGTCTGAAGTGGTTACATGATTTAACAACGCAACATCTTCTTGAATTTGGTCCAGGGATCTGGACATCAGCGATGATCTTGGATCCACAAGGACATGTTGAATATCAATTTAATATCGTTGATGATGGTGAATCATCATTTATCGTCATTGACCCAACCTTTACAGAAGGCTTGATTACATACTTAAAGAAGATGCGCTTTATGTTGCGCGTTGATGTCGGTGATGCAACAGGTGAATATGCAGTGATGCGAGCACCTGGAGCTGTCACCGATATTGGCGGGCCATTTGCTCTTGTTCCGCGAGCTGAGCTTGATCAAATGAAGGAAGCATTTAACTCAACGGCGACACAAGTTGGCACATGGGTGCTCGATGCCGAGCGCGTTGCAGCAGGTCGCCCGCGACATGGAATTGATACCGACTTTAAGACAATCCCTAATGAGATTGGTGTTCTTAACTCCACAGTCCATATGAATAAGGGTTGTTATCGTGGTCAAGAGACAGTTGCAAAGATTTATAACTTAGGAAAACCGCCGCGTCGTTTGGTGATGTTGCACCTTGATGGGCATGCAGTTGTGATGCCACCTCCTGGAACGCCTGTGATGAATGGAGAAGTGAAGGTTGGTTTCTTAGGAACTGTGGCTCGCCATCATGAACTCGGGCCGATCGCTCTTGCCATTGTGAAGAGAAATACACCAGTTGATGCCGAGCTGATGGTCGAAGGCGTTGCTGCATCTCAAGAGATCATTGTGCAGGCATAGAGATGAAGTTCTTAAGCCAGGTCTTTGTTGTCTGTGTTGCGGGCATTGCAATCATGTGGGCCGTTCGCAAGCTCTAACGGTTACTCTTACCCCATGGAGCTCTTCACAACGGCCGTACTGGCTTTAGTCGCACTTGTTGTGGGCGTAGGGCTCGTGGTTTATGGAATTCGCGGAACGCGCGATTCACAGGCGCGGGATGCGCGCACGTATAAGAGAGGCAGGCTCTAATGGCCTTTACTATTCCCGAAGGACTTCACCCTGATCTCAATCCCCTTGCGTGGATGATTGGAACATGGCGCGGTAAGGGCCGTGGAGAATATCCAACGATTGAAACCTTTGAATATGCACACGAGGTTGTCTTTAACCATGATGGTCGCCCATTTATGAATTACTACTCGCGTTCATGGATTATCGATGCTGATGGCGAAATTATTCGCCCGGCTGCATCTGAAGCTGGTTTCTGGCGCGTGAAAGAGAATAAGGTATTAGAAGTTGTAATTTCACATAGCTCTGGAATATCTGAAGGCTGGGTTGGTCAATTTGATGGGCCAAAGATTCAGCTTGTTATGGATCAAGGATATTCAGCACCAACAGCAAAGATTGTGACAGCAGGCGTGCGTTTATATGGCCTTGTTGCAGGTGAGCTCTTCTTTGCCTATGACATGGCTGCTGAAGGTCAAGAACTTCAGGCACATATCTGGTCAACACTTGAAAGACAGAGTGAGTAATGAGTGACGCAGTCTTAGCTGAGTATGTGCGCGATGGAATCGTTGAATCGGTGCATCGCGGCTATTTGTTAGCCCTCAATGCAGATGGTTCAGTTAATTTAGCACTGGGTGAATCTGATCAATTAATTTTTCCGAGGTCAACCGTGAAATCTATACAGGGCGCTGCCATGGTTCGCGCTGGCTTAACCTTAGAACCACCTCTATTGGCTTTGGGTTGTTCAAGCCACTCGGGGACTGCAGAACATCTTGCCGCTGTGCGTGAGATATTGGCGTTGGCCAAGTTAGATGAGAGCGCCCTGCAATGCATGCTTGATAAGCCATTAGGTGAAAGTGAACGACGTGCATGGGCCGATCAACCCGCAACGCGGATTGCTATGAACTGCAGCGGAAAGCATGCAGCAATGCTTTTAACATGTGTGATTAATAAGTGGCCAATTGAAAACTATTTGGATCCAGCACATCCGCTGCACGTTGCGATAAAGAGTGAACTTGAGACGTTATCTGGTGAGAAAATAACTGTGACATCTACCGATGGTTGTGGCGCTCCACTATTTCTTATCTCTGTTGCAGGCCTCGCTCGCGCAATTCGTGAAATTACAATTTCGGCAGATCCAGTGCATCAAAGCGTGATGGCAGCGTCCCGCGCATTTCCCGTGATGATTGCAGGACATGGGCGCTTAACAACGCAGATGATGGAAGCAGTACCTGGCATGTATATGAAAGATGGCGCTGAAGCTGTCGAAGTTGCATCGATGCAGGATGGAAGAACTTTGGTCTTTAAAGTTTCTGATGGCTCACTTCGGCCATTTCGAGTATTGGTACATGCTGGGTTGAAGCGATTAGGTATTGAAAGCCCATACGAGGCTGAAAACGTGCTCGGTGGTGACCGAATTATTGGTTCCATTCGCGCAACCTTTTAATCGCGCGTACCCTTACTTATATGAACCGCCGTATTGCTACCTTGATGGTGCATACCTCGCCTCTGGATCAAGCAGGTACAGGCGATGCTGGTGGGATGAATATCTACGTTGTTGAGGCAGCACAAAATATGGCTGCTATGGGCGTTGAGGTAGATATCTTTACAAGGCGTAACAATTCAGAGATTGCAGATATTATTGAGGCCGCACCGGGTGTGCGCGTGATTCAACTCAACGTGGGGCCTGTTAGCGGTGTTACAAAGGAGCAGTTGCCGACTTTGATTCCGGCGCTCTCGCAATCATTTAAAGAGGCGCTCTCCAAGGCTCGCTACGACGTAATTCATTCTCACTATTGGATTAGCGGCAAGGTCGCCATGCCTGTGGCCAAAGAGTTGGATATTCCTTTGGTGCACACGATGCACACCACGGCGCGCGTTAAGAATTTGAATTTGGCTGAAGGTGAAAGCCCAGAACCAATGCTCCGAGTTCAAGGTGAAACTCACGTTGTTGCAGCAGTTGATGCCTTGGTTGCAAATACAGATTCAGAGGCTGCAAGCCTTGTATCTCTCTATGGGGCATGTCCTGACAATGTTTCCGTTGTGAGCCCTGGGGTAAACCTTAAGGTCTTTACACCTGGTGCTGGTCGAGCTGAGGCTCGTGAAGGGCTGGGTTTAGATAAAGGCGCTCACATCATCTCTTTTGTGGGTCGTATTCAGCCACATAAAGGCCCTGAGGTATTAATCCGCGCAATTGCTGAAATGGTTTCGCACTCACCGCACCTACGTCCAAAATTAATTACCAACATTATTGGCGGAGCATCGGGCGCCAACCAATCAGAAGTTGAGCGGTTAGGCGAACTTGTTTCATGGCTTGGTATCGACGATGTTGTGCGATTTGCACCCCCTGTTCCACGAAGAGATCTTCCAAATTGGTATCGCGCATCTGACTTAGTCTGCGTTCCTAGCTACTCAGAGAGCTTTGGACTGGTAGCCCTTGAAGCACAAGCTTGTGGAACACCGGTTGTCGCAACTGCCGTAGGCGGCTTACGTACAGCAGTTGCTGACGGTATTTCAGGGGTATTAGTCGATGGCCATGATCCACGTGCCTGGTCATCGGTCCTAGCTCGTTTATTGCAGGAGCCCCAGAGGCGCGTGCTGCTGTCAATGGGCGCCGTCGAACATGCATCGCACTTTGGGTGGAATGCAACATCGCGAGGAACGCTAGATATCTATGACCACGTCTTATCGGCACGCGCAGATAAAGTGAAGAACATCGGTTAGATGGCACTTGATCCGCGCTCGGTCATCGAAGAATTTCTTCAATCTCATGATTTAGATTTCGAACAATCATCCGAGAATACCTTTATGGTCACCTTGCCCGGTGAGTCAAAGCTTCAAACACATTGCGCCTTGGTAATCGGTGATCACTCGCTAAGTATCAACGCCTTTGTCATTCGTAAACCTGATACTCATATTGATGCGGTGCATGAATGGTGCTTGGCTAAGAATGCTTCGATGCATGGAATTGCTTTTGCAATCAATGAGCTTGGTGATATCTATTTAGTTGGACGTCTGCCACTGGATGCCGTTAATGCGAAAGAGATTGATCGTTTAATTGGTTCCGTTCTTCAATACTCTGACTCATCATTTAACCCGCTTTTAGAACTGGGATTTGCCGATGCAATACGCCGCGAATGGGCATGGCGCGTTAGCCGCGGCGAATCTCTTGCAAATCTCGAGGCCTTTAAGCACCTCGTGTAATCAGCGCCATGGCGTGATGTGAGAAGATAGCGCTATGTCTGCATACAAACTTATCCTCCTGCGCCATGGCGAATCCGAATGGAATGCACTTAACCTCTTTACCGGTTGGGTCGATGTTCGGCTCTCAGCAAAGGGCGCCGCTGAAGCTGCTCGCGGTGGAACGTTATTGGCAGAGCGTGGATTATTGCCTGATGTTGTTCATACTTCTTTATTGCGTCGGGCAATTGATACATCGCAGTTAGCCCTCGGTGCATGCGATCGTCACTGGATTCCGGTCAAGCGTTCGTGGCGCTTGAATGAGCGACACTATGGCGCGTTGCAAGGAAAAGATAAGTCGCAGACTCTGGCCGAATATGGCGAAGAGCAATTTGCGTTGTGGCGCCGCTCCTATGACACTCCACCCCCTCTCATCAAAAAGGGCTCTGAATATTCGCAAGATGCCGACCCACGCTATGCTGATTTAGGCGCTGATCTGCCGCTGACTGAATGCTTAAAAGATGTTGTAATCCGCATGATTCCGTATTGGAATGAATCAATCATCCCTGACCTTAAGGATGGCAAGACTGTTCTAGTCACAGCTCACGGTAATTCTTTGCGCGCGCTGGTTAAGCACCTCGATGGAATTAGCGATGCCGATATTGCTGGGCTCAATATCCCAACAGGTATTCCACTACTCTATGAACTCAACGCTGATTTCACACCCGTGACAAAGGGCGGCGAATATTTAGACCCTCTAGCTGCGGCCGATGCCATCAAGGCAGTTGCAAATCAGGGTAAGAAGTAAGTTACTTCGTAATTTCCTTATAGTCATCACGCTGGTCGCGGATGATGACATTCTTTGTGACGACTCCGGCTCGCGCGAAGGCAAGTGAAATCGTGACGTTACGTCCAGCTTCTGCGCCAACTCCATCGAATACAGCCTTCGATGTTGCCTGCTCGCCTTCAAAACGAATAGGTGCATTTTGTAACAGGTTCTGCTCGCCTGTAATTTCAGCAGTTGTTCCACCCGCTGAAATTCCCAAGAGAGCATCAGGTGTTTCTGTGCGGTTCACAATGGTTCCAATCAAGACCGCTGATCCATCCGGAGTTGCTACAAGAAGAAGATTAGAGATTGAGAGGTCGTTACCATCTGTTGTGATTGCTGCTTCTGCGCCATCTGTTACTTGCTTGATTAAGCGAGTTGCAGCATTGGGTCCAGCGCCTGAACATCCAGTGAGTGTGAACACAAGAGTTGCAGCTGTAAGAACAATTGAATATTTCTTAATATATGGACGACGCATGGGCGAAATTATCTCATGGTAAAAAAGCGTTATTTGACGCTGCTTTAGCGTGGTTGAGCGGGGTTTTCTCTTATCGAGATGGCTGGTAGAATTGGACCTCTATCGAAGGGCATTACATGACATGGAAAGTCGGCGAAACCGTTGTTTACCCCCATCACGGAGCAGCTCTTATCGAGGCTATTGAAACTCGAGTAATTAAGGGCGAAGAGAAGACCTACCTAGTTTTAAAGGTTGCCCAGGGAGACCTCACAGTCCGCGTGCCTGCAGAGAATATAGACCTCGTAGGCGTTCGTGATGTCGTCGATTCAGCTGGCCTGGACCGCGTATTTAGCGTACTTCGTCAGCCATATACCGAAGAGCCAACAAACTGGTCACGTCGCTATAAGGCAAACCTCGAAAAGCTTGCATCCGGAGATGTCATCAAAGTCGCAGAAGTTGTGCGCGACCTCTATCGCCGCGATCTTGACCGTGGCCTTTCAGCCGGTGAAAAGCGCATGCTCGCCAAGGCGAAGCAGATTCTCGTCTCTGAGCTCGCACTTGCCGAGCGCACAGATGAAGAGAAGGCTGCAACTCTCCTTGACGAGGTTCTCGCTTCGTAAATTAGCTACACCCCTTACCTATGATCGCCGCAATTATCGCAGCTGGTGGCAGCGGCGAACGTTTCGGTGCGCCAATTCCAAAAGCTCTTGTCCACCTGGGTGATCGCACACTTTTAGAACATGCACTCTCGGCGCTCTCAGCCGTCGTCGATGAAATTGTTGTCACTGCCCCTGCAGGATTTGAAGAGCAGATTCGCGCAATGGTCGGTGAGGAGATCACAGTTGTCACAGGTGGCGCAACTCGTTCTGGCTCTGTGCGCGCAGGGCTTGCGGTTATAAAGGGCGCCGAATTTGTTCTTGTTCATGATGCAGCTCGTGCGCTAGCAAGTCGTGAGTTAGCTGCGCGCGTTGTGGCAAGCCTTAAATCTGGTGACGTTGCTGTTGTTCCAGCACTTCCCGTTATCGATACTTTACAAAGCGTGGGCGCAGATGGATATGTTGTGACAGCAGTTGATCGCAGCTCCCTGCGCCGGATTCAAACACCACAAGGTTTTACATTTTCGGTGCTCAATGAAATTCATCAAGGTGCGCACGATGCAACAGATGATTCAACGCTAGCGCTCAACGCGGGCTATAAGGTGCGCGTTATTGCAGGTGAAGAACGAGCTTTAAAAATTACAACGCAATCTGATCTTGCGACTGCGCTCTCATTTATCAATACCGGTGGCGCCTTTAGTACTGGTGTGGGCATTGATGCACATGCCTTTGGCGAAGGCAGAGAACTTTGGTTGGCAGGACTTCACTGGCCAGATGAAGTTGGGGTTGAAGGCCACTCTGATGGCGATGTTGCATCTCATGCAATCTGTGATGCGCTCTTTGCAGCAACGGGACTTGGTGATTTAGGCAGCAACTTCGGTATATCGCGCCCTGAATATGCAGGCGTCTCTGGTCTCACGTTATTGAAAGAGACCTATCTCTTGATTACGAGCGCTGGATATTCAATTTCTCATGTATCTGTGCAGATTATCGGCAATCGCCCACGTATCGGATCTCGTCGCGCCGAGGCGATTGCAACTCTTTCGCAGGCCCTCGGTGGGGCAGAGGTCGCAATCCTTGCGACAACCACCGATGGCATGGGTTTAACAGGTGAAGGCAAGGGCATTGCAGCGATTGCATCTGCCCTCGTTACTAAGTAATCGATACTTAAAGATAGAATTAGATAATGAGTTCGCTATCGCTATATGACACGCTAACGCGAACCACCGCTGCCTTCGTTTCAATTAAAGAGGGTGAAGTCGGAATCTACTTGTGCGGGGCAACTGTTCAGGCACCTCCTCATATCGGCCATGTGCGATCTGGCGTTAACTTCGACATCTTGCGTCGGTGGCTGTCGCACTCTGGTTATAACGTCACATTTATTCGTAACGTGACCGATATTGATGACAAGATTTTGCATAAGGCTGTTCACGAAGAACTTCCGTGGTGGGCAGTTGCGATGAAATATGAACGGGAATTTTCTGAAGCCTACGCGGCCCTTAATGTCCTGGCGCCAACGTATGAACCACGTGCCACAGGGCACATCACTCAGATGATTGGTTTAATGCAGATATTGATCGAAAAGGGCGCCGCCTATGCACCAGGTAATGGCGATGTCTATCTTGAGGTGCGAAAACTCTCTTCCTATTTAACTCTGTCGCGACAGAAGCTCGATGATCTACAACCAGCAGCTGATGCTGAAGCTACTAGTTCAGAAAAGAAAGATCCTCGCGACTTTGCCTTGTGGAAGGCTGCAAAGCCCGGAGATCCCTCATGGCCAACTCCGTGGGGACCAGGCCGACCTGGTTGGCACCTTGAATGTTCTGCGATGGCACACCAATATCTAGGTGAGACCTTTGATATTCACGGTGGCGGACTTGATTTAATCTTTCCTCATCACGAGAACGAGATTGCTCAATCTGAAGCTGCAGGTTATGGCTTTGCTCAGCGTTGGATGCATAACGCGTGGGTGACAACATCTGGTGAAAAGATGTCTAAATCGCTGGGCAATTCACTGCAGGTGCACGAGCTCTTAAAGAGCGTGCGCGGCATTGAACTGCGATGGTATTTAGGCTCTGCTCATTACCGTTCGATGCTCGAATTTTCCCATGAAGCGCTCGCAGAATCAGCAACTGCCTTTAAACGCATTGAAGGATTTCTCAACCGCTCTGTTGAAATTCTCTCTGTTGTGCCAACGCCAGTAATAAATGAGGCATTCACAGATGCAATGAATGATGATTTAGCTGTTCCAACGGCGCTTGCATCAATCTCTGAAAGCCTTAAAGTTGGAAATAATGCGATTACAGCTGGCGATAAGGCTGTGATTGCGCAGGCTGCCAATGAAATTCGCGGGGCGCTATCGATTCTAGGCTGCGACCCCTTTGATCCAGCTTATGCAACAAGTGGCAATAGCGATGAATTGGTTGCCGCCCTTGATGGCGTAATAGCCTTAGCTCTCGAGCAGCGCACAGCAGCTCGCGAACGTAGAGATTTTGCCGCCTCTGATTCAATCCGCGATGGGTTGGCATCTCTTGGAATTATTATTGAAGATACTGCACAAGGACCACGGTGGTCGATTACTGGAAATGGAAGTAGATAACGATGGCCGGTAATGCGAAACCACGTGGAGCAGTTCGTAAATCTAAAAAAGGCCCAACTACAGGTTCTGGTGGAAATAATAAGCGCCGCTTAGAAGGCAAGGGTCCAACACCAAAGGCTGAAGACCGCCCCTATCACGCAGCTGCAAAACGCAAAAAAGTTGCTGAACGAACTTCTGCGAAGAGCCCAGCTGCGGCAAAGAAGACAGGGGCAGCCCCTCGTAAATATGCAAAGGCCGATGGCTTGCGCGGTGAAATCGTTGCAGGTCGTAACGCGGTATTAGAGGCGTTGCGCGAATCAGTTCCGGCAACTGAGTTACTTGTTGCTCGCAGCATCGATGTCGATGATCGCGTTGCAGAATCTCTGCAGCTTGCACTCAATCATGGACTTCAGATTCGCGAAGCACACCGCGCCGAAGTTGAAGGAATCTCACCTAATAGCCAGGGAATTATTCTTTCAATTAAGCCATATCAATATTCATCTTTTGAAGAAATTACGCAGCGCGCAAAGAACCCAATGCTGATCGTGGCACTCGATGGAGTTACAGACCCACGTAACCTTGGAGCAATTGTGCGAAGTGCCGCAGCCTTTGGAGCTTCCGGAGTTCTTATGACTGAACGTCGCGCCGCCGGAATGACAGCATCTGCGTGGAAATCATCGGCAGGAGCTGCAGCACGCCTGCCTATCGCGCAGGTAACAAACCTTGCTCGCACCATCGATGAAGCTAAGAAACTCGGCTGCTTTGTTGTGGGCCTTGATGGAGAATCTGAAACATCTATCGGGGAAATGAAATTTGCAACGGAAAACCTGATGGTTATCGTGGGTTCTGAAGGTAAGGGACTTGCCCGCCTTACTCGCGAAAAGTGCGATCTTGTCGTATCAATTCCCATCAACGCATCAACTGAGTCACTGAATGCATCCGTTGCAACATCGATTGCGCTCTATGCGGTGGATGAGGCGCGAAGGAAAGGTTAAGTAAGGTTTAAGAACGATGAAATATCAACGTTTTATAGTTTGTGGTGATTCTTACTCAGAAGGCATGAGCGATGAAGTCATTGATGGCAACTATCGCGGCTGGGCTGATCGCGTAGCTGATGTCATGGCGCAAGCGAATCCAGATTTTACCTATGCCAACCTTGCAATCCGGGGAAAATTAATTGGACAGGTGGCTCAAGATCAAGTGCCGATAGCTCTTACCTTTGTAACGGGTGCGGATACTGTGGTTTCATTTCATGCTGGTGCAAATGATGCGCTGCGACCTGGATACCGTGCAGATGTTGCGATTGCGCTCTATCAGAACGCTGTGCGCACGATTGCACAATCGGGGGCTACGGTGGCGCTCTTTACAGTTCTCGAAAGAACTGGCAATAAGGGGCGGGGTGCCGAGCTGTGGGAGAAGCGCTTCTCAGAATTTAATCAGGCAGTGCGAGCCGTGGGCGCTGAAGTCGGAGCAATTGTCGTGGATGCGAATGAGGAAGCTTTCTTTAGTGATCGCAGATTCCTAGCCTTTGATCGCCTTCATTTAAATGCCGATGGACATAATCGATGTGCGCAGGCAGTTCTTGAAAAACTTGGACTTCCATCAGATCCAGCATGGCGCACACCACTTCCACCAGCAAAGAAAACTCCAGCAGTAATCGAAAAGTTAATTACCGTTGCCTGGTTTATTACCTTCGGACTTCCATGGATCTTTCGCCGCTTACGTGGAAAGTCTTCAGGAGATGGCCGCGTTGCCAAATATCCAACCCCAATAAAATGGCCGGTTAAATAACCCTTAAGGTCCAAGTGAAGCTATAAGTGCCGCCTGATACTAGGTATGCAGGCAGAGTATCTGGGCCACAGGATGCAGTGCCAAGACCACGGTGTGCGGCATCGATATGAACAATGGTGTTTCCACTGGCAGCCAGTTCTACATCATGTGTTGCATCTGCAAGTTCGCTGGCTCTAAATGGAGTTGCCGATACCTGCATTGGCTTATCTAAATCGATACGGATGCCATGTCCATCGGAACCTGTCAAGGTAAACGAACGAACTCCGGCATGGCCGCTATTTTCTTGTGGGCGAACATAAGGAGTGTATTGATCTGAAACAGTTGATTGCCACGTACCGACACGACCAATCTTGCGATCTGGATAGGTTTCGTGTGGTCCGATACCGAAGTAGGTGTAGTGCGAAAGCGCGCCATCGATTTCAAAAGAGATACCAATACGAGGTAGATCATCGAGCTTCTTCGGAAGAACGATCGTCTCTTTGACCGAATAGCCATCGTCTACTGGTGTTACTACCTGCAATTGGCGAACTTTGATTCCAGCTGATGTTTGCCAATCGCTGACAACTTTGAAGGATTGAGCAGATTCAGTAATAGTGCAATCAGTGCGATTCAAATCGCGAAGGCCAAGCTGCTCCCACTTATCAGCAAATCGTCCGATTCGGTCATTATCTGTTGGCGCACGCCAGAGTGATAACTCTGGTGCGATCTGAGCAAATGGAATCTGAATTTCACCGGACTCATCGACTGTCATAGTAAAGAAGCTCTCCGGCTTACTCTTCGCAATTACTTGCTTACGAGAAGGAAGAACAAATTGGTTCCAAGCAACTTCATGATTGGCAGGTGCCCAATCGGTGCGGTTCTTTTGAACTACAGTAAAGGTGATGAAGCGTTCACCGGTTCCATCTGCCTTTAGAAGCGCAGGTGACTTAATTGAAATCTTTGCACTCTTCTGAGGTGCGATAGTTGGTAGCAGAACCTTGCCGCTATCGACTATTTTACCCGAGCGATTGATGCTCCAGTAGCAGTCAAAATCAGATAGATTCTTGAAGAATTGGCGGTTGGTAAGGGTAAAGGAACCAGAGGATGCCCTGGTTGTTGAAATTACGACAGGGGCAGCGATTGCCTTAAATTCATGCATGGCAGGCTTTGGAGTTCTATCTGGAAAGACCATTCCATCACAGACAAAGTTTCCATCATGGCGAACTTCACCGAAATCTCCCCCGTATGCAGAACGCTTTGTTCCATCAGGCATCGTCTGTTCAATTCCGTGATCCCAGAATTCCCAAATAAATCCGCCCTGAAGACCTGGCGTTGAATGGATTGCCTGCCAATATTCTGCAAGAGTTCCATTTGAATTACCCATTGCATGCGAGTATTCGCACATAATCAAGGGGCGATCTTGCTTACCAGATTTTGCATAGGAAAGAATTGCTTTAATGGATGGATACATAGGGCTGACGACATCGGTTAGCGAATGCCCTCCACGCCAATCGCCATTGATACCGCCTTCGTAATGAAGCGGACGAGAAGGATCTGTAGCGCGAGCAAAGGCAGCAGCAGCTTCATGATTTTTTCCGCGCCCTGATTCATTGCCGAGTGACCAGAAGATGACAGATGGATGATGCATATCGCGCTGGACCATACGGCCTACGCGCTCTACAAAAGCCGATGCATAACGAGGATCATTTGAGATTGAATCGTAGAAAGCATGGGATTCGATATTTGCTTCATCGATGACATAAAAACCTAGCTCGTCACAGAGATCAAGAAATGCTGGATCATTGGGATAGTGCGATGTGCGAACTGCATTAAAGTTCCAACGCTTCATCTCGAGCAAGTCTTGACGCATATCTTCCCGAGTTAGGACGCGCCCTGTATGACGGTTAAAGTCATGGCGGTTAACTCCGTAGATGTAGACCGCTTTTCCATTGACCAATAATTCGCGCCCCTTAACAACAACGCTTCTAAAACCAATATTCTGCTGAGAAATCTCAACCACGACACCTGTTGGATCAACGAGCTCTATGCGAAGTGTGTACAGGGCAGGGGTTTCAGCAGACCATGCTGAAACCTTTGGAATCTCGGTCTCTAAAAGGACACGACCTGGCCATGGCTGTTTAATCGCCTCAAGGGTTAACCTCTCAGATTCGGGCATTGAACCATCCCAATACTCACCGGCGAAATGCTTTCGATTGGCTCGGATTAGCTCCTCCGGCATCTCAGTCCAAATTGGCGCAACGTGAGATTTTAAAGTCTTCTCTATAGCTGCAGATTTCACCTTAGGAAGCTCATGGATAAAGGTGCGCAGCGTGTAGCCATCTGTGTTCTCGCCGTTGATTGAAGCGATACTGGCGTCGATTTTTAGGGTTCCAGTTGTGCCATCAGCCTTTAAACCTGCAGTGGTTGCAAATCTTTCGATGAAAACTTCTTCTGTGGCATATAACTTTACAGAGCGCGTGATTCCGCCATGCCACCACTGATCTTGATCTTCGATATACGTGGCATCTGACCATTTTATTACCGTGATACGCATTGTATTCTTGCCACGCTTGATGGCACCCGTAATATCAAATTCTGCAGCCAATCGTGAATCTTTTGTTAAGCCAACTTCAATTCCATTGACCGTAATCAGTGCCACTGATTCGTATCCACCTAAATGCAGAACAATTCTCTTAGCATCCCACGACTTCGGGATTTGAAAGTCGCGTTCAAAGATTCCTGTTGGATTCTCTTCTGGAACTTCTGGAGCAATGTGATCCCACGGCATCTGCACATTGGTATAGATCGGTTTATCAAAGAAGAGATCACTTGTTGGTTGCATTGTCCAAAGCCCTGGAACTGGCATCTTGCCCCAACGCTTATGAGACTTATCTAGCGGAGAACGAAGAAGTTGAAAGCGCCATGTTCCATCGAGTGAGAGAGTTTCAAAATGCTCAATATCAAGCATCGCCAAACGATTGATTGAATTTGTCTCTGGGCTTATCCAATAGTTTGGCATCATGTTGCCAATCCTCTCACTACGCGCAATGAATAACCATGAGGGATATGCCTTGAAAGTATTGCTTTATAGGGTGAATTTGTGCGATTTTTACTATCTGCCAATAACTGCCATAATTACGCCCGCAATAGGCCTCCCTAGCTCAGTGGTAGAGCAGCTCACTTGTAATGAGCAGGTCATCCGTTCAATCCGGATGGGGGGCTCCAGATTTACTCCATCGCTTCGCTACGAAAGGAGTCTACGTGTCAGATAACTCATTTGCTCATGATTCATTCGATGATCTCTTAGCCGCTAATAGTGATTTTCAAAAGTCATTTGAATATTCGGGACTTACAGGATCTGCAGCTCGTGGTTTAGCAATTGTCACCTGTATGGACTCTCGCATCAATCCACTCTCAGTTGTTGGAATGAAATCCGGAGATGCCAAGATTCTTCGTAATGCTGGTGCTCGAGTTACCGAGGATGTTTTGCGTACCTTGGTGCTTGCAACATATCTGCTTAACGTTGATCGCATCTTGGTGATGCCGCATACAGATTGTCGAATGGCACAAGGTGAAGAAGATGCAATTCATAAGCTGATTGACGACCAATACGGAGTAAATACATCAAGCCTTGAATTTAGAACAACCACAGATCAGCTAGGTGCACTTTCATCAGACCTTAATCGGGTTCGTTCATATCCACTCTTGCGTGATGGCGTTGTTGTGGCCGGAGCTATTTACGATGTAAAGACGGGCGCGCTTACTCCGCACCAGGGTTAGTACGGCGTATTGGCATCTTTGTTACCGGATAGCTTAAATCTTCTAGAAATTCACGGATCAAAAGCTGGGCAAGTGCGGGCTTCTCTTTAATAAATTGATGTGAAGTCGCAGGCAATATAGCTAACTGCCCCAAGGCAATATTCTCGTAGAGCTCTATCGTGTGGTTATGTGCAATAACATCGTCATCGCCTGCCATAACCATTACAGGGCACTCAATTTTCGCTAATTCAGCTGACGATAAAGCCGGTTGGCTCCGCCAAATGGAGATCATCTTGGTGATCTTGGCTGCCAAGGTATCTGGAGCATCGGGGGACGTTGCGTTGTATTCGGTTTGATCTTCTGCTGAGACAATTCCATCAAAGTCTGGCAGGGGCAAGGTTCCGCTGTGGTGGAAGTTTGCACCCAAGGTAATAATTGAACGAACTAAATCTGGGCGTTTTATTGCAAGAAGCAGAGCGATAATTCCTCCGTCGCTATACCCAATCAGATGCGCAGGTTCGCTAACGATACTTTCAAGATAGGCAATAGCTTCACCGACTTGATAATCAAAGTGCATGCTGCCATCGCGATCTCCTGTAAAACCATGTGCTGTGCGGTCGTATGCATAAGGATGAAATCCATCTGCAATTGCAGGCAAGATTTGCTGATCCCAATGAGAAGTCTGACTTAAACCACCATGCAACAAAACTGCCGCTTCGCCCTTGTTATCCCACTCGTAGCAGTAGACCTGGTGTCCTGCTACATCACGATAACCCTCGAAGGTATCCGACATTTAAATTACATCGAATCCATGATGTGGCGATTGCCGCGATCGAATGTGAAGTAGTTCCACATCCAATCGGCAATTGTTCCAACTTTATTGCGACCGCCAAGGAGATAGAACAAGTGCAAGAAGAGCCATGCAAACCATGCAGGTGCGCCAGTCATTGAGAATTTACCAACTTCAACGACCGCTTTGTGGCGACCAATCGTCGCCATCGAACCCTTATCTCGGTAGATAAAGGGTTTTAGTGGCTTGCCCTCCGACTTACGAATAATTTGTTGTGCCACCCATTTGCCTTGCTGTAAGGCAACTGGTGCAACCATCGGTAAGAAGCGGCCATCTGCGCCCTTTGTGCCCGAGATATCACCAATTGCCCAGAGATTGGGATAGTGATTAACTTCTAAATTTTCATCGGTATCTATACGTGTGCCAGCAAGTGGCAGATTGAGGATTGCAGCAGTCGGTTCACCCTTTACTCCTGCAGCCCAAATGCTTACTTCTGCCGGAATCGGTTCGCCATCTTTAATGACTATCTGACGCGATTTAATTTCGCGTACAGCCGTACCGGTCTTAACAATTACTCCAAGCTTACGAAGGTCAGATGTTGCGCGATCGGATAACTTCTCGCTAAACATCGGAAGGATTCGTGGCCCTGCTTCAATGAGATAGATATCCATATGTTCGGCTGCATGAGCCATATCGCTCTTAAGTGGTCCACGCTTGAGTTCAGCTAGCGCGCCAGCCATCTCGACACCCGTTGGTCCACCGCCAACGACTGCAATTGAAAGTCGAGTGTTATCTTCAAAGCGGCAGAGATCTTCGAATCGGCGCATGACTTCTGCGCGAATAGTGAGAGCTTCGTGAACGCTCTTCATGCCAAGTCCATGTTCTGCAACACCAGGAACTCCAAAATCTGCGGTCACTGAGCCAAGGGCCAAAATAAGATGATCGAATTCAAGAACTTCAGATGAATCAAGTTTTACAGTTTTATTTTTATGATCAACTGAAATCGGAGATCCCATACGAAACTTCACGCCTGACTTACGAAGGGCTCCACGAACTGGATGGACAACGTGGTCTGCAGCAAGGGCTGCCGTTGATACCTGGTAGAGCAGTGGTAAGAAAGTTTGAAAATTGTGGCGATCAACAAGGGTGACATCGGCTTTTCCTGCCAGCGCTTTTGCAGCCCCTAGTCCACCGAATCCTGCGCCCAAAATAACGACGCGAGGTCGAGTAGAAGTTGCCATGTGCCAAGTCTATGCTCAGAAGTATGGATACGCAGAATCATCGGGCTTTGTACCTTATTACTGGCGCATCTGGATATGTAGGCGGGCGTTTAGTCCGCGAGCTACTTAATGAAAAGAAAAAAGTTCGCATCTTTGTGCGCAATGCAAAAAAGATTCGGGGCCAGAGCTGGGCTAACGATGTAGAAATTATCGAAGGCAATGCAAATAATTCGCAAGACCTTGACCGTGCACTAGATGGCGTGCATACCGCATATTACTTATTGCATTCAATCAACGTCTCTACCGATTTTGGAGATATTGAATCTGCGATGGCTCGCGGTTTTGCACTGGCAAGCGAACGAGCCAAAATCCAACAAATTGTCTACCTAGGTGGAATAGCCAACGATGAGAATCGAAGCCGCCATCTGACATCTCGCATGAATACAGGAACCCAGTTAGCTTCGACCACTATTCCAGTCCTAGAACTTCGTGCAGGAATTATTATTGGATCAGGGTCCGCATCCTTTGAAATGTTACGCCACCTGACACATCGCTTGCCAATCATGACCACTCCAAAGTGGGTCTCTAATCGCACTCAACCAATTGCTATTCGTGATGTCCTTTATTATTTGTGTAGCGCTGCAAATTTAGCCAAACCTGAAAATCGCATCTGCGATATTGGCGGCCCCGAAGTTGTTACCTATGCCGAGATGATGCAGCGCTTTGCTCATATCTCAGGGCTTCGCAAACGAATTATTATTCAAGTGCCGGTTCTTACCCCCAAACTTTCTAGTCTTTGGATTGGCTTTGTAACCCCCGTGCCAATCTCACTTGCACGCCCTTTAGTTGAATCCCTCATCAGTGAAGTTGTGGCTGATCCTGCTAAGAGCGCTAAAGAGATTATCCCTGTACCTTCCGATGGCCTATTAACGGTTTCGCAAGCAATTCATTTAGCGCTCACGCGCACCGCCGAAAACTCAGTTGATACGCGGTGGTCAGATGCAGCATTCCCCATGGCGCCATGGCAGAAAGCACAGAGCGATCCAGATTGGGCAGGTGAGTTAACTCTTAAAGACCATCGCGAATTTCTTACAGATATTCCAGTGAAATATTTATGGGAACAGATCGAAGGTATTGGCGGAGATCGAGGATGGTTTGGTTCTGGATGGCTCTGGTATTTACGAGGACTTATCGATCGCATGATGGGTGGAGTTGGAATTCGACGAGGACGTCGCGACCCACATCGTTTGCGTGTTGGCGACAGCCTTGATTTTTGGCGAGTTGAAGCACATGAACCTGAGAAACATCTTCGTCTCTACGCCGAAATGATTCTGCCCGGAAAGGCGTGGCTCGAATTTAATCTCTCAGAAGTAGATGGAAAGACTCTTCTCTCGCAAGATGCGCTCTTTGAGCCACGCGGATTAGGTGGCCAGATTTACTGGTATTTAGTTTCACCTTTCCACCTCTTTATTTTCCCAACGATGGGTCGCAATATCGTTAAAGCTGCTAGAAAATCTATGCTCCCTTAAATCCCACACTTTGCACTCACTCCAATCTAAGATTGGTTATATGTCTGCGCTAGAAAATAATGAGACCGCGAGTTCTACTTTGACTGAACTCGAATCTCGCATACTTGATTTCGAACGCAACTGGTGGCGCTTTGCAGGGGCAAAAGAGAGCGCGATTAAAGAACTTTTTGACCTGACCGCCCCTCGCTATTACCAATTACTTAATGACCTCATCGATCGCGACGATGCCCTTACCGCCTCTCCGATGCTGGTCAAGCGCCTTCGCCGTCTGCGTGAGGCCCGCATGAAAGCCCGCTCAGCCCGCTAGCCCTACGGGTCAGAAACTCCGTTTTGCCCTGGTCCTACGGGTCAGAAACTCCGTTTTGCCCTATGGAATAAACCCGTCTAGATTTGGCGTTAGCACTCGAGGGTCGAGAGTGATAACTGTGCCAAAAGGTCTCCAATTGGCACTGAAAACGTCGGCCCAGTTTCACTCGATACATAGGAGCTACAACTATGGCAAAGCAGATTGCCTTTAATGAAGAAGCCCGTCGCGGTTTAGAGCGCGGAATGAACGTACTCGCTGATGCGGTCAAGGTAACCCTTGGGCCTCGCGGACGTAACGTCGTACTTGAAAAGAAGTGGGGCGCACCAACAATTACCAACGATGGCGTCTCGATTGCAAAAGAGATTGAGCTCGATGACCCATGGGAGAAAATCGGCGCAGAGCTCGTTAAGGAAGTTGCCAAGAAGACAGATGATGTCGCGGGCGATGGAACAACTACTGCAACCGTTCTCGCTCAGGCACTCGTCCGCGAAGGTCTTCGCAACGTTGCAGCTGGATCAAACCCAATGGCACTTAAGCGCGGAATCGAAAAGGCAGTTGAGGCAATCGTGACCGAACTTGGTGCGATGGCGAAGAGTGTTGATTCAAAGGAACAGATTGCAGCTACTGCATCTATTTCAGCCGCAGATGCAACTATCGGCGAGATGATCGCTGAAGCGATGGATAAGGTCGGCAAAGAAGGCGTTATCACCGTTGAAGAGTCAAATACATTTGGACTTGAACTAGAACTCACCGAAGGTATGCGCTTTGATAAAGGTTACGTATCTCCATATTTCGTAACTGATACAGATCGCATGGAAGCAGTTCTAGAAGATGCTTATGTTTTGATCGTGAACTCAAAGATTGCAAATATCAAGGATCTCGTACCTGTCCTTGAGAAGGTTATGCAATCAGGAAAGCCACTTGCAATCATCGCTGAAGATATTGAAGGCGAAGCACTTGCAACGCTTGTTGTAAATAAGATTAAGGGAACATTTAGATCGGCCGCAGTTAAGGCTCCAGGTTTCGGAGACCGTCGCAAGGCGATGCTTCAAGACATCGCAATCCTTACAGGCGCAACCGTTATCTCTGAAGAAGTTGGTCTCAAGCTTGAGACTGCAGGACTTGAGCTTCTAGGTCACGCTCGTAAGGTTGTTATCTCTAAGGAAGAGACAACAATTGTTGAAGGCGGCGGAGACGATGCACAGATCAAGGGCCGCGTTGCTCAGATCCGCGCAGAAATAGAGAAGTCAGATTCTGATTACGATAAAGAGAAGCTTCAAGAGCGTCTCGCAAAGCTTGCGGGCGGCGTTGCTGTCATCAAGGCAGGAGCTGCAACTGAAGTTGAACTTAAAGAGCGCAAGCACCGCATTGAAGATGCAGTGCGTAACGCAAAGGCTGCAGTAGAAGAAGGAATCGTCGCCGGTGGTGGCGTTGCACTTTTGCAGGCAGCAACAGCAGCATTTAAGAAGCTCAAGCTTGAAGGCGATGAAGCAACAGGTGCAAAGATTGTTGAAGTATCAATCGAAGCCCCACTGAAGCAAATTGCAATCAATGCAGGTCTTGAAGGCGGAGTTGTTGTAGAGAAGGTTCGTAACCTGGAAGCAGGTTTCGGTCTGAATGCAGCATCTGGCGAATACGTCGACATGATTAAAGCTGGCATCATCGATCCAGCTAAGGTCACACGTTCTGCTCTGCAGAATGCGGCATCAATTGCAGCCCTCTTTATTACTACAGAGGCTGTCATTACAGATAAGCCAGAACCAAAGGGTGCAAACCCAATGCCACAGGGTGGCGGGGATATGGACTTTTAAAACCTTAAAAGTCCCATGAGAACGGACTTTTAAGTCCCGCGTAAAAAGTTACGAAGGCCCTCGAGATTAACGTCTGGAGGGCCTTCTGCTTTACGATTAGAAGATGAAGTCCTCTGACACAGTAGGTGATGCACAATCTGTTGCACGCGATGCCGCATTGGCAGAGGCAGAATTTGCAACGCAGGTCGGCGACTTTATCTCTGTTGATTTTGATGATGACAACCGTTTAGCAACATATTTATTTGTAGCAGAGATTGCAGGCTATCGCGGATGGCGCTGGTGCATCACAATTGCAAAAGTTGATAAAGATGCTATTCCAACTGTCTGCGATGTTGTTATCTTGCCGGGTCCAGATTCACTTCTTGCACCAGATCACATCCCTTACATGGATCGAATCCAACCTGAGGACATCACACCAGGTGTAATAGTTCCTAGCGTTCTTGAAGATACTCGACTTGTTCCAGGAATTAACGCACTTGCACAAGATGAAGATCTTGAGGCAACACAACTATTTGATCTTGGTCTTATGCGTCCACGTGTTCTTTCAATCGAAGGTCGCGATCAAGCAAGTAAGCGTTGGTACACAGGTGATCGCGGACCTAATACTCCGCTTGCACAAGGTGCACCCAAGCCATGTGTTTCATGCGGCTTCTTCTTACCTATTGCTGGCTCGCTGCGATCTTCATTTGGAGTCTGCGCCAATGCAATTGCTCCTGATGATGCTCGCGTGGTTTCAGTGGATCATGGGTGTGGAGCGCATAGCGAAGCGACCTTGTAGCATCCGTTTACGCGTAAAACCCCGTAGCAAGGAAAGACCTTTCTAGGATAAATTAACCCCCTGCCCGAGCCCCCTCGGCTACACCACCACTAGTTACTAAATCTAGGGAAATTTTAAGGAGTGAGTGCAATGCCTACAGGAAAAGTGAAATGGTTTTCTCTGGAAAAGGGTTTTGGATTTATCGCATCCGATGAAGGCGAAGATGTTTATCTTGCATCATCTGCACTTCCCGAGGGTGTTTCAACGGTAAAGCCTGGAACAAAGCTTGAATTTAGCGTTATCGACTCACGTAAGGGTCCACAGGCGATGTCAGTTCATATCGTTGATGCACCTGTCTCCCTTGTAGAAAATTCTCGCGTTAACAACGATGATTTAGCTGCGATGATTGAAGACACCATCAAGATCTTAGATCGCGTTGGAAATGGCCTACGTCAAGGCCGCCACCCATCAGGGGCTGAAGCAGAACGTCTTGGTCGAGTATTGCGTGGAATTGCTTCTCAGTTAGAAGCGTAACTAGTTCTTCTTTAAATCCCGCTGCGGCGAGAACGTCGGATTGAGTATCGAATACCCAATACACCCATAACTGCACCGACAACACAGCTCCAAATCACTTTGCTTTCAGCGTCCATTGTAATTGCGACGACGCCGGCAGCTAGCCAACAAATAGAGCCGATAGCGATTAGAGTGACCACAGATTTAATTGAACTAGCCATATGAGAAGAGTAATCAAAATTAGCGTTGATGAGAACGGAAATTGGCGTTCATTTCGCCATAGAAATTTTCGTATTCTCTTTCCAGCCAATGCGATGTCGAATATCGGGACATGGGCTCAGCGCGTTGCTCAAGATTGGCTCGTACTTGAACTCACAGATTTCAATGGTGCATATCTCGGTCTCGTTACTGCAATCCAATTTGCTCCCGTTCTCTTCTTCAGTCTTCATGGTGGAGCAATGGCAGATCGAGTCGATAAGAGAAAATTGTTAATCTGGACCAATATCGTGGCAGCTATTGCTTGCTACACATTAGGAATATTGGTTGTTACTCACGTAATTCAGTTGTGGCACGTCTTTGCATGCGCTGCCCTACTTGGAATTTCATCAGCACTCGATGCTCCAATTCGCCAGAGCTTTACCGCTGAAATTGTAGGACATTCTGATGTTGCTAATGCAGTCAGTCTAAATTCTGCAAATTTCAACGCTGGTCGACTTGTAGGGCCAGCTCTCTCTGGATTTTTAATTGCACATTTTGGTACCGGACCATCCTTTCTCATTAACGCAACCTCCTATCTCTTTGTCATCACATCCCTTTTGATGATGCGCCAGTCTGACTTTTTTATTCATGCCAAAGAGAAGACTCTTGGCACGGTACGCGAAGGGCTTCGCTATGTACTGGCTCGCCCTGACCTATATATAGTGATGGCACTTGTCTTCTTCGCCGCAACATTCGGACTTAATTTTCAAATCTTTAATGCGCTGATGGCTACGAAAGAGTTTGGTAAAGGCCCTGCTTCTTACGGACTTCTCGGAACATTTATCGCAGTGGGCTCACTTACCGGCGCATTACTCAGTGCCCGCCTTGAGAGATTTAGAAATGTTGCACTCGTTGTACGCCTTGGAACCTGGTTTTCGATAGCAATTATTGTGCTCTCATTCATGCCTACCTATACCTTGTATTCGATTTGGCTTCCAATGTGCGGAATTTCGGCGCTGACAATGCTCATTAGCGCCAATTCTTATGTGCAGGTCAATAGCGATCCGGCAGTACGCGGCCGTGTTATGGGTATCTACCTTCTGATCTTTATGG
>ERZ889078.1016-NODE-1016-length-23434-cov-51.289619_pt1 | contig 23434 bp, 25 predicted proteins | sample MGYA00521266_ERZ889078 | MGnify/ENA primary metagenome ERZ889078 (study PRJEB32303, sample SAMEA104408618) | aquatic metagenome | biome: Brackish water; feature: Pelagic; material: water | place: Baltic Sea | collected 2014-06-16T06:34:00 | depth 76,534 m ...
ACCCTCAGCATCAATCAAAACCCATTTTTGATCGATTTGTTCAGCAGATGCAATTTTAGTAAATTTCATTTTGAACCTTTATCAGTAATTTTTGTTGATGGAAGTATAGCTACACAACCTTACAAATAGCTTAAATTTAGGTTTTTTTAAGGTTTATTTTTTATCAACTATTTTTTTGCTATAATAAGTGCCTACTCTAAACTTCAAGGGGATTATAATACATGCTACGAAAAATCTTATTATTAACTGCTTATTTTACTGTTACTTTGATTCATGCATCACCTGAACAGAAATCTGCCATTAAAACAAATGGTACTATTGTTTACCAACCAACACCAACTGCAAATAACTTTTCAGATATGTTTCAAGAAGGTACTTTTTATGCTCGATTGAGAAATAATAATTTTTATTTTTCTTATGACCATGAGGACAGTGGACATGAAAACTCTCTTGTCTCTGCTCTAGGTGCTTCACTTGTTTATAAGTCTGCTTCTTTTAAGGGCTTTGATTTTAACCTTGGCTTTTATGCTACACACTCTTTTTTTAATGAAAGTCAGCTTAGCTCGATTTCTCATCTAAAACCTTCTAAAGATACTCTAAGTCGTTCCAAGTATGTAAATGGTGGTTCACACTCTTTATATACTTTTGGTCAAGCCAATATTAACTATAAATATTCAAAAACCGACTTTACTCTTGGTCGTCAACTTGTCGAAACTTTTTATACAATGTCAAATGACACTAAAATGATACCAAACTCTTTTGATGGTTTTCTTATAAATACAAAAGATATTACTGACTCTACAGTGCAACTTGCTTATCTTGCAAAACAAAAACTCCGTGACCATGAAGAGAGTCACTCAGTTTTAATGTATGGGGATGCAAACTCATCATCTCAAACCAATCCTGAATGGTCACAAAATGATGACAGTGCTATGCATAAAGGTTTAACATATTCAGCACTCATTGCTGCAGGAAAACCAACTGATTCGCCACTCATTGTTTTAGACATAACAAACAATTCTATAGAGAACTTAAAAATTAACTTCTCTTCATATAATGTTCCTGAACTTTTATCACAAGCTATGGGTGAACTTAATTATAGTCTAAATTTTGGCAACTTATCTGTGACTCCTGGTGTTCGATATATCCAGCAGTTTGATAATGGAGCAGGAGCTGTTGGTGGTGCATCTTTAGGTGGTTTAGCCGCTTCATCTTCTTACAAAAATCCTAACTCTTTAGATGCAAAAATGATTGCTGCACGTGTAGTTACAAAATTTGATGATTATAAACTCAACTTAGGATATACCCACATCCTTGATGAAGCAGACTTAGTAATGCCATGGAGAGCTTTTCCAACTGCTGGATACACTCGTTCTATGGGAATGTACAACTGGAAGGCAAACACAAAATCTTACCGTATCGAACTTGTAAAAGGAGCAAATAAAACAGGTGTTTATAAGAGTCCTTTTATTCAAACTTCTATACTATTCATTGATGAAGATGAAACAAAATCTGTTTCTGATAGTATGTTTTATTATGCTGGTGTAGTTCAAAACATTCCATCATTTCCAGAGTTACAGTATAGAGTACGTATAGGATATAGAGAATTCATTCATAATACTTCACTTATCTCAAGCTATCTAGACTCACGACTAGAATTTAACTATCTATTTTAAGATTTTTTAATGAAAAATATACTTTTTGTTTTTTTACTCTTTGCATCTTCTCTAAACGCTACAACTATTACCATAGCTGTAGCCGCGAATGTCAGCTATGCCATTGAGGGTCTTAAAACTGCATTTTCTTCGATGCATCCAAACATACAAGTAAGAGTCATCCTTGGAAGTAGTGGGAAACTTACAGCACAAATAAAAAATGGTGCTCCGTATGGACTTTTTATGTCTGCCAACATGGACTATCCAAAGGCTCTTTATAAAGATAAATTAGCGACAACAAAACCTATCATCTATGCACAAGGAGCTTTAGCACTTTTAAGTGTACTAGAGCGAAATTTCAGCAAGGGATTAGAACTGTTACAAAGTAAAAATATTGGGCGCATAGCTATTGCTAATACTAAGACAGCTCCTTATGGAAAAGCCACTAAAGAAGCACTGCAAAACGCAGGAGTTTATACAAAAATAGAAGAAAAATTTGTTTATGGAGAGTCAATCTCTCAAACTCTTTCTTACACTATGACAGCATGTGATGTCGGCATAGTTGCAAAATCTTTACTTTATAGTCCAAGAATGGTTCGATTTAAAGAGGATAAAAACTGGATAAGTCTTGATACAAAATTATACACTCCTATAAAACAAGGTATTGTTTTACTCAAAGTTGCTCAAAACGAACAAGCATATAAAGATTTTTATGACTTTATTTTAAGTGAAGAAGCAAAAAGTATCTTTAAAAAGTATGGCTATATCACACAATGAACACCCTAAACGCAACAATCAAATCAATCCAAACTGTTGACAACCTCAATATCGTTGCGTTTACTTCTCATGAACAAACTCTGAAGATGATGAGTCTTGATTTAACAGAGAATATACAAGTAGATACACTCGTGAACTTACACTTCAAACCAACTACTGTATCTATTGCCAAAAACATTACAGGTGAGCTTAGCATTGGGAACCAACTCGCAGTAAAAATCCTCTCTTTAGAGATTGGTGAGCTATTATCAGTTTTGCATTTAGGCTTTTATGATTATACATTAGAGTCCATCATCACTACCTCTTCCCTTAAGAGAATGGACTTAAAAGTTGGCGATAATGTGACTGCTCTTATCAAGTCTAGCGATTTATCAATCAAAGAAGTTCTCTGATGGATTTTACACCCTTTGTTCTCTCTTTTAAACTTGCAGCACTTACTGCGTTTATTCTCTTTGTTATTGCCTTACCGCTTGCTTGGTATCTATCACAAACAAAGAGCAAAGCAAAACCTTTTATAGAAGCACTTACAGCTTTGCCACTTGTATTGCCACCCTCTGTTTTAGGTTTTTATATTCTTATAGCACTCTCATATAACTCTCCACTTGGTGCTTTTTTCCAAGAGTATTTTGGTTTAAAACTTGTTTTTAGTTTCACAGGTCTTGTTGTTGCATCGTGTTTTTACTCACTTCCATTTATGGTGCAACCCCTGCAAAATGGTTTTGAATCACTTAACAAAAATATGTTAGAAGCGAGTTATATTGCAGGAAAAAGCAGACTCCAAACCATTCTTTTCGTAGCCCTTCCAAACATGAAACCAGCACTTATCACAGCTATTATCATCACTTTTGCACACACTGTTGGAGAGTTTGGAGTTGTGCTTATGGTTGGTGGGAGTATCCCAGATGAGACAAAAGTCGCTTCTGTCGCCATCTATGAAATGGTAGAGATTATGGACTATAGCATGGCACATATTTATAGTGCAATTATGGTTAGTATCAGTTTTGTTGTTTTACTTAGTGTTTACATTTTCAATGCCAAACAACATAAGAGGTTTGGACTATGATTCACCTCAACGTCAACAAAGAACTCCATGGCTCACAAGGAGAAATGAACCTCAATGTGGATTTGCAGATACAAGAGGGAGAGTTTATTGCACTCAGTGGAGTAAGTGGCAGTGGAAAGACCACCCTACTTCGTATCTTAGCGGGACTTGAAGAAGCCCAAGGGAACATAAGAGTTCATCAAGAAAAATGGCTTGAGAACAAAAAGGCTTTAAGTGTACAAAAACGCAAGATTGGTTTTGTGTTTCAAGATTACGCCCTGTTTGAGAACATGAGCATAGAAAAAAATCTTCTGTTTGTAAACGACGACAAAGAACTAGCCAAAAAACTCTTACAAACGACAGAACTTTATGAGCTTAAAAATAGATATCCAAACACTCTAAGTGGTGGACAAAAGCAGAGAGTTAGCATCTGCCGCGCACTTATGAAACAACCACAAATTCTTCTGCTGGATGAACCACTCTCAGCACTTGATGCAACTATGAGAACAAAGCTCCAAAACGAGCTTCTAACTCTGCATAAAGAGTTCAAAACAACAACTATCATGGTCAGCCACGACCCGAGTGAAATCTATCGTTTAGCTTCTCGTGTTGTTGTTTTAGACCAAGGAAAAATCATCAATGATGGTTCACCAAAAGATGTTCTTCTTAAAACGCAGGGCAGTCAAAAATTCTCTTTTTGGGGAGAGTTGTTAGAGATAAAAAAAGTTGACGTGATTTTTGTAGCTATCGTAGCCATAGGGCAACAACTTGTAGAAATCGTCATCAGCTCAGATGAAGCACAAGCACTTATAGTTGGACAAAAAGTAAGTGTTAGTACGAAAGCTTTTTCACCGAGTATTAGTTAGACTTTGACTAGCTTAATCTCATCCTCTAATATATAACAAATATACCCCGCAACTTCGTCACCCGTTATCTCTTTGACTGCGTTTATGTAGTATCTTACTTGTTTATGATGATGTTCGGAGTAGCTAAGCGAACTTTTGTAGTCGATTATATTCCAAATGCCATCTTTATGTTTTACTAACAAATCAAGGTAACGAAGATTGTTTTTGTACCGAAGTGCTTTTTCTTTGTAACACTCTCCATCTGTTAGAGTTTGAAACTCTTTGTTAAAGATAAGATTTTTTACTCTTTTTTCCACTAAAGCAAATTCTTTTTCTTCTAATATATTTCCAAACTTATTTACCATCATGTGCTTTGCATTTTCTATATACTCCTCGCTAAACTCACCAATCATCTCAAGCATATAGTGCATAGCAAGTCCAAAGTTTATAGCATTTAAGTCTGTATCATCCTCTTTTTCAAGTTCTAAAATATCGCTTTGAGTGCCGTAGTAAATGGCTTTATACTCTAACTTTTCATACTCTTTTTTCTCAACCTGCATTTGACTCTCACAAGTAAGTTTTCCAAAACAGCCCACTTCCAAATCAAGCAAATCAAAACTAGAATCCTTACTCTTTTTTATGATAATAAGATTCTCTTTGGCTCTTGTAAACGCAACATACAAGGCATTGAGGCTATCTTCATGCACAAGTTTTTTCTCTTTAGCGATGGCACTGGCATACTCCAAGTCTATCTCATCTCTGCCTTTTGTTCTTAAGTAGATATTTTCAAGCGATATGCCATCGTACTCATAAATAATGGCATCACGAGCTGCAGGAGCACGTTTAAGCCTATCCATCACTATCACATGCTCGTACTCTAAACCTTTTGATTTATGCACAGTCAGCACTCTAACACCACTTATGTCAGATGCAGCCGCTGAAGTGTCCATTCTCTCATATTCAAACAAAAGAGCTTCTATGTCGGAGTACCTTGAGACTGCGTTTATAAAACGAATTAGATGAAAAGAGTCGCTAAAGAGTTTGTATTCGTCTATCGCTCTTTTGACAATGTCTACAAGTTTGCCTGCGTTTACATCAACCTTGTGTATCTTTTTTACCTCTTGGTTTATAAGTGCAAAGAAGTTTCGTTTATATATCTCCTCTTCAAAATAGAGATACTTAAGATACTCCAACATCGCTTGCACACTTCTTTGGTTTATGAGTTTTGTAGTAGTCTCCGTTACAACTTCTATGCCCTCTACTTGAAGCTCATTTTTTATCATCTCTCCATCACCATTAGTCGCGCAAAGTATGGCTATGTCATCTACATTTGCTCCAAGTTCTATCAACCTTTTTACTTGTTCTATCGTAGCTTCTAAAGGCTCATCATTTTGTAAAACTTCTACATAACCCTTTTGTGCATCACTTCGAACAAGTTGTGGAGTATACTCTTTTATATTTCCTAAAAAAGCGCGGTTTACAAACTCTATAACCTCTTTTTGTGAGCGGTAGTTTGTTACAAGTTTTTCAACTTCTGTTGCGTTTTGTCGAACAACCTCGCCAAACAGAGCACTCACTCCTCCACGAAAACGATAAATCGACTGTTTTACATCGCCCACGAAAAAGAAACTCCCATTATCAAAAATTCCGCTTCCTGAAGTGATTTCACTGATAAGCGGTCGTAAAATCTCATACTGTAAGATACTCGTATCTTGAAACTCATCAAGTAACATATGTTCTATTTGTGCATCAAGACGAAAGTATAAAAACTCACTATCGTTTAAACGGTGCAGTATCTCATAGACAAGCGAAGTAACATCTGAAAAACTAAGCTCGCTATCTTCCATATAAAGTGCTTTTTTACTTTTAACATAGATGTCCACAAGCTCACTCAGTCCATAAAAAAAGTTCTGCTCTTTTGCTCTGTTGTACTCTTTTATCGCTGTTTGAATACTCAACAAATAAGTATCCATCTCAGGAGTGTAACACTTAGAAAATGTTCTGTAGTTGAGAGACTCTCTCCCTATCCAACTCTTTGCTGTTATCTCTTCAAAACTCTGGGCTTCTACCGCTTTAAGTACTGTGCTCGATGCACCCTTACAACTCTCGACTATTTTTTTCAGTTCTATAAATGCTAGTCTTGTGTTTTGTTCATAAGTTTGCAGTTTTAAAGGAGTAAATTTCAGGTGAGAGAGTTCCTCTTTTTTGACATAAAACTCATCTAAGAGAGCAAATATATCGCCCAGTCTTTTTTTTGATTGTAAAGAGAGGTTTATAAGAGTGCTGCGTTTACCTGCTACACTAACCTCTTTTAAAAAACGGGACATGAGTTTAAGTTCGTGTTGGGCTGCAAAGGTGTTAAAGTCTGGCATTAAAGAAGCATAAAGTGAGAACTTTCGTAGTATTTGAGTGAAGAAACTATCTATCGTCATGATTTTAGAGTGTGCGTTTAAAAACTCGTTTAAAATTCTCTGACGGTTTTGTAGGAGATACTCTTGGCTAAGCCCTGTAACTTTTGCTATCTCAGAGAGTTCTCCACGAAACTCCAACTCTTCAAGAGTCACAACTACCCGTTCACTCATCTCACGAGCCGCTTTGTTGGTAAAAGTAAGTGCCAAGATTTTGGAGGGTTCTGCACCTTGAAACAAAAGAGAGAGGTAGCGAACGACAAGCATAAAAGTTTTTCCACTTCCAGCACTTGCCTCGTAAGCTAGGTTTTGTTTAAACAAGTTTTGATGCCACTCTTTGATTTTCAGTTTTATAATTCATAAACAGACTCTATCATTAGCTAGCTAATAACAAGATGAAAACTAGTCATATTAACTTCTCTAAATGAAAGGAGTGATAATTATTTGACATTTTTACTTCATAAAAGCTATAATAACCTAAATAGACAAAAGGAACATTTATGCATACTATTTCAGCAACAGAAATCAAACAAAACTCTATGCGTTTACAAGAAGCTCTTCGTGATGATATTCTCATTACTAAACGAGATAAACCTTTTGTTGTTGTGATGGACTATGAAAAATACATAAAAATCAACAACACAGAAGATGAGTGGAGCTTTTGGAGTGACAAAGAACTCGACAACTTTGGAAAAATAGCTATTGGCTTATCAAACCATGATTATGATGACGAAGAGGAAGATTACTCTCAATGGTAGGACATATTTATTTCATTTCTATGCCCTATTCTAACTTTACAAAAGCAAAAGCAAGACCCGTACTGGTTTATCAAGATATAGATAAAGATGATTTTTTAGTTTTGCCATTAACTAGTAATCTTCAGAGAGAAGGAATTATTATTACTGTAGATGACATTCAAGATGGTACATTAAAAAAAGACTCTGTTGTTATAGTTCCCAAACTTACAGCAGTTGACAGTTCTCTTTTGAAGGGTTCTCATTTTATTGCTTCACTTAAAAAAAGCAGTTTTACAAAAGTAAAAAATGAGCTTTGCAAAAAACTAGCTTGCTCTGACTATTAACTCAATGTTATGTAACAAATTAAAGGCTCTATATGAAAGTAGGCATAAGCAGTATGGAACATCTAACACTTCAAGCAACTAGGAAAGGTATAGATAATGATGATAAAAACACTCCTTTTGTAGAATCTAGAACACAAGAATTACTAACATTTTATGAGCATTATAAAAACAGTAAAGAGTACAAAATTTTTCGTTCTCCATATGCCCAAACCATAGCTTTAAAAAAGAATGATACTGGATTTACTCATGGTGTTGATGTAGAAGAATTTAAAGTTCTAACTATTAACTCCCACTATAAACCACCTAACTATCTTAAGAAACACCATGATAAAGCTATCAGCTTGTTTAAAAATTTAAATAAAATCAGAAAAAACAAACAAGATATATGGGAAAACAATAGTAGTGTTAGAATTGTTGAATGGGATAGAGATAAAAAAGTTATAAGCATTCAGCCAGCAACATATTTTAATCAGATTGGAACAAATTTAACTATGGATTGGGCTTCTGGGGTATTAGGTGGTAATCCTGCATCTACAATTAGAAACAACATTGAAAGTCATAAAAATGGAATGCTTCCAAACCTAAAGACATCAATATTAGCTAATACATTAGGACTTGCTGTTGTTCTTGTAAATACCAAAACAAAAGAAGTATTAATCCCTATTAGAGGTTCTGCACAGGCTATTATGGCTGAGGGAAAAGGAAAGTTTCATTGCTCAGCATCGGGTGTATTTGAACTTGATAATTTTCCCACAAAAGGTGAAACAGTTACATTTGATATTTTTATAAAGGGCATGCAAAAAGAAATAGAAGAGGAGATAGGTTTACAAAAGGATTCTTATGAACTTACCCCTTTAGCCTTTTCAAGAGAGTTGGCTAGAGGTGGAAAACCTCAACTTTTTTTCATTGCAAAAACCAATATAGAGATAGAAAAAATTAAATCTTCTATGATAAATGCAACAGATTCTTGGGAATTTATGAATGCAAATAATTTACCTAGTAACAGTCCACTAAAAAAGTACCTTAATACTCCATTAGAAGCACCACAAGAACTATTTACTTATGAAGGATGGATGGCTCTAAAAATTGCATTAGCATATCTCTATAATGAGAACCCTCCATTTTAAATCCCCATCCATAATCATGCATAAAAACTCCTTTTACCGATATTATACTTGTTGTTTGTGAGAGGTTTGTGAGGTATGATGGAACATGAAAATTTTATTCCTTGTTAGGTATTTTAAAACTTCCTCCAAAACGAGCTACTCAAAAGTACAAAAACTGTGTAACACTCTAGTCTTCCTATTATCATTGCAAGAGAAAAAAAGAGCTTATCAAAGTCATTAAAAAAGCCAAAGTTATCTGAAGGACCTACAAGTGAGAAACCTGGTCCAACATTTCCGACTAAGGCAAACGCTGCAGATATGGCACTCATAGCATCTAATCCTCGTGCATAAATGTAAATCGTCACCACCATAACTGTAATCATAAACAGAGTGAAAAAACCAAAAGTTGAAGTCATAATCCGCTCTTTTTGTTTCACTCCATCTACAAACACAGAAATAATACTACTTGGATGCAAGATGCGTTTGAGTTCAGAAGAGAGTGTTTTAAAAATGATGACATAACGGATAACTTTTATACCACCAGCTGTTGAGCCTGCGTTTCCTCCTATAAGTAAACCTACGAAGATGATAGCTACCGCTAAATTTGACCAAGTGCCATAATCAATCGTTGCAAATCCTGTAGTGGTCATAACAGAAGCAATGGTAAAAAAGGAGTGTTTTGCAGCATCATAGAAACTATCACCACTTAAATCTATATGTGTAAAAGTCAGTGCTAAACTCAAAACAATAAACAAGATAAGATACCATTTTAACTCTTCAGCCTTATAGCCACTCAAATCTTTATGATAGAGTTTTAAATGTGCCAAAAAGTTGATGCCTGATAAAATCATAAAAATTGTTGTACTCCAGATGACACCATCGTTTGTAAAGTAGCCTAAAGAGTTATTTTTAGTAGAAAATCCTCCTGTAGAAACTGTAGAAAAAGCATGGTTTATCGCATCAAACCAACTCATACCAAAAAATTTCAAAAGAAGCATATCCACAACTGTTAAGACCAAATAAACAAGCCATAAGCTAAGCGCTGTATCTTTTATCTTTGGTGTTAATTTTTCTAACTCTATACCTGTTGATTCTGCTTTAAAAAGTGATAAACTCCCGGTTGGATTTATCATAGAGAGTAGTCCAACACCTAAAACGATAACACCAAGTCCACCCATCCAGTGCATCAAACTTCTATGAAACAAAAGCATGTGAGGAAGGGATTCTATGTCACTAAAAACAGTAGCTCCAGTTGTTGTAAAACCACTCACCGCTTCAAAAAATGCCGAGAGAAAAGAGATATTTGTGTAGAGAAAAAGAGGAATAGCTCCAGCTATTCCAAGTAAAATCCATAAAAGATTTACCACTAAGATGCTATCTTTAATCTTTAAATCTAGTTCATGGTTTACAAGAGCAGACCAAATCGCGAGATTTACAGTAAAAAATACTACATCATAAAGAAGGAACTTTTTAAAATCTTCATCATAAATCAGACCTACCAATATATCAAGTAAGAAGATAATAGAAACTGTCATCCCTATAAGAGAAAGGACTTTGCTTATATTTTTAAAGCTCATAAATCCATTGCTTCACTTTTGCACTCTCTCTGCTTTCACAAAACGCAACTACCAAATCATTTTCTTCTAAAATCATCTTTTCTTTAAGCTCTAAAAGTTTTTCATCTCGCATAACAAAAAGTTGTGATTGTTTAACTCTAAGTGGTTTTATTTTTCTTCCAATCAAAGGAGAAGTTTTAAACACTTTTCGCATCTGTACATTTGCTTTTGAACCACAAAAGCTCTTTTCAATTACAACACCTATAGAGCTTATTTCTTCTATAATTTTGTTATAAGCACTCATTTTTGGTCCACGCACAACAATAATACCAAGAGAATGCATTAAAGAGTAATACTCCATCTCATTATTAATCGCCATCACTTTTTTTATGCCTTTTTCCCGTGCTTCAAGACATTTCGCTATATTGTATTCATCATTATCAGTAGCTGATATAAAAATATCAGCACTCCCTAAGCCTTCGTCTTCAAAAAGAGTATATATGCCGTATTTCAAATGAATGACGGAAGCTTTTCCAGCTAAAACCTCATCTGCTTTCTCACATAATGCCAAATCTTTTTCTACTAATTTGACATCTCGAGAAGCATTGATTAACTCTGCAGCTATAGCAACTCCAAGATCATTTGCTCCAAAAACCACACATTTTTGAATAGTTTTATCTCTGTTAGTATCCAATTTGGAGCAAATTTCTTTAATATGCTCTTCTAAACCAAAAAAGTAAACAAGATCATTTGGCATTATCAGGGTATCTCCCTGTGGCACAAAAAAACTTTTATCTCTCTCTATCCCAGCTATGATAAATTTTTCAGCGCTGACCTGCATTGGTTCTATTGTTTGTGAAGCTCTTATAGAAATAAGTCGCTGTTGTGTGTATTTAAAAAATTTAACATTATTTGCCAAAGGATATTGCAAAAGAGAAACTATCGCTTGAGAAGCTAGCTTAATAGGATAAACCATCAAACTAATATTTAATTTTTCTTGTACTAAAGAGTCTGCATAAAAGTGATTTTTAATTCTCACGATTTTTCTGTTGATTTGTAAAACAGAACCTGCCATTAGAGTTGAAATAAGATTAACATTGTCAGCATTAGTTACAGCTATAAAAAGGTCTATCTTCTTATCTATAAATTTTTCATAAGTTTTCGAATCTTCAACATCACCGTTCATTGGCATGATGTCTAAACTCTCTTGTATTCTATGCAGTGCTTCTTTATTTTTATCAATAATCGTTACATTATGTCCAATACTTAGAGTTCTTGCAAGATTAAATCCAACTTTTCCAGCACCCGCAATAATGATATTCATAGTTAGTCTAAAGGAGTTTTATTTTTTCTTCCTATTTTGCGTAAATACAAAAAGAGTCCCAACATAGACATAAGCATAATTACACCTAAAATTTTCTCTCCCAAATAAAACTGTTCCTCTATCTTTTGTTGTTGTGAAAAACAATAAGGTACTTTTTTTGTTCTTGTAGGCTCAACTGTTTCACTATTTGCTTCTTGGATTGCCATTGTCACATCCGCTGTTAAAAGGTCGATACCATTAAGATAACGTATCACTTTTCCCGTTGGAGAGAGAACTATAAGAGCAGCTGCATGCATAAAATCAACTTTACCCTCTTTTGAAACAACTTTTTTGAAACTAAAGCCAACTAAATCAGCAAGCACTCCTGAACTGTTATTTTCACCAATCACAAAATGCCAAGCATCATGTACATAACTTCTATGGATAGAGTTTAATTGATTTTCATGTTTTGCCGCTGCTAATGCTGGCGTTTCTTCTTCATTGAAACCAACTGTAAGAACTTTATAGTCCGTGTTTTCAGCAAGTTGCAATCTTCCTAACATATCTGCTAGTTTGTTAAGTTGTGGACTACAAAGACCTGAACATCTGAAGTAGTTCAATGTTAAAAGTGTTGGTTTGCCTTGAGTCAGTTGTTTGAGTGTTTTCTCTGTACCATCTGAATCAATAAACTTCAAATCCATAGGAATCATCGTGCCTAATTTTTCGTTTATTCCAATAGTATTTGCTTGCAAGAATGTGAAGAGTAGTGTTATAACTAAAAGATATTTTTTCATTTGTTCTCCCTGATTTATAGTGGGCATTGTACAAAAAGTTTCTTTATACTAAGTAAATTTTTGTTATAATTACGATTATGTTTAGGATTTTTGTAAAAAAATATATCAGCATTATCTTTCTTTTATCAACCTTCATAGGTGTATTTCACCACCATGATGATATGGTACAGCACAATGATTGTCAGATTTGTGTCATCCAATCTTCTATCGCTGATGCTGATACACCAAGCGATGTCCTTTACCTCAGACAACTAAGCCTCTTATCTGAGGCTACATCAACTAATCTACCCCAATTTTTTCTTTACAGACACACCTCACAACTTCGTGCGCGTGCGCCCCCTATTTTCCTATAATTTTTTAACTATAAAACATACACAAACTATACAAATTATAAAATTTTAGGAGCTATAATGAAAAAGCTAATAAGCTTATCCCTGCTCACATATAGTGCACTTTTTGCAGATGCAGAACTTGATGCTATACGAGCACAACTAGAACAACAAAAACTGATTACACAAAAACTTGAGGCGAAGCTCAATGAGCTTGAACATAAAACGCAAACGCAGTCTATAAAAATTGCTAAAATAGAAACGAAAAACACAAATAAATCTGCAAGTTTTTCGCAAAATGCTTATATGCCAAATATGGCATTTGTATTTAATATGGGTGCAGTGAGTCGTAATGTCAATAATAGTGATTATGACCATTATGCTATACCTGGATTTATTAGTGATATTGATAGCGGATTACCATTTAACAAAGACGATGGTTTTAACTTTAACTATGCAGAAGTAGCGCTTAATTCTACTGTTGATCCTTACTTTGACGCTTTTGCAATTTTCCACCTTAGCCCTGCTGCGTTTGAGATAGAAGAAGCTTTTGTAAAAACTCGCGCTCTCCCTTATGGTGTACAAGTAAAAGCGGGAAAATTTAAAAGTGCTTTTGGTCGTATCAATGAAAAACATCATCATGCATGGCAATTTGATTCACAACCAATCATCTATGAATCTCTCTTTGGTCCTGATGCTATCAGTGACGCGGGTGTTCAAGCACAATGGGTAGCACCAACAGATACATACATAATGGCAGGAGCAGAAGCTTTTGCTGGTACTAATGGTAGTAGTTTTGGTGCTTCTGGACAAAACAAAAGTCTTTATGTCACTTATTTAAAAAGCAGTATTGACATAGGTGACGACTTATCCGTCCTAGCCGGAGCTAGTCTTGCACATGGAAGCAACTATGAAAACAATGTAACAAATCCTACAACTATATATGGACTTGACTTAACTCTTCGTAATCAATTTGGTAGTTACTCTTCTCTTATTTGGCAAAGTGAGTTTTTACAAAGAAACAAAAATGTTACAACAAGAACCGATAAACAATCAGGTTTATATTCTGAACTTGTATATCAATACAATAACAACTGGTCTACAGGTATTCGTTATGATACTATTCTAAAAAATGATACCGACTTAACGGCTTACACGGTGGATACAAATAATTTAGACAGATACACGGCAAAAATTGATTATCACCCTTTCCCTATGTCGCGTTTACGACTTCAATACACTTATGATAAAACAAAAGTTATTGCAGATGAGAGAAAAAATGTACAAGAAGTTTTATTAAACTTAAACATTGCAGCCGGTGCCCATGGCGCTCACAATTATTAGGAGATAACTATGATAAAAATATTATTACTTACACTGACTCTAAGTTCGATGGTTTTTGCTTCATTAAAAATTGAAGCGACTTATGCAACACTCGGCGATGTAGCTCAGAAAATCGGTGGTGATTTAGTGAGTGTTCATGTTTTAGGTAGTGGAAAATATGACCCGCACTTTATCGTTCCCAAACCTTCCCTTTTAGCAAAACTCCGTCGCGCGGACTTACTTATCATGAATGGTGCTGGTTTAGAACTTGGATGGCTTCCCCCTCTTATACAAAGTGCAAACAATGCAAAGATTCAAAATGGAGCTAAAGGTTTTTTAGATATATCTCATTTTGTTTCCATGATAGATGTACCAACTTCTGTGTCGCGTGGTTTTGGAGATGTTCATGCAGAGGGAAATCCTCACTACACTATGGACCCGTATGTAGTGCCAGATATAGCAAACGCAATAGCCCAAAAACTCGTGGAACTTGATACAGACAATAGAGCGACTTACGAGAAAAATTTAGCAAAATTTTTAAAAGAGTGGCAAAATTATCTCAAAACTCTTGATGCGAAAATGGTAACTTGTAAAGATAAAAAGGTGATTGAGTATCATGAACTCTTTAACTACTTTTTAAAACGCTATGCATACAAAAGCTTTGGCAATATCGAACCACTTCCAGGAATCTCTCCAAGTTCAAAACATACGATTGCACTTATCAATACTATGAAGAAAAACAGTATAAAAATTATTTTACAAGATGTATATCATGAAAAAAATACAGCTGCATTTATAGCAGATAAAACAGGTGCAAGAGTAGCTGTTATTCCTCAAGATATAAACTCCGTAAAAGAGGCGGATACACTTGAGCACTTTTACGATACTATCGCGAATAGAATATGTCGATAATCGAACTTTTATGGCCAGCCTTTGTGCTTGCCATTGCACTTGTCTTTATTCATACTGTTTTTGGCATAGAAATCATTAAACGCGGCGTTATTTTTACTGACTTGGCTATTGGGCAAATGGCAGCAAGTGGTATGGCAATTAGCATTGCATTTATGGGTGGGGAATATCAGAGTGCTATGACTTTAACTTTTGCTATTTTAGGAGCGCTTATCATCACATGGGCAACTAAAAAAATCGAAAAAATCGAAGCTTTTATAGGTCTGCTTTATGCCTTTGGTATCTCTGCTATCATGCTTATTTTAGCCAAAAGTGCAGAGGGAACGGAACTTTTTTCCAAACTAAGTGCTGCTGATATTTTATTTACAAGTAGTCAAGATTTACTCAAAGATTTAACTGTATATGCCCTAGTCGCATTTGTCATGTTTGTTGTATACCCTCGTCTACAAGGTCTAGTAAAAGAGTTACTTTTTTTTACAATGCTTGCCATAACTGTTACTACTTCCGTACAATCAGCCGGAGTTTTAGTTGTTTTTGCTTTGCTTATAGCCCCTGCTTATGCCGGCATAACTCAAACAAGATTTCATGCCTTTAGCTTTGCTGCTATATTTGGTTCCCTTGCTATTTTTGTAGCACTTTTTGCATCTTACAATCTTGATTTGCCTACAGGCTACACTATCATTTTTACTACAGTTTTGAGTTCTTTACTTTTTGTAACTTTTAACAGTCTTAAAAATTAAATAAAATTAATTATTTCTCTTTACTGAGTTATAATTCCAAAATTAACAATAGGAACTTCACTTATGAAAACAACACTCTTAATACTCGTACTCTTCTCATCACTTTTTGCTAACGACAAAGCACATAAATTTGCTTCAAATGAAGATTGTAGAGCCTGTCATATACAAATCTATGATGAATTTTCTTCTTCAATGCATATGCACTCTACTCCGCAAAAAGACCCTATTCACAAGGCAGTATGGGATAAACATCCAGCAAACAAAAAAATGCAACATTATGCTTGTGGCAAGTGTCACACACCAGCAGCAGATACACTTAATGATATGCTTACAAATGGAAAAAAAGCACTACCAGAGTTAAATAACCCTACACATCAAGAAGGTATTAGCTGTGCTTATTGTCATAGAATACAAAACATTGAAAACCATGCGAAACACAACACAAATATTATGAGTCAAACGCAGCATAGCTATTTTGGAACAAGAGAAAAGCATGTCGACTCCCCTTTTCATGCTATAGTCACTAAGGGCAACGAGCATATAAAAAATGGAAATGTATGTGTTGGCTGTCACTCTCACAAGCAGAATAAATATAAATTAAATGTATGTTCTACAAATATTGCAAACGAAATGGATGGAGCGAACTGTGTAAGTTGTCATATGCCAAAAGTAGATGGAACAGCTTCAATACTAAACGAAACTTCACAACATACTTTTCATGGTTTTGCAGGAAGTCATTACAACTCTGAGATGCTTAGTAAGTATGTTGATATAAGTCTTCTTAGCAAGATAAAAGACTTTATCATAAACATTGATAACCGTTCATCACATGCTCTTTTACTTCACCCTCTTAGAACTGCTGTTTTAAAAGTAAACATTCTTAGAGATGCAAAAACTATCAAACTAAAAAATGAGATTTTTGTACGAGTGATTGGTCATGATGGAAAACCGGCAATGCCGTGGAAAGCTAGTGTTACACTTAAAGACACCATGATAAAAGCCAATGAAAAGAGAACCATAAGATATGATTTTGCACTTCAAAAAGGAGACACTGTAAATGTTATCCTTGGCTGGTACTTAGTCAATCCAAAAGCACTCAAAACACTTAAATTAGAGAATGAAGAGATAGCGACTAAATTTATAGAATTTAAAAATGAAACTTTCAAATTCTAAAGTTGACATTGTATTTCTTCTAAGATAAAATTGTGCTTATTATACAAAAGGATAATCTAGTGAAGAGAATGCTACTGCCAGCTATATTACTAGCTGCAACATTACTAAACGCGACAACAAATGAAGAGATAAAACGAGAGGCAAAATATGCAATTGCTAAGTTACAAACTACTCTTCAAACGCAGCTCAAAGCAAATTTGAAAAAAGGTGGACCGCTCCAAGCTGCTAACTTTTGTGCACGAAAAGCACAAGCGATTACACATGAAATCAATGTTAGTTTTGCAAAAGAGACAACTGTTCATAGGACTTCTTTAAACTACCGTAACAGCGAAAATTCTCCAAAATCTGATGAGAGAGAAGTTCTTGAGGCTATGCAAAAAGATTTTGATGCAGGCAAAGCACTTCCTAACTTAATCGTAAAGAAAATTTATGATGATACTTATAAAGTTTACCAGCCTATATACATCAACAAGGGTGTTTGTTTAAAATGTCATGGGGATATTTCTACACTTGATAAAAATGCTTACAGTGTCATAAAAGAAAATTATCCTAATGATAAAGCAACAGGATATAAAATGGGTGATTTAAGAGGGGCTTTTGTTGTTAAGATTGTAGAGAGATAGCTAACTATCTCCCACACATAACTGAGTAGTCACAAAACTGACAGGGTTTTGTCTCCTCGCACTTCTCAAAATTAACCTCTTCGATGTTTAGCAAATCTTTAATATTTGATTCTAAAACTGCCAACTTTTCTCTCAAAAAACTCTCTGCTACTATTTTAGACTCTTTTAAATCATAAAATCCACAACTAACATTTCCAAGTTCTGCTGCTAAGAGATAATAAAATTCCAGCTGAAAATCAGTCGCTTGGGTAAAACTACTTTTTGTGTAAAGAGTATAACTTCCTGTTTTATAATCAAGCACTTCTATCTCATGCTCGCGTTTATCTATTCTGTCAATTTGACCAATAAGTTTCATTCCTGCAAAATCCACTTCAAAACTCTCTTCACAGCTTACAACTTGCCACCCTTCCCTAAATCGTTCTATCTCTGTTTCACAAAAAGCTTCAAGTCTCTTTTTTTGTAAGGCTATAAGGTAGCTATCTAGTTCACTCTCCCCTTTTTGAGCATCGAGTTCTTTGTCTAAATCTCGTTTGAGTTCTTTTGCATCTTCATAACTACTGCGTTTAGTGTAAAGCTCTTTTAAAGCCAAATGTACTGCGTTTCCTATCTCATACTCTTGTGGCATGTCTTTTGGTACTTCATGACCTTTTATATGCTCTATATAAGTATAATAATACTTGCGTTTACATGTCAAAAATGTTTTGAGTCTTGTGCTTGAGAGTTTTATATCTTTAAAGCTATATGCTTGTTTGATTTCTACTTCTTCTTTTGCCTCTTGTTTGTTTGGAGTAAAGAGAAGATGAGCATAATCAACTTCGCTAAAGAGGTTCTGTGTTTGTATGACTAACTGTTTTAAAAATCGTGAAGCATTACTCTCACTTGAATCTACATAAGCTAAGGCTACCTCTTTAGAACTGTTTATCAACATCTCATAATAATGCTTTTGCAGATTTTCTCGGTCACTCATGGTTGGTAAATTTGCATTTTCTCTTATTTGAGTGTTTAAAAACATATCTTTATCGCTGCGTTTTGGTACATATTTATCGTTAAAATCAACGATAATTACTCCATCAAATGCGACCGAACGAGTCTCTAAAAGACCCATAACAGTTACTTTACCTCCACGAACATCATCCAAACTTCTTGATGCTAAACGCGACATAAACATACTCATCAAAGATTTTATATTCATTTTTTGCAGTGATGGTAAAATATTTTTAAATTTATGTATCTCTTCACTGAAAATCTTCACTTCTCGTTTGTTTTTAAAGTATGAGCTTAAGCTCTCTAAAAAGTCGATAAAATCAACTTCTTCTATAGATTTAGCATAGATACCAAGCAGTGTCAAATATATTTCGTCTCCAACTCTTTGCACTCGATGATAATTTTCTTCTGATTTTTGCTCTATCACTTTTATGCTTGCATTGAGTTTTTTGTAAAGTTCTGAAGTGACAAATGGCTCACCCATAGCAAAGTTAAAGTTAGACTTCTCATCAAAACTTCGCAAAGTTTGAGCAAGAGACTCATCAGGTAAAATAACTGCAATATTTTCTGCTTTATAACCTTTTTGTACAAACTCATACACTTTTCTTTTTATGAAAGCAATTTGGAGCAAAGACTCACTAAAACTTTCACAACTTATTATTACATTTTTGAGTGTTTTTTCTTGAAAAAGTATTGTTTTATTATTGAGAGAGAGTCTATACTCAAATCCTTTTTCAAGTTCATACTCTTCAAATTTTAACTGCATTTTTTTGTTAAACGCTGTCGCAGTAAAGAGAAGTTCTATCTCGCAAAATTTGCTTGCTGACTCTAAAAGCTGAAACTCAAAGTTTGTTAAATGTCCATCAACTTTTATAAGAACTTTTTTATATTGTTTAGCATAAATCTCATTAAAAGTATAAAGCTTTGGTAAAAAAATCTTATCTAATACTTTTCTCTCTAAACACAAACTCTCATAACGATGGTAAAGCTCTCTTAAGATACTAATATGCTCTTCATACTCAGCATATCTATCAGCAACTTCCAAGTCTGCTATATCATAGAGTTCTGCACTTAGTTCTTGAAAAAATTTAAAGATATAAGAGCTATTTTTAGTAAAAGTAAAAAAGTTCCTCTCAATCTGAAGAGCACTAAACGCAGTGAAATCTGATGCTTCAAGCAAAAGCAATACACGACTATCTTCATCTATAATTTTAAAATTTTTAACGATACAAAGTTTGGAAATAAAATCACCCATGGTGACATAATGAGGTAAAAAAGAACTTGTCGACTCTTCTTGAAGTTGCTCGTGACGGATTGCACGAGCAGAGGGTAAAACTATACTAGTTTTATCCATTATCTGTCCTAATACTGTGAAAATATTTTATTTCTTGTATCTACTTTAATATTGTAAAATCGGCTATCTTTAGCAACTTCAACTTTAGTAATAATATCCCAAACACCTACTTTTGCAAACTTTACATTTTCAAAAACATAGTTTCCATCTTCTAAAGTTGCACTCTCAATTTTTTGATCGTATACATGTGTTTCAGGACGTGAGACTAAGATAGTAAGTTTTGCACCCTCAACTATATTTCCAGATAAATCAGTTACTTTAAAAGCTACTTTTGAATTTTCTTTTAACTCATTTGGAGTATATATTATTTTGTATTTCTTATCAAAAGCAATTTGACTGTTAATGTAATCATTTGCATTTTCTTCTGCTGATTGATAATTTGTCATATATTCATTTGTCTCTTGGATATTTGCACTTGTAGTAACCATTACAGTTGCAACACAAAAACCAAAGACCATAACAATAGAGCCACCTACTGCATATGGCCATATTCTAGCACTAAGTGTGTTTTTCATGCAGTTTCCTCTTCATCTTTTTTTTATTTTTGATATACAAGTACAAACCATATAACAAAAAACCATAAAAAAGTATCTTTATTCCAAAAATGATATTTTTATTAGCATTTGCTGAAGCATTTTCAAGTTTAATCTCTTTAGAATCTGCAATCTGAGCTGCTATATCATAATATCCATTAAAAAGAGCCCCAGAGTACTTTCCTAAGATTTCTCCAGGTTTAGACTTGTTACCAAGTAGAGGTAAAATTGTTCCACCTGAATCTCCTTTCATCTGTTGAAAATCATCCCAACTTCTTGCAAAAATCACTGCCATTGCAAATGCCTGTGCTGCTGAAGCTACAGGACTCAAAACTTGTTGTTTGTCAAAATATTGATATAAAGACTTGTCATTAGCAATAATATCTACTTTTGAATTCATTTCTGAAAACATTAGTAAAATTGTTGGCTCCTTTAAGTCTTTTAGAACTTCCTTCCCATACTCAGAGATAGTTGTATCTACCGGCAACTCTTTTAACATTAAAAGTCGTAAAGCGACTCCTGTTTTTTCGTAAAGTTCTAATCCTAGTTTATTAACTTCGTTGTTAAACTTTGGATTGTGAATTATCTCATCTTTATATAAATATTCTGCTAATAATTGTGTTTGAAAAAATAGTGTGAGGATGAGGGCCGCAAGCCCTCGTGAAAATTTCAATAAAACCTTCCTAAACTACGACTAATATTTGGCCAGGAACCAATACTGCATAAAGAGTATATACAGCCATAAGTACAAGACCGATTGTAATTATTTTTTCCATTATCTACTCCTTACTTTACATCAACAATATGCTTAGCATTTTCAGTACTAATCATTTTGATTGATTTTTCATCTTTAATATCATAAAAATTTGTTGCATTTGATCCCTGTACTAAGACTGCATTATAAGTTAAAAACCCTAAAATACTAAGTAATAATAAAACTGCAACCAAAAAGCCACCTGCACCATCAACACCAAATACGCTTCTATTTTCATTCATATTTGACTCCTTATTTGCTTAAGTTAGTGATATATGCACCAACAGCTTCTTTTTGTTTTTTATTCAGTCTATCAAACTTAGGCATATAGCCTATAGCACCTTTCTTACCGTTGTTTAAGACATCAACAACTAGTTTTGGAGTAAATTCAGCGATATCTGGTCCAACACCAGCAATACCTTTACCACCTGCACCATGACATGAAGAACAAACACCAGCAAATGTATCTGCACCAGCACCACTCATACCATTAGCAACATAAGCAGAAACTGCATCAATTTCTGCATCTGTAATAGGTGCATACTCTTTATTTGCATTCATAAGACCGTTACGATTTGGCATTGGCATTTCAGAACCAAGTAAACGATTGTTTGATCCATTTTCAATTATGTATTTAACAGATTTTGCACTAAGTCTTGTGTTTAAGTTTGCAGCTTTTCCATCAATACCATCAGCACTTAAACCATGACACACTTTACATTCAGCAAGGTAAACTGATTCACCCATTTCAATAAGTCTATCACCAGTGATACCAGCATACTTTTGTGCAAATTTTGCATCATGACCAGCAACTTCTTCGTTGTACTCACCAATTTGTGAATATGCGTTTACAGGGTAACCAATAACAAAATACCACATACCCCACACCATCGTTCCTAGGAACATAATAGCCCAACCAAATGGAATTGGATTTTTATATTCACCAATGCCATCCCAATTTTCATCTGCAAGTTCACCAGTTGCAGTATCAACCTGCATCTGGCGAACATACTTAATAACAACAAATACTGTAATTACAACTAAAGCAGCTGCGGCAGCAACTGTAAGTAAGTTAACGATATCGCCATTTAAACCACCCTTAGATCCAAGTACTGATACGTATGTGAACCCAAGCATTGCAGCTGTAACAATAACACCCCAAAGATAAATCTTATTCATATATCTCTCCTATTTTTTAGGCATAGACGACACTGGTGTATCGTCTATATCATCTTTTAAAGCAAGGTTTGCATACTCTTCATAGTCATGGCCAGTAGCATCTTTACGTTTAGTATACAAATGATATATATACGTGTATGATATAACAACTAATACTCCCATAGCCGCGACATAACCATAAGCTTGTAATTCTGCAATACTCACTTTAAATCCTTATTATTTAAGACTATTCATGTATGCAATTAATGCAACAATCTCAGGTATTTTACCCTGATTTACTAAGTCTTTTACATCCTGATCTTTCATGTCAGCTGCAACTGCTTTTGCCTCTGCTAATGCAGATGCTTGTGCACCAGCAAGGCTATCAGCTAGGGCTACAGTTTCAGTTGAACCATCTCTCATAGGAATTGGTTTGTTATATGGAACATCAAAAAAGTGTTCTATTGTTAACTGTTCTGCATATGCAGTTTCAACATCAGCTATATTTTTGTATAACCAAGGATAACCTGGCATAATAGAACCTGGAACAACAGATTTAGGATCTTTCATATGATAATCATGCCAGTCTGTACTTCTGTAGTTTCCAACACGCATCAAGTCTGGACCAGTTCTTTTTGAACCCCAAAGAAAAGGTCTATCATAAGCATACTCACCACTTACAGAGTAATGACCATAACGGTCTGTTTCTGATTTAAATGGACGAATAAGTTGTGAATGACAAGCATTACAACTATTTTTCATATAAACAAGACGACCAGTTAACTGTAATGTACTATAAGGCTTTGTCCCAATTAAAGGACGAGACTGTTGTGCAAAACTTGGAACAATTTCAACTAAACCAGCAAATGCAACTGTAACAAACACCAATACCGAAAAGAAGAACGGATTTTTTTCTAACCAATGAAACATACTATACTCCTTTTCTTAAGCGCCCATAGGCGATGCATTAACTAACTCATCTTCTTC
>ERZ889078.1018-NODE-1018-length-23404-cov-22.134096_pt1 | contig 23404 bp, 11 predicted proteins | sample MGYA00521266_ERZ889078 | MGnify/ENA primary metagenome ERZ889078 (study PRJEB32303, sample SAMEA104408618) | aquatic metagenome | biome: Brackish water; feature: Pelagic; material: water | place: Baltic Sea | collected 2014-06-16T06:34:00 | depth 76,534 m ...
GAGTTAAATTTACGAGAATTTATTTTATTTTATATGATTTTTATCAAACTATTGCACTTATTAATTGAACTTAGTCAGTTTTACAATTTAACTGCTTTTATGAATTTGTAATAATTTTTTTTTATCTTCATCGCCAGTTTTAATTTGAAAAAAAATTCCCTCTATAGAATGTTTAAAAATTTAATTAAATTATTAATCGTAACCATAGTGCCGCTCCTTTCATTGTCAGGACTAGCGCAAGGAATCCGTTTTAATTCAAATGATGATTTAATCACTAATAGAACATCCTACAACGTTTTTGCACACAATCAACCAAAGTTTTTTAGCCATTTCAGAATTGAGTTTGACTTATCTATTATAAATCCACAAAGTTTCGGATACATTCTTCATATTAAAGACAAAAATAAGCCAATTTCATATTCTGTAGTTTACGTAAATAAGAATGAAACTTCTGGTGAAATAAAACTCAATTTAGATGGAGTTAAAACACTACTAGACATACCTTTAAATGAAGATTTACTCGGTGCACGTAAATGGATTAAACTTTCTTTAAATTTTAATTCAATTGAAAAAAAAATCACTTTATTAATTAATGACAAGGCATTTTATTCAAATGGCAATGAATTTAACAGTGAAATAAACCCCGAAATTTATTTTGGCAAACACGAAAATGTGATAGATGTTCCTTTAATGGCTATTAAAAAATTGATTATTACTAACAAAAAAGATAAATATACTTTTAATTTTAATGAAAGTGAAGGAGAGAATGTTTTTGATTCAAATGGCAATCGCTATGGTTTTGTAAAACACCCAAATTGGTTAATTACAGAATCTTATCATTGGAAATTAAGATATACTACTTCTTTTAATCAAGTTACATCTGTAACTTTTGATGAAAATAATAGCAGGTTTATCTTTCAGAATTCTGATACTTTAAATTTTTACAACTTTAATAAAGAAACCAATAGTTTTTATAGTTTTAAAAATAAATTACTCGTTCCAATGAGGCTTGGAACTAGCTTTTTAGACCCTGTAAAGAATAAGCTTTACGTATATGAATTAAATGATGTTTTACTCGGAAAAGCTACCATTGCCTCAATTGATTTAAATAACCCGGAATATTGGGAAACAAATAGCTTACTGAAGCTATCTCAACAAAGGCATCATCACAATGCTTTCTTTGACTCTAAAAATCCTCAATTTTTAATTTTTGGAGGTTTCGGAAACCAACACCTTTCAAATGACTTTAACACCTACAATATTGAAGCAGATAAATGGGAATTAATTTCATTTACTGGCGACAATATTTCTCCCAGATATTTTTCGGGGTTAACAAGCATAGGAAAACAAGAACTTTTATTATTTGGAGGTGAAGGAAACGAAACTGGCGACCCAAGTATTGGAAAAACATATTATTATGATTGTTACAAAATAAACCTAGCTACCAGAAAAATAAAAAAACTTTGGAATATTAAGCGAGGAGATGTAAAAATGGTGTCATCAAGAAATTTAGTTGTTTCTAAAGATTCTTCTTCATTTTATAATTTGAGCTACCCAGAATACATTGCCTCTACCTATTTACAGCTATATAAATACTCCATAAAAAATGGCAGCTACCATGCGCTTGGAGACTCTATTCCTATGGTCTCAGAAAGGATTCGAACCAATGCAAACTTATATATAAACAAAGCCACTAACCAATTATTCTGTACTACCCAAGAATTTGAATTAGATGGATCTAATAAGATAAATATATATTCCTTAAATGCACCACCAATTTTAAAAGAAATCATATATAATCCTATTAAAAAGTCAAATACAAATAAAATCTCATTATTAATTATTTTCACCATAATTCCATTGCTTTTCATATCTGTATTCTTTTTAATAAAAAAAAGAAAAAGAAAAAAGGAAGCTATTAATGCTCAAATTCAAACAGTTAATAAATACAATCTAGAAGAGAAGAAGCAGGTTCCAAGAGCTAATTCTACATTATTATTCGGAAATTTTAAAGTAATTGATCGAAAAGAGAAAGACATTTCTTACATGTTTAGCCCAAAAATTAGACAGCTTTTTTTACTACTTCTCTTTAGTAGTGAGAAAAATTTTTTAGTTGGCTTAACATCTGAACAAATTTATACAATTTTGTGGCCAGACAGCACTTCTCAAAAGGCTAAAAATTTAAAAAATGTAACGATCAATCAATTAAGAAATATACTAAAAGACTTGGATGGCATTGAAGTTTTCTATTCAAATGGCTGCTTTTTTATGGAATTTGGGGATGATTTTTATTTTGATTATTTTGATTTCTTAACACAATTGGAGTCTTTAAAAAATGATTTATTTAATGATAATTCTTTGTATCAACTTATTCAAATAATTAGGAATGGATCCTTCTTGCAATCAATTAATGAGGAGTGTTTTGATCAAGTTAAAAAAGATTTTGAAAATGAAGTTTTAAAGATTATTCCTAGCCAACTAAAACTTTTTTATAAAAATGAGGAATATGCAACTGTCATTCTACTTGTAGAAATTTTATTCAATGTAGATTGTTTAAACGAAATTGCATTTTATTATAGAATACACTCATTGCTTAAAATGGGGATGACTTTTAAGGCAAAAAAGCAATTTAATTATTTTATATTAGAATACAATAAAATAATGGGAGATCACTACCCGTATACTTATATAGATGTTATAAAACAGATTCCAGATGAGTTAAAATAAATTACGGTGTTGTTATTTAATTTTGGAAATATAAAGCAATTGACCTTTTTCTTGCCTTCTATTTCCTTCTGAAGGCAAAAAAGTAGTGATTACAAATTCTTCTTCCCCTATTTCTGTTATTCCAGGGTTTGCAAATGATGCTGCTCCTTTTGGGGTTTTTAAATTCAATTGCGTATAAAAAGCTCCATCGCCAATTAAAAGCCGCCATTTGCTAAAGTCGTGTTTTGCCAATTGTGCTTCCTGCAATACAAAATTTTCATCAAAACTTTCGAAACTTGAGCGAGCTCCAATATTTCCATTAAATCCCATTGCAATAATATTTTTATTCGAAATATCATCTTTCCATGCTTTCCAATTTGTAAAGTTTTTCAAAATTCCTATTGCTTGCTCATCGACATCTCCTTTATTAAAATAATGGAAACCGATAAGTAAATGAGAATTTTTAGGGAAATCTCCCTTAATTTCTCTGATATCAGGAGTACCTTCCGCATATTTAGAAAATTGTCTTGTCAATCCGGTGCTATACTCTGGAGCATTAATGCGTAATTTATTATACGAAGCATAATACCGAACTCTAATATTATTAGCTCCTTCTACTTTATCTTCTTCATTAACAAGTACATAACCAGTTCCCCATTTTTTTATGTCGCCTTGATGTGATCTGTTCCCAAGATTGGTTATACGCATCCATATTTTTAAATCATTGCTTCCTGCTAAATACAATTCAAAATGATTTGTGGATATCATGCTATGGTAGACACCAAGGTATTTATAATCTGCTTCGTCTGCTTTTACAATTCTTAGAACTTCCGTTGCGATCCCATGGTTGTCTTTTACTTGAAAATGAGATTTATTAACATCAATCTCATTTATCTGCGATATTAATGAAGCCTTTTTTAAAGGCAGCCACCATTGGTAAGCTATTCTTAAATTTTCATCCATTGATAAAAATTCATATTCTGAATTATTTTTAATTATTTGCTCTTTATTTATTTTAATTAGTATTTGCAGTAAATCTTTTTGTGACATTGATTTTAATACTCCAATAGATTTAATTTTAGATTTTAAAAGAAATCGATACGTTAAGGCTATTGAAGACAGCTTTTCATCAGATAATTTGAGTAATTTATTTTTGGGAATTGCAGTTCTATCAACAATTTCAGAAACCAAACGATTGAAAAATACTTCATAAGAACCTTTATGTATTTCAGAAATACTGAGCCAATCATTTAGCATTAAAGTTTTTACTAAAACGCATTCATTTTGGTTTTTCAAATTGGTATCTGTGAAATCTTTTTTAACATAAGTTTTGAATAATCTAGATTGCTTATTAAAACCAGTTAATACAGTTCCAAAAGCAAACAAAATAAATACGAACCCTATTAAAACAAGATTTTGATGTTTTTGTTTCATTCTAATTTAAAATTACTCATGTGTTGTAAAAGAAGAAGCTGGCAAGCCTTCCATATTAAAAAGACTAGGAACCGCTTTATCTTTCCAAGCATAACGTGCATACATAGGTTTATTTATAGTGTTGGCATAAAGCACCACCTTATTATCTACTATTTTAGCATTTGCAATCACAAAATTTTCATCGGAACCAGCAATTTCAAATCCTCTTAAATCCCCTTTTGTCATCAAACCGCTACCCGCATAATCAAATTCTAAAATTATTTTGCTTTCAGAGACTTTCAAGCTTTTAAATAAAGGACCTGAAGATATTAAAGATTTTCCATAATCCTTAGCTAGAGCCAATCCTGCCAATCGCTTTCCAATATCTTGTTTATTGGATGGGTGAATATTATTAAAATTACCAATATCTAAAGTCACGACCATACCTGTATTTTTGACTTTCAATGCATGACGCTGAGCCTCTCTTAATTTTTGAGATTGATCTAAAGAACGATCTCCTCCATGATATTGAAAAGGTGCTATTTGCACAAAATAAAACGGAAAATTATCATTCCATTTTGTCCGCCAATCTTTAATCATGGCTGGGAAGAGCCGTTTATATTGTTCGGATCTGCTTACATTCTCCTCGCCTTGATACCATATAGCACCTTTGATAGTATATGGAATCAATGGATGAATCATTGCATTATATAATACCGACGGTAGCTTAGGGTGTATTTTAACTACAGTTGTGCTTTTTTCTTTATTCGATTTTTCAATACCATACAAATAAAAGTTATTTTGGTATATTTCTGCTACCAATTTATATTTCCAATTTCCGTTCAAAGGTATATATAAACCTGCTTTATTAGTTAATTGCATTGGACCAGTAAAAGAGCCTGGGCCACCAATATCAACAGCGCGAATGGCAATGGTATTTTTTCCGCTAACGAATAGCGATTTAGGAATCGTAAATTCTCGTTTTGTACTAGATTGTCCTTCACCAGCAAATCCGCCAACTTTATGTCCATTTACATAAGTAGCATCCATATCGTCAATAGCACCAATTGTTAATGTATAATCAGAATCTAAATCTTCGATATACACATTTTTACGAAACCAGATAGCACCATCAACTTCACCTTCTTCAATATCATCAAACCGCCCAGGCAAATTCATGTAATTCCAATGGCTGTCATTATAATCTATTTGTGTGGCTTTGCTATCATTGAAATCTAAGTTATTCCATGCTTTTTCATTATTAGGAATTGATTGTGTTTTCCATTTTGAAAACCAATCTGATATTGCGTTATGTTGATTTTTTGCATCAATGGTTTGCAAAACAGCATCAAAATCTCCTAAATTCTTTATCTGTGCATTGCTTGTCCAAGCTTCAACAGGAGTGCCTCCCCAGCTAGAATGAATAACCCCAATAGGTACATTTAATTCTTTATGTAATTTACGAGCAAAAAAGTATGCCGAAGCGCTAAAACCCCCTGACGTTTCTGGAGTAGAAACTTTCCATTTTCCATTAAACGTAACTTTAGGGTCTAATGATAACTGGCGCTCTACAGTAAACATTCTAATTTCTGGGTAATCCGACTTAGCAATTTCCTCTTCAGAATTATCAATAGCATCATTTGGAGGCCAACCTCTAAGTGGCATTTCCATGTTTGATTGTCCAGAAGCTAGCCAAACTTCTCCAATCAAAACATCCTTTATTAAAATATTAGAATGAACATCTTGCACATGAATAGTATGCGGCCCTCCTGCTTTTGGCGTTAGTACATGTAATTTCCAATTACCATCTGAATCTGTAATTGTAGTTTCTGATTTTCCCCAACTTGTAGATATAGTTACTTTTTCATTTGGTGTATTTTCGCCCCAAAAAGCAACACTTCTTTTTTGTTGAAGTACCATGTGATCTTTAAAAAGTGCATTTAACTGAAGTGGTTTATTTTTTGTTTTTAATTGAAATGAAAAAAGCGAAAAACAAAACACAGCTATAGTAGTGCCTAAAATAATTTTTATTAGCATGGTTTATTATTAAGTAAGATTTACATTCTACTAATTAAAAACATCAGGTTTACAAACATGATAGGGTTTCACGTAGTGAATATTGAAACAGTTTCAGACTTATTTAAGACGTTAGTTGTTAAATTTTTTATAAGCCATATAACCATAACTTGCTATCATTAAAAAACAGCAAAAAGGCAATATAAAAGAGAAATTAACTTCAGAAACGCCCATAATCGTAGTGTCTGCAACACCGTTACCACCAGCATCAATAATAACACCTTGCAGCATAGGTAATAAAGCACCACCAACAATAGCCATAACTAATCCTGCTGATCCCACTTTTGATTGCTCTTCGGTTAAATCATCCAAGGCAATCCCATAAATTGTTGGGAACATTAGAGACATACAAAAAGAGATACCTACTAAACAATATAAACCCGTCATACCTTCTAAAAAAATGGTTCCTCCAACAAAAATAGACGCTAACATTGCAGAAACCATTAATAATTTACCTGGTTTCATATAACGCAACATAGCTGTTCCAATAAATCGTCCAACTGTGAATAATATAAATGCTAATAATTGATAAGAAAACACATCAACTTTTTCATATCCTACTGTATTTATTTCCGCTAAATCAATTGCTTCAGCATATTGATAGATATACGTCCATGACATAATTTGTGCCCCTACATACAAAACTTGAGAGATAACGCCATAAATGTATTTCTTGTTTTTTACCAATTCCCTAAAAGTATCTCCAAGACTTGGCATCGCTCCTTCGGCTTTAGTTTGTGGCATCTTGCTGATTATGAATAAACCAAAAACGGCTAAAATAACTAAGCCTAAAATCACATAAGGATCTCGAATAACTGCTAAATCGGCCAATCTTATTAAAGCGCGTTTTGCTTCATCTAAAGCTCCAAAATCTGTAATATCGTCTGATTGTAATTTATCATATACAAAATACTTGGCGACTACTAAACCCGCTATTAATCCGACTGGATTTACCGACTGAGCTAAATTTAAACGCTGTGTAGCCGTTTTTTTAGAACCCATTGCCAATATATATGGATTTGCAGCTGTTTCTAAAAACGCCAACCCAAAAGTTAGCACATAAAGTCCTAAACAGAAAAACCAAAACTGTTCTGTAACTGCGGCTGGATAAAACAACAATGCGCCACTTGCATACAGACCTAAGCCAATTAAAACGCCAACCTTATATGAATATTTGCGCATAAACAAAGCTGCTGGTAATGCCATACAAAAATAGCCTCCGTAAAAAGCCATTTGCACCCAAGATGCCTGTACATTTGATAATTCTAATACTTTTTTAAACGCATTTACCATAGGATCTGTAACGGCATTCGCAAATCCCCATAAAGCAAATAATGAGGTTACTAAAATAAATGGTACTATTACTTTTTTTGAAACAATTGGTGTTTCTTTTGCAGCTTCTGCCATAACATTTATTTCTGTTGATTTGTTTATACTATTATATATCGCAATCTTTATTGTCTCAATAAATCACTTCTTTTCTTGACTCATAGAATATGGGGCTGACTCTTTTCCTGTTCTTAATTTTCTATTGGGTTGATTACTCATTTCTAATGAAAAAGTGGCACCATCCATAAGGTCTTCAAAAGTGATATAATTTTTATTATAGGTTGATTTATTCTTGTTAATGGTATGAATATATATATTCTCGTTAGAATTATTTGGGACTTTCATTTCAAAAATATTTCCATTTTGAAGATGAAGTTTCACATTTTTAAACAAAGGACTTCCAATAGCATACTGCCCAGTTCCCGGTGCAACAGGATAGAATCCCATAGCAGAAAACACATACCATGCAGATGTTTGTCCATTATCCTCATCACCACACAAACCATCGGGAGCAGAAGTATAGAGTTTATCCATGACTTCACGTATTAGTTTTTGAGTTTTCCAAGGTTTCCCTAGCCAATTGTATAAATAAATAGCGTGCTGTACGGGCTGATTACCATGTGCATATTGCCCCATACCACCTACTAACATTTCTGTAATTTCGTGAATCTGTTGACCATAATATGAATCATTAAAAGTTGGAGCAGCAGTAAAAACTTCATCCAAACGCTTTTCCATTTTACTAATACCTCCAAAGGATTCTGCTAACCCCATAGGGTCGTGAAAAACACTCCAAGTCCAGTGCCATGAAGAGCCTTCTGTAAAAGCATCACCCCATTTATCTGTTGTGAAAGTTTTTGCCCAAGATCCATCTTTATTTTTACCTCGCATAAATCCAATTTCGGGGTCAAATACATTCTTATAGTTTTGACTACGCGATCTGAAAAGGTCAATTTCTTCTTTTGGTTTTCCTAAAGCTTCTGCAAGTTCAGCAATAGACCAATCGGCAAACGCATATTCTAAAGTTCGTGCCGCACTTTCGTTAATACCAACATCATAAGGAACATACCCTAATTTATTGTAATGTTTCGCGCCAAAACGACCAACGGAACTCAAAGGGCCTTTTTTATTAGAATTTTTAATTATTGCTTGATATAGCGTTTCAACGTCGTAGCCTCTAATTCCTCTCAAATAGGCATCTGCAATGTTCACTGCAGAATTGGATCCAATCATAGAATCTCTATGTCCGGGGCTTGCCCATTCTGGCAACCAACCACTTTCATTATAAGTATTCACCAAGCCTTCCATAACATGGCTTAGATATTCAGGGTACATGATGGTGAAAAACGGAAAAACCGCTCTAAACGTATCCCAAAACCCATTGTCTGTATACATATATCCAGGTAATACTTTTCCATTATATGGGCTGTAATGGAAAATATTATTATTACGATCTATCTCATAAAATTTTCTTGGAAATAATAAAACGCGATATAATGCTGTGTAGAAGGTTCTATACTGTTCTGTGGTTCCGCCATCTACTTCGATACGCCCCAATTCTTTGTTCCATAAATTTGCAGCTTTACTTTTTGTTTCCTCGAAACTATCAGTTCCTATTTCTCTACTTAAATTTAATTCAGCTTGTTCAAGACTTATAAAAGAGGATGCTACTTTTGCCGTAACTTGCTCACCTTCTTTTGTTTTAAATGATAAGGTTGCACCTACATGATAGCCCTCAGCTTCAAGCGAATTATTTAAAATAAAATTATTAATCTTTTCTTCTTTATCAGCTTTCCAAGTAGAAATTTTTTCAAAATCTTTATCAAAATAGATAACAAAATAATTGTGAAAATTATCTGGAACTCCACCTGAATTATTTCTACAATAACCTACAATTTTACGTTCTTTAGGAAATACTTTTACCATAGAACCTTTAAAAAATCCATCAACTAAAATGTGTGATTTTTCAGATTTTGGGAATGTAAATTGAAATTGAGCACCTCTTTCAGTTGGTGTAATTTCTGTAGTTACATCGTAATCCGCTAAATATACTTTGTAGTAATGAGGTTTGCTTATTTCAGCTTTATGAGAAAACCAAGAGGCGCGCTCATCTTCATTAATTTTTAATTTCCCTGTTTCTGGAAACAATGAAAAAGCGGCATAATCATTAATCCAAGGACTTGGTTGGTGTGTTTGTTTAAAACCTCTAATTTTATGAGCATCGTAGGTGTATCCCCAACCATTTCCCATTTCACCAGTTTGCGGTGTCCAAAAATTCATTCCCCAAGGTGTTGCAATTGCTGGATATGTGTTTCCGTTTGAAAGAACAAACTCTGAGTCACTTCCAACTAAAGGGTTTACAAAATCTACATAAGAAATCTTAGTAGTGTGGTCATTTTGACCTGAAATTTTCAAGGTTATTACTACAAATAGTAGAAATAATATGTTTCTTGATTTCATATATTATAAATATAATTTTTAATTTACTCCAAGCCAATATCTCTTAATACACAATTGATTTTGGTCTATCTTCATCTTTTTTACCAAACTCTATATTTGGTTTGCCACCCATTACAAACTTTAAAGTGCCTCCTTTTAAAATGTTTTTATGGGTGATAAATGATTTTGTATATGGCTTACCATTAAGACTTACCGATTGGATATAGATATTTTCTGCACTATTGTTTTCTGTTTGAATCTTAAATATTTTATTTCCTGAAACCTTCATATTAACTTCATCAAAAAGCGGTCTTCCAAAGACATACATTCCGTTCGCTGGGTTTACTGAATAAAAACCCATAGAAGACAAAACGTACCAAGCAGACATTTGTCCACAATCTTCATTACCACTTAAACCATCTGGTTGATCGGTATATAATTCATTCAAAATATAATCTACATTATCAGCAATCTTATATTGTGCACCTGCATAAGCATACATATAAGTTGTATGATGACTAGGCTCATTTCCATGAGCATATTGGCCAATTAAACCAGTGATATCTATTGAAGCACCTTCATCTAATTCTGAAGACATGCTAAATAACTCGTCTAATTTTGCTATATAAGGTTCATCTCCTCCTAGCAATTCTATTAATCCTTCTGGATCTTGTGGCACTAACCACAAATATTGCCAAGCATTTCCCTCACAATAATCGTTTACACGATGTTGTGCGGACACTGGATCAAAAGGTGTTCTCCAAGAACCATCTTCAAGCTTACCTCTCATAAATCTTGTTTCTTTATTAAAATATTGTTTATATGCTTTGGCTCTTTTTGCGAAGTAAACTGCATCTTCTTTTTTACCTAGTTTTTCTGCTAATTTAGAAATTGCCCAATCTGCAATGGCATATTCCATAGCACTAGCTACGGACTCTGGTCCGTGATCTGCTGGTATATAACCAAGTTTTATTAAATCCTCTACACCTGGTTCAAAATCCCCTGTTGCAGAAACTTTAACCGCATTATAAGCACGTTCTAAATCAAACCCTTCAAATTCTTTTAAACATGCATCTACAACTACTGGTATTGCACTATAACCTGGCATAGTATTGGTTTCATTCCCACGTAAATGCCAAACAGGTAACTTTCCTTGTTGATCAAAAATTGCCAACATAGAATTAATCATATCGCTAATACGCTCTGGTTGCGATAGTGTATATAATGGATGTGCTGCTCTGTAAGTATCCCAAAGCGAGAATAAAGTATAGTTAGTAAAACCTTGATTTTCATACACCTTTTTATCTGTTCCTCTATATTGACCATTAGCATCATTAAATAAATTTGGAGCAATCATGGTGTGATACATCGCTGTGTAAAATATACGTTTCTTACTTAAATCTGTTGTTTCTATTGTGATTTTAGACAGTTCATTATTCCATTTATCATCCGCATCCTTCACTATCTTATCAAAATTCCAATGTGGAATTTCAGCTTCAATGTTAGCTAATGCATTTTCAGAACTTACTGGAGATACTCCCATTTTAACATATATCACTTCATTTTCAGCAGTTTCAAACTCTAAAAACCCTTTCATATAATTTCCCTTCGCTTGAGTGCCTTCAACTTTATCATTTCTATTATAAAGCACAAAATTTGTAACTGGCTTAGAAAGGACTAATGTGAAATACTCTCTTTGATCAGCAGCCCAACCTTTTGAAAAACGGTATCCTTGAAAAGTTGTTTTATTTACTTGTTTTATGAAGGTATCAACTGTAATATCAGAGTTTCCTTCTGTTAAATCAATAATAACTCTTGCTTGTTTTGATTTAGGGAACGTATATCTATGCATTCCAACTCTTTCCGAAGCGGTTAATTCTGCTTTAATATTGTAATCATCAAGCATTACTGAATAATAACCTGCTTTTGCTACTTCTGTTTCTTTTGAATAAAAAGACGCAAAAGCATCGTTTGGATGCTCTTGATTTCCTGCCCAAATTTTACGTTCACCAACAGCTGGCATTACTATAAAATCTGATAAATCAGTCATTCCTGTTCCGCTTAAATTTAAATGCGTAAACCCTTTAATTATACTATCTGTATGGTGATAAGAAGATGACCAATCCCAGCCTTTATAAAAATTACTCGGACCAAGTTGAACACCTCCAAATGGAACATTTGCTCCAACAAAAACATGACCATGACCACCAGAACCAATGAATGGATCGACAAATTGCGTTAATTTATACTTACCATTTTTGTTTTTTTTAGTATCATTTGATTGACACGACATTAATGTAATTGTAAAACTTAATGCTAGGAGAAAGGTTTTATGTAAATTATTTAATTTCATTTTCTTACAGTATTTAGTTGATCATTTCTTTTAATTATAACTTGGTGGTATTTGGTTTTTACCCCAACTTTTTTGAGGCCTATTAGATGTTTTAAAATCTAATAGGCCTCCTTTTTTTATGGTTTCCCAATCTAACCAAGTATTAGTATAGTTTTTATTATTCCATTTTAATGATTGAATGTAATGTGATTTAGTAGATCCTCCATTAATAACTAATTGTCCTTCAGGAAATGATATGGTTACTTTTTTAAACTGAGGCGCATTTATTGAAAACCCACCAATACCAGGTATCATAGGATATAATCCAACAGATGCATAAACATACCAAGCTCCCATAGTTCCTAAATCGTCATTTCCTGGCAAACCATTAGGTTTACTATTGTAAGTGTCATTAAATATTCTATGAATAACTTCCGATGTTTTATAAGGTGTACTTGTCCAATTATAAATCCAAGGTACTTGAAAATCGGGTTCATTTCCTGCTGCAAACCAATCATCTTCATAAGATGCATCTAGCCTTTTAAAAAGCCTATCTAACCTTTTTTCTGCTACTTGTTTTCCGCCAATGGTATCTATAAGACCTTTTAAATTATAAGGTACCATCCAGAAATAATTTTTATAGGTAGCTTCTCTCCAATCGTGTTCGATATCTTTCCATTCTCCATTTGGGTGCTTTGAGTTTAACCAGTTGGTCTTTGGATTATAAATATTTTTCCAGTTTTGAGCCCTTTTTATAAAATAATCTCCATCACTCTTATTATCTAATGCTTGAAGCGCAAACTGGCCTATAGCAAAATCTGCCGAGGTATATTCTAACATCATAGATGCAAAGGTGTGGCCATCTCTTATATACTCGGTTAAATGTGGACGAATTTCTTGATTTTGCGAGCGCAACAAAGGAATGGTAGCTCCGCGTTTCATATGTTTATAAGCGTGCTTTACATCAAAATTGGTAGCTCCAAAAGCATAAGAATTTGCAATGAGAATAGAAGTTGGATCACCTTGCATAATACCCGTTTCTATATTCGCTAAAATCCAGCGTCCGTATCCACCACTCTGGTCTGCAAAATCGACCAAAGACTGCATCATATCGCTACTTTCTTTTGGATATAACATAGCTAGTAATTGAGCTTGTGTTCTATATGTATCCCAAACACTAAACGAACTATATTGTGCTTCGCTTTTAGTTTTATGAACTTGAAAATCGGCGCCCATATAATCACCATTAACATCGCTTACAATATTTGGATGAATTAAAGCGTGATATAAATGCGTGTAGAATTGAACTTTTCTGTCATGGTTTAGGCTTTCAATAACAATTTTAGATAAGTTTTCGTTCCAAACTTTTTCTGCATTGCTTTTATAGGCCTCGAAACCGCCTTCAATCATACTAGCTTCTAAATTTTCTTTCGCATTTTTAATAGATACAAAAGACACCGAAATTCTATAGTGAACTTCTTCATTTTCCTTAGTATCGAACGTAAAGTAAGCACCTGAATTTTTGCCATAACCCTGCAGCGATTCTTTTAAAAGCGCATTACCAATCCATGTGCCTTTTGTTGAAGCTTCTCTATCAAACTCAACTGCAAAATAAATTCTATACGGTGTTTTAGTTCCACAAAAATCGCCTCCATCTGCAAAACCTTCACAGGTTTTGTTAGAGGTTATTTTTATCATCGCATTTTCTGTAAACGTAGAACTAATACCAGCTCCTATAATTACAGAGCCGGTTTTATTGTTTTTATCAAATTTAAACTTAGCAATGCCTGAGCGTTTATTTACCGTTAAAGATGCTTTGGTTTTATCTTTCATACTAACCGATAAAAAACCAGCATGGGCTTCGTTAATGATTTTATAGGCATCAAAACCTTCCATGTTATTTGGAGATTTTTCAATATTACCTGCTAACGGTAATACAGGTACATTGCCCATATGTGGGCAACCTGCACCACTTAACTGGTTTATAACAAATCCTTTTTGAGGCGAAAAAAAACTAGGCGTAAACTGTACCATTCCGAACGGATAACTAGCTCCTATATAATTGTAACCACAACCTAATCCGCCGCCTTCGCTTCCTATTTTGGTATCTACATATTTTACTAAACTTTGAGAATTTAAATTTACGCAACCCATAAATAGTATAACAAATACACAGTTTAAATTTAAAATTCTCATTATTGTTTTTTAAAATATTTAAATACTTGTTTTAGAACAAATTTTATAAGACCAAAAAGATTATTTTATTTTCAGATAGTTATACATGATTCACTACAATTCTTTTTGTGAAATTGTAGTGAATCTTTGGTTATTATAATATCAATTAGTCAACTATTAATAATCTCCATTCACTTAACTGGAAGAGGCCATCTCCATTGTTAGCTGTAATATATAAACGGTAGTATTTATAGGATGTAGTCGAACTAAAATTAAATTCTTTAGTTTCATTTCTACCAGTAAAAGATTCATTATTTCTAGTATCCAGACTTGCCCAAGTTGCTTGATCATTTGATCCAGCTAATATCCAATTTTTAGGATCTCTACCAGGAGCATCATTTCCTGAAGTTAATGTGTATTGATTTACAAACGCTTCACTTAAAAGTTCTTGTTGCATCCAAAAATCTGTTGGGTAATCAAAAATCAAAAATTTAGAATTAATATCTCCATCAACTACTTTTAATGAACCTTCAGCCGCACCTGGACCATCAGGAAAATCTTTACTAACTGTTAATGCGCTCAATAGATACCCTGTTAAATCTATTTTCGGTAAATTTGTCTCAAACAATCTCCATTCACTTAATTGAAAAAGACCGTCACCATTATTTGCAGTAATAGACATTCGATAATATCTATATGGCGTAGTCGAATTGAAACTATATTCTTTGGTTTCGTTTCTCCCAGCAAAAGATTCATCAGCTCTAGTATCTAAAGTTACCCAAGTAACTTCATCATTAGATCCAGCCAATACCCAATTCTTAGGGTCCCTACCAGGAGCATCATTTCCTGAAGTTAGCGTGTATAAATTTACAATCCCCTCATTAGGAAGCTCTTGTTGCATCCAGAAATCTGTTGGGTAATCAAAAATCAAAAATTTAGAATTAATATCTCCATCAATTACTTTTAATGAACCCTCAGCTCCACCTGGGCCATCAGGGAAATCTTTACTAACTTTAATCGTAGCGGCAAGTGTCCAATCTTTATTTAATCCAGAAGGTGGTACAGGCATTGTTTGTTGAATTACACCTAAATCAGCTGTATCAAATCCATTATCTCCAGAAATTATAGTAGACACTATTTCTATTTGCCCACCATGTTTCCAATCTGCTAGTAATGTAGTTGTATCGTCAGGAAGCACTATAACCTCAGTCATTGTGTCACTATTGTTTTCGTAACGAACAGTGGTATATACTACATATTCAGATTCTGCTTTATGTGCCCAAATTATTTGATCTCCGCTTGGATCAAGTTCAAAATTCACAAGCCTTCTGGCCGTTTGTCCAGATATAAAGTTATTCCCAAAAACTCTTCCGCGCAGTGTTTGCATTACTGATTGATTGCCATTTTCATCAGTTGTATATAAATCAAACTCATAGTTTCTTTCAAGAAGTCCGTCAATAATCATTTCAAATTCATTGTCTACAATTTGATCAATTGTAAAGGTTTTTGTTTGATCACTCCAAGAAACTGTGGCTTCTTTAGCATTCCCTAAAAATTGTGTATTACTAACAATTTTTAGCCGTTCAAAGCCACTAAAAACCTTAAGAGAATCTAGTTTACCTGCATAAACTTGTTCTCCATTAAGATATTGTTCGTGTATAGAATTCATATCATCACAGCTAATAATAGTTATAACCATTAATAGTGCAAGCATATATAGTTTTGAAAATTTTATTTGCATAACTTTCTGTTTATTAATTATTATTGAGAAATTTCGCCCCAAAAAGACAATTCCCCTATTACTGTTCCGTTAATTCCTCCCCAATTTTCAAGCACTTCAATTCGGATATATTTTATTTCAACAAGATTATCAACATCAAAATCAAAATCTTCTCCTTTATTTTGAAACTCATGGTCTTCAGCCGTAGTTTGACCAATAGGTAAACCAGAAGGTTTAAAAGATTGACATTCCCTTAACAATGTCCAACCAGCATTTGGGTTGTTTGGATCGTATGGTGGAAGACTATTAACATCTAGTACCCCGTAAACATTAAATCTTTTTGGATTGCCGTGTTTGTATAGTTCACTACCGCCTCTTTGGTACATTTTAAAACGACTTAATTTTGCAGCTTTGCCTAGGTTGACAGTTAAATAATGTGGTAAGTTTGTTAGAAAATCGGTATGACCACAGTTCCATTGGTCACTCCATCTGCTATCCCACATTTGGGCTTCGTTAAAACCATAATCATTAAAATCTTTATCACCTTGGATTCTAAAAACAGAAAATAGTGATTTATCTAAAAAATCGTCAGGTATTGGTGTCACTTCAAAATAAATAGTATCAGAAACATTTTCCCAACGGTCTTCTACATAAACTCCAAATTTCGTTCTCACAGCCTCATAGCCTCTAAACGAATAAGTCCCTGATGCTTGACTTGTGAAAAATGATTCTCTATATACAAATTCATCACGAGATTCATCAAATACCACTACGTTTAAAGATACTTCTGATTGTAATGGGTTTTCATATGACACCTTTATACCTCCAAAATCTACTTCACCCACTAAAGTTGGAAAAATTAATTGCAAAGGAGGTGTTAATGGAGATATCCCAACAACTATTGGTACAGAGATATTTTCTCCTCTATCAACGGCATTAAGAGTTATGTTATAATCTCCAATTTGCCCGAATCCTTCAATAACAATAGAATCTATTACTTGAGATACTTTTACTTCTCTAGCTCGTCCTCTATCATCGTTAAAGCTTGCCTTAATATACAACACATCAACATCAGTTGGTGGTGTATAGTAGATAACAGCACCTCCAGGTTTATTTATTACATATTCTAATGCAACAGGACCAGGTGCTTCTCCATCTGAACCATAAGGACCTTGTTTCTCTTCGACTTGACAGCCATAAATAAACAATACTATTCCTAAAGAAAAAATTGTTAAATTAATATAGTTTTTCATATGTTTAATTTTTAATATGTAATAAATTTTTACCAACCTGGGCTTTGCACTAGATTAGGGTTTCTAAGTAGTTCATTTTGACTGATTGGCCACAAATAATCTTTAATAAGAAAATCTCTAAAAAAGATGTCTTTAACTTGATAAAATCCTTCTGTATCAGATCCATTTATATTCCAACCTCTTATTGGTCTACTAAAATAATCTCCTGCTAATTTCATTCTTCGCAAATCCCAATATCTTTGCCCTTCAAAAGAGAGTTCAATACGTCTTTCTTGCCTAATAATATCTCGCATTCCTTCTTTTGTTGTAGGTTTATTTGGTATATTCGAATACATAGCCCAGGTAGTTACTAAATCTGATCCAACATCTAAACCTGCCTTATGCCTCACTTTTTGAATATATTCATAGACTTCAGCATCTGGAGCACCTTTAACCTCGTTAGCAGCTTCTGCATGCATCAGGTATAAATCACTTAATCTTATTATAGGAAAAGTATACCCTATTACAGCCGCGTTGTTTACAGTAATTACGTTTTCATAATTTACTAGTTTCTTAGTAAAATAACCCGTAATGGAATAAATTTCAAAACCAACTTTACCAGAAATTTGACCTGCTTTTGCATTAATATATGGTAAGTCCTCTAAATCGTCACTTTCTAATGAAAACCATTTTCCTCCATCAAATCCTACCGTAGCATAAAAACGAGGTTCTCTATAGGTATGTAATTTTGCAGTTGTAACATCTCTTTCAATATAATATTTATGATCATCAGCTATTTGATCACTTACTGAAACGACATCATAACGTTGATTATAATCCCAAGTTGCATCTTCATTAATTGGGACACCATTTACAGTATAATAGTCTTCTACCATGTTAAGTGTTGGCGCATGAGATTTTTTTGCAAAATTAAAGAGTGATGAATGTTCGCTTGTCCATCTTGGTTGACACCATGCTTGTAAATCTCCTGTCCAACTTCGATCAACACCCCAAATTAGCTCTTCGTTAAAACGATCTGTTATAGTTGCTCGCTGTGTTAACTCAGTACGTACAACATCGTTTATTTCACCAATTGGCAATAAGTCTGTAAAAGTATAAAGTTTATGTCCAGATGCTTCGGCAGTTTGAATAGCGTCAAGACAGGCGTCTTTAGCTGCAACCCATTTTTGTGCATCATATGATTGATTTATTAGATTATTTCCATCAGCATCAACAAAGCCAGCAAAATCTGAATTACCATTGAATAATGGGCTAGCAGATAACATTAATACTTTAGCTTTAATAGCCTTAGCAGCAGGTAATGTTAAACGCCCATAATCTGTATTAATGAACGATATGTTTTCAAATAAGGCATTACTTGCAATTACTTCATCAAGAAGTTCTACAATATAATTTACAACATCGTCTACTGGATCACGTTTTACGTGTGTTTCCTCAGGCGAAGCATCAACTGGAATATTAACATCTGTAATTGGAATTGGACCATACATGCGTAATAACCAAAAATGATAAAACGCTTTCAAAGTTTTAACCTCAGCAATCCATCGATTCTTTTCTTTTAAAGTTAATCCAGGTATATCGGTTAAGTTTTCAAGAAATATGTTACAATCTCTAATTGCCACAAACATGTTAAAAGCACCTCTGCCTCCCCCCCAATAATTCATATAAGGGTCTGTAGCATTTTGTAAACCTTTAGCCAAACGGAAACTGGTTACGTTATTTACATAAAAATCACTTTCTGTGTAATACCAAACTTCATCCCCAGCGAGCATTGCAAAATTTTGTTCAATATTTGCATGCTCTGGTACATAGCTATAACATGTGGATAAAAACTGTTCAGCGGTAGCCCTGTTATTAAAGACAATATCAATACTAGCCAAATTATCTGGAACTATATCTAAATAGTAACGGCAACTTGACATTATAATTACAAATACAATTGTTATATATTTTTTCATTCTGATTTATTTAGAAATTAATTTTTGCACCTATGTTAAACACTCTCTGAATAGGATAACCCAATCCATTTCCTCCCATTTCTATATCCCATAATTTAAAAGAACTAAAAGTTAATAAGTTCGTGCCGCTTAAGTAAAATCTCATGTTTTTTATATTTGCTTTTTTTAATAGTCCTTTCTCTGATAATGTATAGCCTAGTTCAACGGATTTTAATCTTAAAAAAGCTCCATTTTTTAAAAACCAAGTACTTGGTCTATTGTTATTATCTACCACTTGATCAGACAACCTAGGCCACGCTGCATATAAATCTCTATTGTTTTCAGACCAATGATCATCAGCCCAAACTTGCAGTAAAGCATTGTTTCCAATTTTATCTGGACTTGTATCAATAAAAGGAGCCGTATTAAATGCATCTATAAAAAACGATGATCTTGCTGATCCCTGGAAAAAGAAAGAGAAATCGAAATCTTTAAAACCTGCCGAGGCTCCAAATCCATATATAATTTCTGGGGTTGTTGAATGCCCTATGGCAACTTCGTCATTAGAATCAATTCGTCCATCATTATTGATGTCTTTATACTTAATATCTCCTGCAAGATAGTCTCCAAAAGTTTGTACAGGTGAATTTGCAATATCTGCTTCATCAACAAAAAGTCTTTCAGCAATTAAACCATGAGGTTGATTTATGTTTTGACCTAACCTAGATTTCCAATCTAAACCTGCACCTACATAATCTAATTCTTCAAAAACTTCAAATTTATTGGTTGCATACGTAAAATTACCTCTCGCAGAAACCCATAAACCATTGCTAAAACTATCATTATAGTCAACTGAAACTTCAAACCCTTTAGAAGACGCTTCACCTATATTTGCTCGTAACGGAGCTTGAAGCCCTAGTGTAGCTGGAACTTGTGAGCGATCCATTAATATATTAGATCTATATTCTCTAAAGAAATCTGCTTGAATATCTATTTTTCTGAATAAGCCTATTTCAAGACCTATATTTGTTTTTTTTGCTGTTTCCCAAGTAATTTGTTCGTTAGGGTAACGATCTATACCAATACCTGGAATGAAGTTTTGATAATTTACACCAAAAGAAGTAGCATTTGCACCGCTATTTGTATTTACCTGAGAAATATAGAAAAAACGGTCTGCTTCACTACCAATAGCATCATTACCTACAATACCATAAGTTGCTTTTAATTTTAGTTTGCTAATTTTGTCTTTAAAAGGTTCCCAAAATTTCTCATTAGATACAATCCATCCTAAACCAGCAGATGGAAAGAATCCAAAACGTTCATTTTTAGCAAAACGCTCAGTACCATTATAACCAAAATTAAATTCTGAGAAATATCTGTTATCATACGCATAAGTAAATCTACCCGAAACGCCTATGTTTCTAAACGGTAATGATTTTTGAAGATTTCCTGCATTTGCGAATTTTTGTTCTCTCATAATACCTACTAGCAATCCAGTAACGGCATGCTTATCATCAAAAGTACGATTGTAGTTTATCGCTGCTTCCCCGTAAAAAGATGTTGTTATGACTTTGTCTCCCTCATTATAATTTAAAAATTCTGTTCCTGAATTGGGATTTAATTCAAATAACGAATATTGATCAATACCTGCGTCATAACTTCCAATAGAGTAGTAATAAGGATTATAAAATCTATTTAAATTGAAGAATGATTCTCTTGTTGTATTTCCCAAAACACGAAGGTTTAAACCCTCAGTAACAAAACTCAGATCTTGTTCTAATTGAATACTAGCAAGAATCATACTTCTGCTTTCATCTTTATAACCTCTTACCATATCTGCATACGGATTTAAGAAATCTCCGTTTTGACCTGCATTTCCAAAAAGAATATGCTGAGAATTAGTATATGTAAGATCTGGCTCAAAAAATTTAGGATATAAAACCGGATTCGTTTGTAGCGCTTTTCTGTAAAGGTCTTCTCCAGTGTCAATCGGTCCATTATAATCATCAAAATTACCATTAAACCTAACAGAAATTTCTGTTGTCTTTGTAATATCTATATTTACATTTGAACGTAAAGAAATACGTTTAAACTTTATGTTATTATTAAAATTATTTCGGTTATCAACTTTTAATATTCCATTATCAGAATTAATAGTACTTGCTAAATAATAACGAGCAACCTTACCTCCACCACTTAAATTAAAGTTGAATCTATCATTAAAAGTGTTTTCTTCAAATAATTCATCAAACCAATTAACAGCTGGATACACATTTTGATTACGATTTGCTTGTTGTGTGATTTTTATTCTTTCTAAGGAATAAGCACGACCACCTAATGGATCTCGAGTAGAGACAGCCTCATTATGAAGTTTCATATATGTTATTGGATCTGCAATATCTAATGATCTTGTAGGCATTGATAATGAACGCTCATACCTTACATTTAACTTTGCAGGCCCTTCTCTTCCTTCTTTAGTGCTCACTAGAATCACTCCATTTGCTCCCCTAGCACCATACAATGCTGTTGCTGTTGCATCTTTCATTATCGAAAAACTAGCTATGTCATCTGGCTGTAAACGTGCTAAATCTGTGGTAGTAAGCTCTATATTGTCAATTAAAATAAGAGGCGATCTTTTATATCCAAAAGTAGTAACACCTCTAATAAAAAATTCTGCATTATCACGTCCAGGTTCTCCACTTCGTTGATAGGCAATTACTCCTGATAACTGACCAGCTAAGGCTGTTGTAAGATTACTACTTGATATTTTAAGATCAGATAGCTTTATAGTTGATACAGAACCAATAACACTAGCTTTTTTTTGTTTACCAAAAGCAACAAGAGTGATTTCATCTAACTCATTCGCTTTATCTTGTAATGTAACATTCAATTCTGTTTGTCCATTATATAAAATCTCTATAGATTCCATACCCAAATAAGAAAAAACAAGTGTTTGACCATTCTCTACATAAATGGTATAAGACCCATCTAAATCTGTACTAACACCTGCAGTTGTTCCTTTAATAATAATGGTGGCTCCTGCTAATAGCTCTCCACCTGGGTAAGTAATCACACCAGAAACAGTGTTTTTTTGAGTTTGAGAGTAACTAGCAGTTGTTACAAAAAGTAAAAAGAGCATTACAAAAACACTAATTATACTTTTAATACCATTTATTACTTGTTTGCGCTTAGACTCTCTGTGTACTGAAATTAAAACATTCTTCATATGTTAAAAAGGTTAGTTCGTTTAGTTAAATTGTAATGGTTTAACTTTATAAGCATTCATTGAAAACGTTTAAACGATACTTAAATTTTATTATGTAAATATACTTTTGTTAAATTAAGTTAGGAATTAATTATCGGTTAATGAAGGGTTAAATTTTGATTAATTTTATTAATTCGCTTACTCTCTTAACTTTTTTGTACAAATGCCGCACAACTTTTCAGATGGATTTACATTTCAATCTGGGCAAACATCAAAATATCCTTACAACAGTAATTTTCGGTTCTGTCGCATCTACCAAATATAATTATAAAAGTTTGATTTGAATCTTGATTTACGAAGCTAATGATATAAATGATTTATAGGTTGAATTTTCAGGATTCAACAGTTGATTTTTCTTTATCATTCTAACTACTTCTATGCCTGATATGGTTCTCTTTGCAGATTCAAATTCTTTAAAGCCTAGACTAAGCATTATACGCCACTTTATCATTCGATGATCTTGCTCTACACTATTATTTAAGTACTTGCATTGCCTTATTTTTATATTTGAATAGTTTCTCCGATTGTATAGTTTTATCGCAGCTGTGTTCGCCCCACTCTTATCAATGTTTATGAGTTCTGGCTTAGAATTACTTTCTATCGCTTTTATTAAAAATCTTTGAGCGGATATGCGCTGTCTTCTCTTTGTTAAAAGGAAATCCACGGTATTTCCTTCTTTATCAACTGCTCTATACAAATACCTCCATTGCCCTTTTACTTTAACATAAGTTTCATCCATTCTCCATCTTTTACCAACTG
>ERZ889078.1021-NODE-1021-length-23392-cov-17.137507_pt1 | contig 23392 bp, 27 predicted proteins | sample MGYA00521266_ERZ889078 | MGnify/ENA primary metagenome ERZ889078 (study PRJEB32303, sample SAMEA104408618) | aquatic metagenome | biome: Brackish water; feature: Pelagic; material: water | place: Baltic Sea | collected 2014-06-16T06:34:00 | depth 76,534 m ...
TTCTTTTACAACTTCACCAGTCACACCAGTTTGTTTGAAAATAAAAATACTGCTGATTATAACTATTAAACTTAGTATTACGATTAAACTAATATTTTTTTTATTCATTTGAATTCCTCCCAATTAATTAAAATTATCATGAATCAGAAATAAACCGTCTTTTAAATACATCTGCTGTTTTATATAAAACAACAATCTTTATATACTAATACCCTTTATGACTTACATGCATGAAGAAACACTCGAAGAACTTGGACTTACAAGAAATGAAGCTAAAATATATTTATCATTACTTAAATTAGGTTCTGCACCAGTTAGCGAAATTGCACATCTTTCTAGCTTAAACAGAGCCAACATGTATAACACAATTAACACACTAATAAAAAAAGGATTATTAACATTTGTCATAAAAAACAATGTTAAATATTTCATGGCAGTTGAACCAAAAAAGTTAATGGCTTACATTAAAGAAAAAGAAGACAAACTTCAAAAAATTTTACCTGAACTTGAAAAAATCGAACAAATACCTCCGAGAATAGATGTTGAGATTTTTGAGGGAAAAGAAGGTGTAAAAACTTTTTTTATGATGTTAAGTAAAACAAAAAAAGAAGTTGTTGGATTTGGAGTTACAGGAATAGTATATGAAATATTAGAATATTATGCTCCAAAAATATTTAAGAAATTAAGTGAAAATGTAAATGCAAGATATATTGCGTTTAATAAAGCAAAACAAAAAGAAATAATCAAACTAAAAAATACTAAATTTAAATTCTTCCCAAAAGAAACAGATAATTTTGCAACAACACTAATTTTTGATAATTACGTTGCAATATTTAACTTTAAAGATAAACCAAAAGTTGTTTTAATAAAAGATAAATTAATCTCAGAAGGTTATAGAAAATATTTTGAGTTTATGTGGTTAACTGCAACACCTTAAAATTTTAATTTCTAACTTTCTCAAGAATATAAAAATAAATCTTCTTAGAATATAAAACTAGCACTGCGATTAACGATACAATGAATATATAAGGAGTGATTCCTGCTTCATGATGGCCTTTCTTGTTCATTGTAAAAATAAGATTAGAACTAATATTTAAATTTTTATACTTCTCCATAAACTAATTTAACAGCATCGCCATCACGTACTTGGTAAACATCTAATCCTTGATTCATCGGCTTATCATTTACATAGTAAACCCAAGAATAATCTCCTTCTTTACAAACACCATTAACGCACACAATGTATTTGTTAAAAAAAGACTTCTTCATTTCAACCGCATACTTCTCACTAATAATGTCTAGTAATGTTGCGTCTGAAAACTGAAACTTAGATGTCTCGTTGTTTCCTAAAACGCTTAAGACTAAAGAAACTTCGCCATGATTTGTTTGACTCTGACATCCCCAACTTAGACTTAACATCAGCAACAAGCTTAAGACAAAGCTCTTTTTCATTAAATTCTGCTTTTTCATCAATCCACCTTTTAGCTTTTGGTAATGCTAGAGCAAAAGCAATATTTGATCCTAAATGCATTAGTGTAAATGGAAGAGCTGTAAGAAAAACCATTAATCCGAAAGGAAATATGAACAATGAACTGACATTCATAACTAATTCAAATGCTAGCGTTGCGAAAATCGCCACAGTAATTGCACCTGCGTAACTCGATTTTTTCCTCATAAAACCGCCAAGGAATCCTGCTATGCCAAATCCTATTGCTTGAAATAATGACCATGGTCCTTGTCCTCCAAATACAAAAAAATTACTCGCAAGTAACGAGCTAAAACCTATAAAAAAACCTTTTTTCCGACCAAATAACCAACCTCCTAGTAATGCAAAAAAAGTTATTGGCTCGGCACTCGGAATCGCTTGCATAGGAACTCTTAAAGCTGCAGCTCCTCCGATAAAACTTAAAACTATCAAAAGCTCACGTAACTTCAAAACCTTAACTTGCTTTTGTAAAGCATGTAAAACAACTCTTTGCTTTGTAGATTGTTTTGATTTTGTTTTTGTTTTAGCTTTTTGTTTACTTTTTTCTTTTAAAATTACTTTCTGTTTGCTCATTTCCTCAATACATTAACCAAAAATACTAGTACTGCAACCAATATCAAGTTCAATAAAACTAATAAAACTCCACCCGAAGTAATATTCAAACTTTTAGAAGTTGTAGTTGGAGCAGATTCTGCAACAAAATCAACTGTTTCAATAACCATTCCACTATCCTGTTGTTGAACCTCTGCTGTTTGAGAAGTTGATACAGTTGCACATTCTACATTCGCTTCAATTAAACCCATTAGAGTTTCTTCTTCATATTCTAAAGCCACACTAATAAAATGTTTACCTTCAACAGCATCATATAAACGAATCGTTTGAGTTTCTTGTTCGTTTTCATCAACATCAAATGTTTCACTATATTCAATATTTAAATCAAGATTGCTAACTCTTAGAACAACATCTTGTTCATCATCTGCGCCCAAATTAATTGTTTTAACTGAAAATGAAGCATCTTGTCCACAAACAAGAGTTAATATACTTGGATAATCTAAAACTAATTCATGTTTTTCTTTATCAAGTTCGACATCAAAGTTATAAGTGTATCTCCAGACTAAACCATCATCATCAGTTCCTTCAATTGTTAAAACCATATCATATGTGTCTTCATCAATTTCAATTGGCACATCAAATGTGAATTCAATAGTATCATCCTCGCCATCATTTAAGTCTAAACTATCATCTTCTTCTAAATCATCACCATCATCTATTTCATAAATTGTTGCTACAACTTCAATATCATTAATGTCTTTATCAGCAAAATCATTTTCTAATTTGATTTCCATTCTAATAACTGAACCTGGTTTAACTTCAAAATCATCACCATTTTCATTAGCAGTAGTTTTGTCTTCATCAACATATATTTTGATTGATTTAACATTTAGTTTATTTTCGCATAAAGAATCGTATGATTGAAATCCTGGTTTTGTAATTGGTAAGAACGAATTATCAAATGCAGTATATGATAAACCTATAACATGCCCATCTTCATCAACATCATAATCACTTGCTCCAACCATTGAAGATTCAAAGTCAGTTTCTGCAGTGTTTTGATGCCAGAAAGACCAGTATTTTCCAGCAGTATCATCACTTGCAACTCCTTCAACTGATTCTAAAAATCTGCCAAAGCCAGAATTTGACCAAGTCATTGTAAGGGTTGTTTCTTGGAATGCATCATAAGCATTTGCCCCATCATCAATATTCACACATTCAGTGTGTGTTGAGCCATCAGCAAGTAGTGCAACTACTGCAACGTTTGCAGCATTTACTGCAGACAACATCATTAAAAATAATATTCCAAATATTAAACTTTTTTTCATGTAAGCACCCCGTTGGATATAATATCCAACAGAAAGTTATTTAAACTATATAAACCTTTTGTTTTGAATGGTTGGAAACTTACCTAATTATAATGAGCATGACGTACTAAGAGCGTTTTTATTAATAGAAAATAAACCGATTGCACGAAGTGACCTAGTTAAAAAATTAGAACTTGGCGAAGGAACCATTAAAACAATTCTCGACATATTAAAATATCAAAAACTAATTGTTTCGACCAACAAAGGTCACAAACTAATTGACGAAGGAATAAAGAAAAAAGAAAAAATCCTGTCCAACATAAAAGGCCCAATAAAATTATCACTAAAAGAATATTCAGGATTAAAAAGTTGTGGATTATTAATAAAAAATCCTAGCAACACAAAAATAAATATTGATTTAAGAGATGAAGCAATTAGAGCAGGTGCATATAGTTCAATTCTATTTAGATATGAAAATGAATTAAAAATTCCAATGATTGACTGGGATTATAAAAAAGAGAATCCTGAAGACTACAAAAAAATCGTTAATTCTTTTACATTCAAAAAAGGGAATCTATTAATAGTCTCTTTTGCAAAAGACTATAGAACTTGTGAGAATTCGGCACTAGCCGTAATGAATAAAATAAAGAAAATAAAGATTTAATCTTCTGCGCAATTATCCCACATAAACTGAAAATATTTTCTATAACCATCAGCCAATCTTCTACTTTTTAGAACGAACTGTATCGGATCTTTAGAAAGTGCTCCAGGTTCAACACCTACAAAAGTTACAACATAATCTCCAAATACATCAACTGCTGTCGGACTTGAATATTTCTTTGGTAAAAATCTATATGGTTTCCCCACTAATTTTAGAATTTCAGGTGTTTGTTCTTTAACTTCATAATCAAATATGTGTTTGAATTTAATTCCAAGTTTTCTTCTTTCTTTGTCAAATCTTCTTAGATAATGTTGCAATCGTGGATCAAGCCAGAAAGCTTTAGCACCAATAAAATAAACTGTTTCTTTTGATTCCAATATACTTTGTAAATAATTCTTAAATCCTTCAATTCCTCGATAGAAATAAGCTTCTTCTTGTTCTTCAACAAGCTCATATCTTGATTTCATCTCAGGTAAAACTTTATTGACTTTTTCCTCTCGCTCTTTCAATAATTCTAAGAGTCGTTGTGGATTCATCGCTTTAAATCTTTTCTCACCTTTAACAAATACTTCGTTAGCCAAACCTTTTTCTGAAAGCTTTGCTAATGAATCATAAACATTTCTTCTATGAACTTTACTCTTTAATGAGATTGTTTGAACTGATGCTTCACCAGTTTCCAATAATGCTTCATAGACTTTAGCTTCGTTCGGGCTAAGGCCCAATTCTCTTAGTAATTCTTCATACATATCTAGTTATTAGTATATTAAGATATAAAAAGTTATCTATTTTGGTGGTAATTACCACCACCAAAGTTTATATAGTTTACAAATCTATTACTACTATCAAGTAAAAAACAAAAAAGAGGTACAAACAAAATGAAAGCAAAAGATTTAGCAATTGAATTTAACACAATGAAAAAAGAAAGAAAAGCAGACATTGAAGAATTAATTAAAGAACTACCTTTTAATTTAAGTCTTCGTTATGAAAATGGGAATAGTTGTTCTGAAGAAGACATAAATTCAACAATAATAGGTTCAACAATAGAATTCTTTGCCAACGAATCAGGTTTATGCTTAGCACCACTTTATGCAGGAATATCACTATCAGTTAGTTTTTATGACAACTACAAAGGATCATGGAAACATCATTGGTCAGATAAAACAAGAACAGAATTTACAAATTCAGAAACAAAAATCGGCTATGTTGAAATCATTTATGAAAAAATAAAAGAAGTACAAACAAAATGAAAGCAAAAGATTTAGCAATTGAATTTAACGCAATGAAAAAAGAAAAACGAAGTTTAGTTGAAGACATAATTGAGAGCATGCCTTTTGATTTAAAGTTCAGTGGCATAAACGAACATCTTAACGAAAGATATATTCTTGATGAAGACGATCCTGGTTCAATGTTAATATTACAAGCTCCAAACAATTCATTAAACACATACATCAGACCATATTGTAAAGATATAATGCTTGAAGTTAAACTTAAAGATAACTACGAAGGATCTTGGAAATATAGTCATTCAAATAATAACAGTACAACATTCACAAATTCAGAACCAGAACCATACGAACTTACAATTTTTCATAAAAGATAAAGAGGTAAAATAAAATGGAAATAAAATATACTAGAGAAATAAACGATGTGGAATTAAGTCATACTTTCCCACACGAAGATGAATTGTTTGCATACAACGAGAATCTTGAAGATAATTCGGACGAAAGTTTTTTGGAAGCTTTCAAAGAATCAGGACTAGAAAAAGAAGCAAGAAAAAGTTTCAAAAAAAGTATTAGAAAGAAACGTTTAAATGGACTTAAAGAAATAAATATTGACGCTCTTTGCTTAATAGCAGTTGGCATGGTTAATGCTCCAGTTATAGAAGGAATTGTTTATTTAGGAGTAGGACTTGATTTAATAAGACAAGCAAGAGATTTTTACAAAACTTATCAAGTTAAACAATTAGTCTATGAGAAACTAGGAAGATAAAAAAAATTATTTAGTTTGGAATTTTTAATTCCTACCTCATCAAAATTGTAAATTTTGAATGCCAAAACTTACAGTTTTGAGCATGCCAGAACTTTTTAGTTCTGAGCATTTTATTTTTTCTTTTCTTTAAGCGCTTTCATCTTCTTTGTGACTGCCATTTGTGCTTTACATTTTTCACATTCAAAAAGCACTGATTTTGCTCCTTTGTAAGATTTTCTCTTATAAGGAACTGCAACTTCACCTTCAAATTTACATTCAGAACAAGTATATTGAATATTGCAAGTTAAAGTGTCTTCATATTCTACTTTCTCAACTGTGTGACCACAAGCATCACAAACATATTCTAATGCTCGAATCTTTGCTTTACCAGTTTTCTCATCTCTAGGTTTTCCCATTATTCCTTTTTTACATTCAGGACATTTTTCCTTGAAAACCCATGCGATAGCTTTACCGCCACCTTCTAAAACTCTATTTGTAAAATAAACACACTCATTCATATCGTTTGGAAATCTTAAAGCCATATTATATCACCTTGAAATCTTGTTTTTTATTTCTAGGTTCAAAAACATTTTGTTTTTGATACCTTGTTATACTTTTTTTAGAAGGTTTCAGTTTAAAAATTTAGTGGTTATTCAGTACAATAATATATAAAGACAAGTTATTACATTTTAAAAAACAAAGAAGTTTTTGCTAAAAAATTAGACCTCATTTAACAATTTCTTTAAGCAAGGTTTTCATTGGGAAAAAATTTAATTTATGTTCTTTAAGAATCATTAATGAATCATAACTTTTAATGTTTGTTGGAAATTTATTTCTTAATCTGAGCATTAATTCATGGAATTCATAAATATCTTTTACTTCTATATCAAGTTCATAATTCCAAGAACCCATCATCCTAATAATATCAGTAATATTATCTTCAGATTTTACAAATTCTAAAAAAAAAGTTTCTTCTTTATCAGAATAAAATCTAATTTTCAATAATAATTTATGATATTCAAATCCTGTTTTAAACCTGTTCATAATTATAGTAGAACCCTGAATTATACCTTCTTTTAGCAATTTCTTCAATCTCGTATTAACAATATCAACAGAACAACCAATTTCTTTAGCAATTTCAATTATTGGCTTTCTTGCTTCTTCAGACAAAATTGAAAGAATTTGAATTTCATAATCATCCAACTCATACTTTTCTGGTTCATTTCCCCAAAAAGGAGCGCCTATTTGATCCCTATTGAATTCAGTCATATGAACTTTCTTCATATGAGAAACATCAATATAATTTAATGGCAAGATATCTTGAATATACTCATTATACTTCACCAATAACTCATTAAGTATTGAAAAAGCATGAACATTATTTCTTGCAATAGGCGCTATAGCCAAGTCATAATTACCTTCACAAGTTGCAACCCACACAATTAAAGGATGATCTTCCAACTCACGAATTATCTCATCAAGTTTCTCCTCTATAATATTTTGAAATTGAATATAAAACTTATAAGCAACATAACCTAGCTTAGTTCCATTAATAAACAACAAAAATTTCTCTATAACACCATTTTTTATCAAACGTTCAATTCTATACTTTACGACTTGTTTAGATAACTTGGTTTTTTTAGCAATATACGACAAAGGAGATCTCGCATCCATATCTAAATAAAACAATATTTCTTTATCTTTTTTATTAAGCTTAATTTTGTTTTTCAACACATTATTTTAACATAAGTTGAAATAATATATAAATTTATCCATTTTTGTTAAAAAAATATGTAGAAACATTAATATAGTGTGTTTACTAAATAGTAATTACAATTAATAAAGAGGTTAATAAAAAATGAAAATAAAAAACCAACAAAAAAACTTGGAACTTGAAAAAATTTTAGGCGTGCTTGATGATTCCGTTAAACAAGCGGATAAAATTGAAATTAAAAAAGCAGAAGAAGTATTTGAACATTGTAATAATCTTTATTATGGTGGTGGCAAAGAGCACATTTATATTCCTGACGTTTCTTTAGAGGTGAGTGTCTACTCAGGCTGGCATTTTTATCGAGTATTTAAAAACCCTTCAATCCATAAAGACAAGACATATGGATATTTTAGATTCAGTAGTTTTTCTGAACCAGTTAAAAGTATTTCCACTCCAAACGATGCTAAAATTTACCACACTGGCATGATTGAAAAAAGAAAGTCCAGCATAAGCGACAGCTATGAAAGTTGGTATGAGGCAGCTGATGGAGCTATTGGATTTGATAAAACTCCTTCTGTTATTTACAAAGTTTCTTTTAAATCTTTTAAAAAATTTCTAGATGAAAAAGTCTCTCAAGGTTATGGAACATTAGAACAAGAGGGTTTTGAATTAGAAAAAGATCTGAATACAAAAGAACTGCCTATTAAAATCAATAAACTCAACAATAACCAATTTTATGCTTTGATGAGCACACCATATTCAACAGAAAAGAAATCTTATCCTAAAAGAATATCTGATTCTTATGATGACAATATAAGTATAAAAGTTAAATTTGTTACTGATGGAACAATTCGTAATAAATCAACCAATACCAAAAATATTGTTGAATTAATCGAAGATAGATTCGAAGATGCTTTTAAAATAGATGAAAAAAAATCAAGTAGCAAAAGATTAGTTGGTGAATTAGCAAATCCTTTTGCGAATCTACCGGCAATTTATGATTTAGTTTACAAAGAAGTAACAACATAAATTTTAATCTTTTATTTTTTTTATTTTAAAAAAATGATTGTATTCCAGTAACTATAAACTCTACAGCCATGGCAACAAGTATTAAACCCATTATTCGAGACATAATCTCCGAACCTTGGTCACCAATGACTTTATGTAACCAATTTGAATATCTCATCAGCACCCAAAACAACAATAGATTAATGATTGCTGCCAACAAAGGAATCCAGAAACCATAAAAATTTGTTAAAATGATTACTGCAGTTAATACTCCTGGTCCTGCAATAAGAGGTGTTGCCATTGGAACAGTGATGTCTTTTTCATAATCATGTTCTCTATTGCTAAAACTAAAATCAAATACATAAGTAAGTCCAACTAAGAACAATATTAAACCACCACCAATTTTAAAACTTTCAAGTGATATGCTAAAAAAATCTAATATGTATCCTCCTAAGAACAAAAATATTAGTAATAGAATTCCTGCAACCATTATTGCTCTGTTAGCAGATTTTCGCATTCTTTGAAGGTTAAAACTTTTTGTTAAGGACAAAAATATAGGTATGCCTCCAAACGGATCCATAATTACAAGTAACATGATAAATGATTTAAGAAATTCATTTATCAAGCCTTTTCACCTCAATACTTATCGCATTTTTTGTTACCCGAATATATTTTGGGCATTCGACAAATTCGTAGTGATGTTTCACACAATAATCTATTAAGGTTTTCTTTTCAGCTTCATCTTTGAACTTAACAATAACATTAATTCCTGATTGACTTTTGTGAACAATGTCAAAACCTTTTAATTCTGCTTTTATTTTATGATTAATTACTTCATAAAATTTTAATTTATAATCAAGAGTACTTAATTTTTCAAATAATTCTTTTTCTTTAACTTCATATTCATATTCAGTAAAGAATTCAGTTTCTCCATTCATAGCAATAAAAGCACCGTCATGAAGATTAATTGGTTTCCACTTTCCAAAGCTTCCAAAAATCAAATCACCATATTGTGCTTGATCTGTTCCAATACTTCCAGAAACATCATTAATTAAGAATATTTTATTTTTTTTACAAATATCTGCAATTGCTTTCATATCGTGTAAAGCACAATAACCAGCCATAGAGTTAACTAATAAAACCACATCTTTATAATTCTTTAATTCATCCAAATTAATAAGACCATAATTAGTGGTTAATCTAACTTCATTTAATTTTAATCGACTAATATACTGTGGATAAGTCATCCAACCACCTTGATCTTGAATCAAAATAGTATTATAACCTTTGTTCTTAGCGTATTTCAGAGTAGCAAGAATTGAAGTGTTTCCTCTGCTTGTAAAAACTATATTCTTCTTGCCAGTCAAGGTTCGTAATACTTCCTTAGAATCATCCATAATAATCATGAAAATAAATTAATACTATATTAATCTTTTCATAAATAAAAAGCTTTAAATAAGAAATCACACATATTTCTTTAAAAAGAGGTGATGGGTGTGCCAGCAAAAAAAACTGTTAAACCTAAAAAATCTAGAAGAACTGTAAAAGTTGAAAAAGGATTTTATTTTAAAGACGGAACTTGTATTCGAAATTTAATTGCATTAGCCGATAAAATCGACAGTATAGACAAAGATGAATTCTGTAGTCATGTAAATGATGAAAAAAACGATTTTGCTAACTGGATTGAACATGTTTTTGATGAAAAAGCATTAGCAGACAGTCTTCGAGAATGTAATTGTAAGAGTCGACAAGTAATAAATATTTTAAGATTTGCAGTAAAAGAATTAAAATAAAACTATTTTAAGTGTTTATAACAATTCAACAGAATAGTTTTATTTTTTGATTCAGTAATTTCAAACTCACTAATAGCAGTATTTTTCTGATTAGAAAGAATTTCTATTTCATTAGGATTTTCACCTAAATGTTCTAAATCTACAAGTTTATAACCTTGAATTATTCCTGTTAAGAAAATATTAATATTGCCATGTGCAACAAATAAAACTGAATCATTAGGATGAAGTTTGTAAATTTTAGTTAAAAAATTTTTTGCACGATTATAAATTATTTCATCAGACTCCACTGTGTGTTTGTACTGGTTAGGATCACTAATTAAACGCATAATTTTACCTTCAAAATAACCCCAATGTCGTTCTCTTAATTCCTCAACATAATAAATCGAAGTATTTGGATGAAACTTAATAACTTCTTTAGCAGTATTCACAGTTCTTGCCAAGTCACTTGAATAAATTGCATCTAAACGAACATCTTTTAATCTTTCAGCTAATTTTTTTGCTTGTTCTTCACCTCTTTCTGAAAGTGTACCTGGAAGATGACCTTGAGTAATATTATTTTCATTCTCAATTGTCTTTCCATGACGAGTTAAAATTAATTTCATATATTCTAAGAAAAATAAATTATTAATAAACTTTTCTTAGACATAAATATTCATCACCTTTAAATAATTCTTACAATTTCTAAAACTATGAAAGTTTATGTTTCCGCAAAATGGCAACTCAAAGATGTTGTTTCAGAAATGCAAAGAATGATTATTGATGAAGGTCATAGTTTAACTGCTGATTGGACAACTAGAGCATTTGCCAGACAATACGATAAATTTGCTTTATCAGGTCAATACGCTGATGAAGAAGCAAAAGCCATATTAGAAGCAGATGTCTTAATTCATTTATCAGACATGGGCGGCAAAGGCAAATATGTCGACTTAGGATGTGGAATTACAGGAGCAATATTACAAGAACACCCTAAAATTTATGTTGTAGGAAACCCTGCAGACGAATCTCAATTCTATTTTCATCCAAAAGTAAAACGAATTGTTGGCGAACCAATTTACTCGCTAGAAAAAATAATTCTACCTGAAATGAGAACTTTATAATCAATCGAAAACTATTTAATTCTTAAAATAATATGTTCTATTTATGATAACAATTAGAACAGCCAGAAAAGAAGATTATGAAGAGATCATGCATCTTTATGGCATATTTGTTGATAATGATAAAAGGTTTGCAAATTTTGATAATGATTCTTATGATAAAGTTCTTAATGATTCAAATGCAGTTTTTGAAGTAGCAGTTGATAATGATAAAATTGTTGGTTTAATTGCTTATTCTTTTCGTAATGTTGTTAGGTATCCAAAACCAATTGTTGAAGTTGACGAGTTTTTTGTCTTAGAAGAATATAGACGACAAAAAGTTGGAACAAAATTAATGGAACAAGTTTTTAAAACTGCAAAAGAAAAAGATTGTCAATGTGTTTACTTAGCTTCAGGCATGGATAAAGAAAGAAAAATTGCACACATATTCTACGAAAAGTATGATTTTGATAAATATGGATTTCATTTCAAAAAAACATTATAAAGAATAATTAAGATATTTCACCAAAAGCTTTCTTTAAATTCAAACATTTTTCTTCAAATAATTTCAGAAAAATAAGGAACATCTTTTCCAGTTACTCCAGACATTAATCTTATTCCTGAAAAAAGTTCCGGATTTAAATCCTCATCAGAATATTTATTTATTTTTAAAATCAAACAATCATCTTTTTTTAAAGAAAATGAGAAAGGCATGACTTGACAAGCATAACTTTCAAGAAAAGCAGTATCTGTTAGCGCAAAAGGAAATCTGAATGAACGAGATAAAATAATATGTGCTTGACCACCAACATTTAAAGAATCATAAAAAGTTTTCAAAACATTTAATTTATCTTCAGAATAAACATAAGCGCCAAATAAGTCCGAAATCACATCAACTTTACCAATAGATTTCAAAACTTCTTGTGAATCACCAATAAAAAAATCTACTTTATCAGAATAGTTTAATAATTTTTCAACTCCTTCTAAATAATGTTTGGATGAACCTACTATTCTTCCAACATACTTCTCAATAATTGGAGTTTGAAACAAATTGTATTCATGATAATGCTTCTTAAATACTCCTTCTCTTGGTTCAAACACATCTAATATTGCACTTCCATTTCCAGCACCACTATCAAACCAAGTTAAATCATTTTTAGAACTTGAACTAAAAAAACGTGTAAAATCAGGCAATAGAACATCATAGTCTATTAAATCACGATCAACTCTTGCACCAAAACCACCATGATTATAACTCTCAAAAGAGTGTGTAGCAACGTAATTTTCATCTAATTTTTCTATCATTCAAAAAAAGGAATTAAAAAAATTTTAAAAAGCTTTACCAGAGTTATAAAGAAATGTAGCTCTGCTTACTCGCACCATATCACAGAAGCTACGAGAGCCACTCAACGGGGTTTAAGAGCAGAGCCAATACTCTAAAACCAGTCTTTATTTAAAAAAGTTCTTTAAAAAAATAATAAGTTTTAAAAACAAATACTTTGTTCTCAAAGATATTCTTATTAATGATACGAAGTATTGCGACCTAACAGGAAGCAAGCTCCGTAAACACTGATAAGGGTTTGCCTCCGTGGCTTAGTGGCTATAGCGGTCGCCTAGTAAGCGACAGGTCGTGGGTTCAAGTCCCACTGGAGGCTTATTTTTTTTAAGACTACACAGAGACCCAAAAACAAGATTTAGTTTTTGTTTGTCTCGGCGGAGGCTTATTTTATTCTTAATAAACTTTAAATAATGATAGTTGATTCTCTTAGTTTATGCCTCCGTGGCTTAGCGGTATAGCGTTGCATTGGTAATGCAGAGGTCCCGAGTTCGATTCTCGGCGGAGGCTTATTTTTCTTAAAAATAATCTCCGCCTATAATTGATTCTATTGTTCTAACTCGGGAACGAATCTTTTTGAAAGCTTTTTGTTCCATTACATAAAATATACTTATATTTTTCATGGTTAAAGTCATAAATTGTTATTGTGTAACGCCAATTATCAAATAATAAAAGTTTAGCAATCTTCACTATTATTCCTTTATTTTTAGCTTCATTATATATTTTGATTTGATTCTCTGTAAATGTTGATTTACGATAAAATTGCTTTTTCAAATAAGGCATATAATTATGTGTTTTTACTTCATATAATATTAATTGTTTAAATACAAGTCTTTCTTCTTCCTTTTTAAGACAAAATTCAAAACAATCTAAGCTGTTCCAGTAAGTATTTAGAAATTTGTGAATTTCTTCAGGTATGTTAAATGGCAATTTATCCAACATTTCACTTCGAGATAGTTTTGTACAGTGAATAAAGTTTCTACTTTGTTTAAAAATAATTTCTCCTATTATTCCTTTAGAAGTTCTTTTAATATCTTTTAATGAATGATACTCTTTATCCATTATAATAAAATATTTTTTTGTTCCTTAAAAAATATTCTTAAGAAAATTTCGGAAATATTTCGATTTTTCGAATCAAAAAAATTGTATTTTTGCAATTAAAAATACTTGACAAGTAAAACTCCCGGCGGAGGCTTAAACCCTAAATGGTTGGTTTCCTGCGAAATCAGTCTTTTGGTTGTGTGCCCGCCCAGGGCACCTTTTATTTTGATTACTAAGTGGGGCATAAAATGACTTTGTTAGAGAATAAGTCTATTCTTATTTTATTAATTCAACGAAGAAGTAATTGCTTTTTTCCTTTATTGTGCTTTTTTTAAATTTATTTTCAATTTTATATTCTTCGAATAAGTTGTAATATTCTTTTTTTAACAACCACTTTGTTATGTGGTTTATTCCATCATAATCGAGTCTTGAGAAAACTTTTGCTATTTGTTTTTTAAACCAATTGTTTCCTGCCGCGATACTTGTAAAAGTTGGTTCAATTATAATTATTTTTTCTTTTGTAAATTTTGTTGCAATTGAAACAAGTTCTTTTCCTTGTTTAATTGAAAGATGGTGGATTATATCGCATAATATAATTATGTCTGAAGAGACATAGTTTTTTTGTTCGAACATATTTCCTAATTTTATGTTTATATTTTTATGTTGTCCGAATTTAATAAATTCTTGATTAAGATCAATTCCTCTATAAGTGCAGTTTTTATATAGAAACTTTTTTAATCTTCCAAATCCGCATGCAGGTTCAAAAACTGTTTTTTTCTTTCCAATTAGTTTTTTTAAGTTTTTTAATTCGCCAAATGGATGCAAAATAGTCATTACAAAAGAATATAATTTCGGGTTATTGTAAGTAGGTGATTTTTTCATTGTTATAATTTATTTATCCAAGGAGTATTATTTCATTCTACTTGTATTTCTAATCCTTTTAGTCTTTTTTGTTCTTTGAATTCACTTTTTATTAATGCTTTAATTATCTCTGCAACTATTATTATTAGGCTACTAACAATTGTTATTGTTATCCATTCCATCGCGGATAATGGGACTGTGTTAAAGATTTGTTGTCCGATTCCACTGTATATTGTTAGTATTGTTAATGTTAATGATGTACCTACTGCTATGAATATGTATTTGTTTGAGAAAAAGTTCTTGTTAAATATTGTTGTGTGTAATGATCTTGCATTAAATGTGTGTAATAGTTCAAACATTATAAGAGTTGCAAATGCTACTGTTCGTGCTTTTTCTATGCCTCCTCCACTAATGTTTAGTTCCCATAAGAATAATGCTAATGTTCCTAAAAACAGTAATGGAACCAATACAAATATTTTCAATAAAATATAATGAGATAATATTTTTTCATCTGGATTTCTAGGTTTTTGTTTCATTACTTTAATATGGGTTGCTTCAACACTTAATGCTAATGCTGGAAATGTGCTTGTTATTAAGTTAATGAACAAGACCATTAAAGCTGTTAAAGGCGTCATTAACCCTATTAGAACTGTTGATATTATGAGAATTACTTCTGTCATGTTGCCTGTTAATAAGTAGTATATGAATCGTCTAATATTGCTATAAATTGTTCTTCCTTCTTTTATTGCACCAACTATTGTTGAGAAATGATCATCTGTTAGTACCATGTTTGATGCTTCTCTAGCTACTTCTGTTCCTGATTTGCCCATACTTACGCCTATGTCTGCTTTTTTCAATGCAGGCGCATCATTAACTCCATCTCCAGTCATTGCAACAATTTCGCCTTTTCTTTGAAGAGAACTTACAATTCTTAACTTATGATCTGGTGTTGTCCTTGAAAATATTGCTACTTTAGAAATAATTTTATCCAATTCTTCATTGCTCATCTTATCAAGTTCCCAACCTTCAAGAACTAAATTTTCACTTGATTTTATTAAGCCAAGCTTTTTCCCAACACTTTTTGCTGTGTGTTTATGATCGCCAGTAATCATTATTACTCTAACATTGGCGCTTTGACATTCTTCAACTGCTTGGAGTGCTTGCTCACGTACAGGGTCATCAATTCCCACTAATCCTTCAAATATGAACTTTGAATTGAGATCGTCATGAATATTATCTACTTGTTTAGTTGCAATTCCTAATACTCTATAGGTTTGTCTGCCATAGGTGTGAACTTGTGATAGAATTTTATCAACTATATCTTGATTTAATTTAATTATGTCCCTGTTTTTTATTCTTATATAAGTGCATTTTTCAAGGACTTTTTCAACCGCACCTTTCAAATAAGCAGTTTTATCATGATGAGATTCATTTATTGTTATCATGAATTTTTCGAAAGGGTCAAAAGGCATTTCAAATAATTGTTTATTTTCCTCTCTTATTGTTAAATCATCAAAACCTGCACTTTTAGCTAATGCTAATATTGCTCCTTCAGTTGGTTCTCCAGATAAAACCCATTCTTCATCTTTAATTGAAAGTTGTGCATCATTACATAAGATACATGCTTTAAAGAATTCTTGATAGTTAGTAAACCTGTGTTTATCAAAAACTCCTTGTTTATTTGAAAACGTGCTTGTTGGATTATATTCATGTCCTTTTACTTCAACTTCCAAACCATCAGAAAAGAAGACTTTTTCTACAAGCATTTTATTTTCAGTTAGAGTTCCTGTTTTATCTGTGCAGATAACGGTTGTTGTTCCTAAAGTTTCAACAGAACTTAAATCTTTAACAATAGCATTTTTTTTAGCCATCCTTTTAACTCCATTTGATAAAGCCATTGTCATGGCTAAAGGAAAACTTTCAGGTATTCCTGAAACTGCAACAGCTCCAACTAAAATTAAAGATTCAAATATTCCAAAGTTTTTACCAAGTAGAATAACTAAAAGAAATATACATGCAGAAATAACTGCATAAGCAATTCTTTTACTCATATTATCTATTTGTTTTTGCAAAGGACTCCTTTGAAAACCTATCTTTTTTAAGGATGAAGATATTTTCCCGATTTCCGATTCTAAACCAGTTGCAATAACTATTCCATGACCAAGTCCATTAGTTATACTTGTTCCAGCAAACAACATGTTATATTGGTCGCTTATTAGAACTTCTAATTCTTCAATTTTATCTGTTCGTTTGTATTTTTGAATTGATTCCCCTGTTAGAATTGATTCATCAGCAGATAATGCTTTGCTTTCAATAACTCTAATGTCTGCCGGAACAATCATTCCTCGTTTTAGAACAATTATATCTCCGATAACTAATTCTTCATGGTTTATTTGTGTTTTTTTCCCGTTACGAATGACTTCAACATATTTAACCGTTAATTTAGATAATGCTTGAAGAGATTTTCCAGCATGATATTCTTGTATAAAACCAAATAATCCTGTTAATAATATGATAACTACAATTACTATGAACTCAATTAAGTGGTTGGAAAAAAGCGATATTAAAGCACTTCCTAATAAAATATATACTAAAAGAGAATTAAAGTTTCTGAATAATAACTTGAGAATTTTATTTTTCTCTTCTTGAGCAATCGTATTTAATCCATTGGTTTTGAGTCTTTCTTTTGCTTCTTCTTCTTTTAAACCATTTGTTGAAGATTTTAATTCTAATATTGTTTCTTCTACAGATATCTCATGCCAATAATTCTTATTATTCTCTTTTGAATTGGTCACTTTTAATAATCTTTTAATAAATTTATAATGCTGCTTGGGGTAACAACGCCTATGACTTGCTTGTTATTATTTATGATTGGAATATAATGAAAACCTTCTTTACATATTAGTTCTATAATGGTATTTATGGGCGTGTCTAATGTTGCGGTTGATTTATGTTCATTCATTAGTTCTTTTGCGAGTTTGTAATTAAATTCTCGTCTATAACCACGATTAAGATTTTGTGTTAAAGGCTCATGTTTAACTTGTTCTAAAAATAATTTGTTAATATCTTCATTACTTATTTCTCCTAAAAACTTTTTATCTTTACAGATCACAATACAATCATTTATGCTTTCTTTTCTTAATTTTTGTAGTATAATTCTAGAATCATCATCAGGACTCAAAAATACTGGCTTTATCATAGCATCTTCTGCAAATAATCTTTTAATTCTATCAGAGAATTTTTCTGTTTGTTTTTTTCTTAATAGTGTGAGATTATTTTCAAATGTCATGGTATACCTCACAGTTTCTTCATTACTCTATCATAAACTTCGAGCAATTCTTTTATTTCTAGAACTTTTAAAGAATAAAACCTTTCTTTTCCTTCATCATGAAACTCTAAGATGCCTAAATCATGAAGTAATTTTAAGTGTTTTGAAGCTGAAGACTCTGTAATCTTTAGCTCATCAGCTATTAAATGTACTGGATGTTTAGGTTTTATTGCTAGAATATGAAGTATATTCCTTCTCACTCTGGATCTTATTGCTCGCGCAAGTTTTTCATCAGGCATGTGTTTCTATATTTAATTATGAATATTTAAATGTTTCTATATTGCGCAACACGGAAACATAGAATTAAATGAATCCAATTATTTTTTTCATTCTTAGTCTTATCTATTGATTTTATCTCTAAATCGCGTCCCAAACTATCAACAATATGGTGTACTGCTCACTAGGGGCATTTTCTATTAAAACAGCCATAAACCTTCAAAAGTAGTAAATAAATGTTTAGGGGAAACCAACCATTTAGGGTGTGTTCCTGGGAAAGAAACCAACCATTCATGGTTGGACACCGGCGGAGGCTTAAACCCTTTTTGGTTGGTTTTTAGGGGAATCCCCTTTAAATCATTTTTTTAATTAAAAATAAATCTTAATTAGTTGAGATATTATTTTTCTCTTCCAACTTATCAATAAAATTTCTATTTCTTAAAATTATTAAAAGAAAGGTTTAAAATAAAATACTAATAACTTCCCCCAGATCTAGGATCCCAGGTTTTATATGTCCTACGGTGAAATTTCCACCAGTGTTTACGAAATCCGCTTCTTTTTTCAATTTCTCTAATTAAATGATACTTTTTCACGTCTTCTTGTTCTTCCTTTTGAAAATCTTTTAAAATACTTTCCAGTAAGACTACCAGTCTGGGTTTTGTAAAATCATGAGCAAATTCTTCATTAAACACCTTATCAAAGTCCGCATCATCCATTCCATAAATTTCACGCAATAATTCATTAAGTACTTTAATTATTCCTTCTTTATCTCTTAAATCATTAGATTCAAATTTATCTATATTCTTAAATAAATAAGAAGCGATTTTTCTATCTCTTGCAGAACGAGTCTCCATGTTTTTGGCTCTTAATTCTGTATTAAATGGCATAAATAATTTGAATTATTTTTTATATATAAATATTACGATTTTTTAAATTTTAAATTTCGGCAGAGGCTTAAACCCTTTTTGTCCAGTTTTAAGAGGCTTTAAATTTAAATTATTTCTTAGAAACAACTTTATGCGCGTATTTATCAAGCATCTTTCTAAATAATCCAGACGTTTTCGCTAATTCAGAATAACTCCCACTATCAACTATTTTTCCCTTATGAAATAAATATATTTTATCAAATAAAGGAAGCAAGTGTAATCTGTGAATTGATGAAACAATTGTTTTATTGCTAAATACTTTGAAAACATTCTCATATATTTCTAATTCATTCTTTGGATCAACACTGCTTGTTGGTTCGTCAAGCAGTATTATCTGTTTATTTTCACACGCAAGTAATCCTCTGGCAAGTGCAAGTCTTTGCTTTTCTCCGCCACTTAAATTAACTCCACGCTCATTAATTGAAGACTCAAGACCTTGTGGCAGACGTTTAATTACTTCAGTAAATTTTGCAAGGTCTGTATACTTCTTAATTTTCTTTTTAGTTACAGGAAGTCCTAAAGTTATATTCTCTTTAATTGTAGATGAAAAGATTTCAGGATCTTGAGGAATTAAACTTATTGATTGACTAATCCTACTAAAGCCGCCTTTGATTACTTCACCATTAATTAGCATATCCATTTGTTTTACAGGATATAGTTCTCTGATTATTTTTAAAGCAGTTGTTTTTCCACTTCCACTAGCACCAATAAAAGCTATTCGTTCATTTTTACCTAAAGAAAACGAAATATTATCTAAGTGTAACTTCCTTGCATTTACATCATCATATTTGAATTGTAAATTTGCAACGTGTATTGTTTGCCAGTTTGATTTTAAAGAAGATTTAGTTTGTTTTGGTTTTATTACAAATTCATCAGATATTTCTTCTACGTTTGCAATATTAGTTCTCCATTTAACAAAATCACCATATCTATACATGAATCTAAAAAACAAACTTCCTATCCTATTAGTATAATTAAATAAAACAGATAATGTTCCTACAAGCACGATAGTATTTGTTTTAACTGCGCCAACTACATAAGATCCCATTACAAAGAATATCATTAAAACAAAGAACATAGCTCCAAAGAACCATTTTAATTCATTAATTTTATTCGTCTTTCTATTATATTCAAAAGGCTCATCTATTTTTCGTGCGATTAATCTTAAAACAAGTCTTTCAATTCGTAAAATTAAAACTGTTGAAATATTACTTATAGTATCAAATATTTTCGCAGATATTTTATTTTGGTATTTATTTAGTTTCTTTAACCGCGGAATAATTAGGCCATCCATTTTTAAGACTACAAAAACAGTCAGAGCTGAGAATAGTAATACTATATAACTAGCGCTTAAATTAAAGTACACAAGTGCCAAGTAAGCTCCAATAAATCTTATAACTACTTCTATTAATTCAAATATGTGTGATGAAAAGTCGTTTAGTGCTTTTGTTGCTTTCTCAACTTTATCAATAGTGTCGCCAGAATGATGACTTGAGTGCCAACTAGCAGGTAAACTTAATATTCCATCAAGTAAGAATTTTTTATATTTTGCATTGTTCCAAAATGCCACATTCATTTCTATTACTCTTGCAGGTCCATGAAAAGCCCAAAATCCAAATTCCATAACTACAAATAATGCAAGCCACAATAGTAATCCAACATAATTATCTTGAGTAATCCCTGATTGTTGAACAACATTTAAAACCTTCGCAATAATTAAAGGTGGAAAGAAATCTATTAAGTTCGCACAGATAAACATGAAAGTATACAAAAATACTTTACCTTTGTTTTCTTTTGAGAATCTCCAATGGTACGATAATAATACTGCTAAAGGATTTTTCTCTTTTTGACGACTATTAATAGATTCCATAACAGAAAGTTAATAATTATCATTTATAAAATTTTAGAATAGAGAAAATAATCCAATAATTTTTAAAACTTTGAACTAAACATATAATTCTTAGCGGAGGCTTCTTACCTTTTCGTCCAGTTTTAGAGGAATCAGCTTTAAACCATTTTTTTAATTGCTTTAATCCAGAAATCATTAACTTCTTTTGTAGAAATATTTTTTTAGGCGATTTTAATTAATTTTGAAATTCTTTTTTCTTTTAGTAAAATTTATAAGTGTTTAAAATCAATATTAGAAAGTATGGATAAACAAATGCGTATTAGTTTAGTAATAGTTCTTATTCTTCTTGGAGCAGTTACTTTCTTCAATGCATTAAATTTAGATGAAACTATAGGGGGAGCTGCAACCAATTTAGGTGGTTGTGGAAATCCTGAGTGTGCTAATTATACTATTAACAAAACACCCAAAAATACTACAAACATCAAATATAGTCATTTTATGGAAAACGTTTTAGATATCTATTTTCCTCCAATTAATTCTTCTTCGCCTTTACCTGCAGTAATTTTCATTCATGGAGGAGGATTTATTTCTGGTGATAAAGATTTCATTAATACAGCTTTCAAAAAAGAAAAAAATGGATTCTTAAAACAAAACATCATAGTTATTTCCATCAATTATAGATTGTTAAATACTGCAAGTTTAAATGAGATTTTAGAAGAAGATATTGTTGCAGCAGTTCAATACATTAAATATAATTCTGAGAGATATAATATTGATAAAGACAATATTGGTATTTGGGGCAGTAGTGCTGGTGGTGGAAGTGCACTTTTTTTAGGAACGCATGATGATTTTCAAGATTTAAATAGTGACGACGGAATAAAAAGAGAATCAACGTCAGTAAAAGTTATTGGACACATTAATTCACAAGCAACATATGATTTATCTAAATGGGGAGAAATTTTAGAAGTTGATAATTCACAAGAATTTGATGCAATACTTAAACAATTAGCTAATAAGAATAATGAAGGAATAATTGATATGTTATCCTTCCTTGATAAAGATGATCCTCCAATTTATATTGAAAATCTAAGAGAAAATACTAATTTAAATTACGTCCCATTAACTAAAAATATTGTGAATCATCATCCAAAACATGGAATTTATTTATACAATCAGTTAATTGAAATTGGAATTAATTCAAAATTAGTAACTAAAAAAAATGAGGATAACGCAGACATAGTTGGTTTCTTTGTAACACATTTAAAATAATTTTTTTGTTCGATTACAATTCTTGGCGGAGACTTTTTCTTTTTATTTAATTTCTTTAAACTCAAACAAATATTTATATAAGAAAAACAATTATTTATCAATATGATTGTGAAAAATTTTAAAAATATACTTCTTACAATATTAATTCTTAGTTTATTGATAATTACTGCTTGTAGTGTCACAGAAAATCCACCAATTAAAACACCTAAAGATATTACAAACATCCAATATGGTCCTTTTGAAGAGAACACTTTAGATATTTATTATCCAACAACAGTCACTTCTTTGATGCCTGCAGTGATTTATATTCATGGCGGAGGATTTGTAAGTGGTGATAAAGATTTCATCAATACAAATTTTAAAGAAGAAAAAGAAGAATTCTTAGAACAGAACATAATTGTTATTTCAATTAATTATAGATTTTTAAAAACTGCGAGTTTGACTGAAATCTTGGATGAAGATATGGTTACTGCAGTTCAATTCATTAAATTTAACGCCGAAAAATATTTTATTGATAAAGAAAAGATTGGTATTTGGGGTAGTAGTGCTGGTGGTGGAAGCGCGCTTTATTTAGGAACTCACGATGATTTTCAAGATTTAAATAGTAACGACGGAATAAAAAGAGAATCAACGTCTGTAAAAGTTATTGGCCATATTAATTCACAAGCGACTTATGAACTCTCTAAGTGGACTGAAATTTTAGAAATAAATAAAGTAGAAGAGTTTAATAATTGGATTCAAAGAAACATAGATGAGAATAGTTTTGGTGTTGATATATTATTAAATCTTGATAGAAATGATCCTCCTGTTTATATTGAAACTTTAGGAAATAATATTGATTTAAATGAACAAGGAAAATCTGAATTAACAAAGAATATCATAAATCATCATCCAAAACATGGAATTTATTTGTACAATCAACTCGTTAAACTAGGTGTTAATTCAAAATTAGTTCTAAAAGAAAACAAAAATGAAGCAGGTTTAGTTGATTTTTTTATAAAATATTT
>ERZ889078.1022-NODE-1022-length-23364-cov-82.631945_pt1 | contig 23364 bp, 41 predicted proteins | sample MGYA00521266_ERZ889078 | MGnify/ENA primary metagenome ERZ889078 (study PRJEB32303, sample SAMEA104408618) | aquatic metagenome | biome: Brackish water; feature: Pelagic; material: water | place: Baltic Sea | collected 2014-06-16T06:34:00 | depth 76,534 m ...
CAATGTCCATGCGACCATTTGAATTCATTTAATTGCGCTAAAGACACATTTGGATATTTTGACTTTGCTTCAGCAAGTAAATCCAAAAGTGTAAATGCATTACCTTTTCTGTCACCTTCTTTATGGAGTTTCCCACATACACCTAAATTCTTTGGGGTTTCAATCCATGCATCTAACTTTGCTTGTTCTAACTCAACCCATTCGTTAAAACGGTCTGGATAAGTTTTTTTAAGCCATAGTATTTCCATGTGGTTAGAACCATAAGGACAATACATACAGTTGCTAGGCATAGGTATCTCATATCCAATACTATTGATATAATCTTGACAGCCTTGCCGGTCTAAACCAATTTCAATTAGTGGATATTGAACCACAATAGCTTGTTTTTTCCACAAAGCTGTTTCAGCCGAAGCATCTGCAACTCTGTTTTCCTCGCCTTTAGCGATACCAACAAGCCATCTGATTTTTCCGTAAAATTTAGCAAAGAACTCAAAACCTCTTTTTCGCTTGTTGTATGGAATATCAACAAAGTTTTCTGATATCCATTTTTCTACAAAACGATATTGAGGATTAAGCTTTAAGTTATGTGTGCAAGTTTTCATGTAAGCAACTGAACCAATTGTTGGTTTAGCATTTTGCCATTGACCTGTAAGCGATTGCCACGTTGCACCATGATATCCCATATCATTAGTAATAGAAACAAATTCAATATTATGCTCTTTGCATAACGGCTTGATAGTTGTCTCCATGTATTGATATGTAAAAGGGTGTTCGTTTCCTGTATCAGCGAATAACACTAATAATCTTGTTGACGAGTAAGTTGCTTTGAATGTTTCATCAAAAATCAACTTATACAAAATAGTTGTGCTATCTTGCCCACCGCCAAACGATAAAATTGTTAAGTCACTGAAATTTTCTTTCATATCTATTAAGTCAAACAGGCTATTCATAAATGCCCTTTTTAAGCTGCAAAATCAAAAGAATGTTGAACGATTTTTGGTGCTTTACTAAGCCTTATTAAACGTTTTTCTTTCTTAAGTTTCTTTTTGCTTTTATTTTCTTCACTTTGTCTTTCACGGAATTGAATATATTGAAAATTTCCACCAAAACGCATATATTCAGGATGAACAAATTTCTCATTTGTATCTTCTCCGACATAATCGTTCCAGTTATCCAATATTGCATATTTATCTTCCATTGAAACATTTTCATCATATAATGGATCGCGAATCTCTATAGCTTCTTCCCATGTCTCTTCATAGTCATGAATTAATGCTTGAGTAACAAAGCTAACTTTGTCCTCTTTCCATTCTCTTCTAATTAACCTTTCCATTGATACAGACGGGTAAAATTGATTCTTTAGCTGCATATCTTTAAGATATTCAGGAACAATAGTAGCATCCATGGTTTTATAGATTTTGTTAATTATTTCCTTTGATTTTTCAAATGAAAACTTTTCTTTTATTTGTTTAACAAATTGGATGGCAAACCTTTCATTAGCATGAATGTTGTACCAGTAAGAAACCTTACTGTCCCAAATCCATTTAGATTGATAAAAAACTTTAGCATATGCTACAAGGTTTATATCATCTTCACTAAGTTTGATTTTTCTTCCATATTGTTCTGCTATTTTCATGGCAGTAAGTTCAAAATCTCCTTCTAAAATCCAACGATGTTGAATAAAATCAAGTTCTTCATCACTTATTAATCTAAAATCAATGCTTTCATTAACTTTTTGCTCTGTAAATAGCAACTTATCTAAGCCTGTTTTTCGGGCTTTAAGATTCATCCCACCAGGTCCACTCATTCCAAATCTATGATTATCGAAGTTGTATTGCAAATGAGTAAAGTTTTTATGATTATAGACATCACGATACTCTTCCCATTGCCCATCTCTTGTAGAAACAGACCAATTACGAAATTCAATTAAATGTTTAATGTATGGATAGTCTTTTTGCATACCAACAAGAGCTTTATCTCGACCATGTTGAAGTCCACACTCCCAACATCCGAATCTTCCTTGGCTGTTTGAACAATTTGGCTTTAAACCATTATCTCCAGCATTGCCTAGTATTGTTTGACACTCTTCACCCTCTCCATTAGTAGAAGCATATAAAGCGTAAAGCTCCTCTGCTACTAAAACATCACGACCTATTTTTGAGGTGCGAAGAGTAATCCAAACATCTTCAGTTGTGTAGTCTTCAATTGGTGCGAACACTAACGACTTTGGATAAGCGATATGACTTTTTAAATGCCCATCAAGTGTGTTGTTTGTTAATCTCTTAGCACGGTCAGTAGATTCATCTTTACGAGAACCAACTATTGATATAGTTTCTATATCTTTTGTACCGAAAGTTTTAAAAAGCATTTCCTCTTGAACGTTTGTTTTGAGTCTTGTGGTGCACCAGCGATTGTCTTGTGATTCAACTCTCATCCCTTTAGCTAGCTTCATCGACCACTTAGTATTTTCTAAACTAGGTTTAGAGTGCATTACTTCAATAGGCAAATCATTTTCTTTAGCAAACTTCCTGATGTTATCAAGAACTTTGTAAGTATGTGCCTGCACTGGTAACAACTCCATCAATGTATCGCTATAAAGAATGTATAAAGTTTTATTCAATTTGTCTTTTGGAATCTCTAATAGAGCCTCTAAAGTAATTGTCAATGTTGCTGAACTATCTTTGCCACCTGAGAAACCCAACGATAATACGCGATTATCTTTTAGGTAAAGTGACTTGATTTGTTCTTTTAATATTGTTTTTTCTTGCATCAATACTTCTAAGAAGTTGATGTCATTTTTTAATAAGGCGGACATAACATCTCCTAGAATAGGCATAGGAGTCCCCAAGGGAGTTCCTAGCCACACATGTGAACATGCGGTTGAAACTCCAATTGGAGTAAACTTTATTTAACTAATTAAGCAGTTAGTATTGTTACTATTGCTTTGAAAATCGCAAATGCTAATTCCATAATATTTCCTTGTATGTATTTATTTTTTGTTTGTTTTTAAAATAATCTACCAGACTGAAAAGCCATTATCTGCTCATTTGAATAGTTAATATTATTTACTATCAATACTTTTTGAGTATATGATTGTGCAATTTTCAACATTCTGTTTATTGAATCATCAGATATATCCATAGTATGAATAAATCTTTTGAGTTTCAAACAAGCTTCCAACATAACACCGCTTCCACCAAACAAGTCTAAAACACTATCCCCTACTTTCGTAGACTGATTAACAATCTGCTCAATTAAGTTAAACGGTTTTTGAGTAGGATATCCCCCTTGTTTAGGAAGCGGAGGTCTAGTCATTTTAAAATCTAGTATTGTTTTGTCACCGTAAAGTTTTCCGCTTTGGCTATAAACATAAATATCTTCTGCCGGCATTGGGTATTTGCCCATATTGCAGACAGTTCCATTCTTGTTTAGCTTTAGATAGCTACCTTTGCCAGCAACTTTTAAACTTGAAGAGTCAAATGCTCTTATATATTTATCAGCTGCTACCTTTGAACTTTTACCACCAGCTATCATAAAATAGATTTGGGAGTTTTCATTTTTAAGCATTTTTTCGGCTTGAGTAACTATTTCTGCAAATTCTTCCGGTTCAATTAGATTGTAATTAGATAAATCTCTGTTACCACCTTTTTGACCTCCAGTTCTATACGGAATATCCAAGAAAATTAAATCGTAGTAAATGTTAGATTTTAGAATATTTGGAATAGCTTTTAAAGAATCAGTTTTTTCAATTACTGCTTCGATTTCAGCACCAAGGAGAAGATATCTACCTCTACCTGTTCTAATTATCTTTGTACCAACACTCTCGTTAATTCTACCTCTAATCGTAGTGTGCTTTTCTTTGTCGAAATGCTCATACAATTGAGATAACTCTACAGCATCTTCTTGATGTTCCATGTATTTTAATATTTTTTTAATTAAGCTCATTTTTCTCTCCATTGTCTTATTACTATGAATGGTTGAAGTAAGAAATAAATTATTATTTCCCACCATCTTAACTTTTTCATCTCTTTATAGGCAGTTGCCATTGCAATTCCTGCCATAAAAAGCACCACAGGTAAATATATAATCAATACTAGATTACCTATCGTTACCATTAAAAGTATTATTTCGTCTGTCATTCTGCATCCTCCTCTTTTTGCCAACATGTGACAAGTTCAAAACCATTTAATCCCATTTTTTCACCAACAACTGTTATCCCATAAGCCGGATGTGTGTATCTAATTTTAGAACCACATTCCGCTTGTAAAAAAGCTTTTTCTATAGTTCTTTCAAGTCTTGGTAAGTCCTCATCTTGAAAGCGCTGAATAAGCCTCTCTTGAAAATGGGCAGTTGCTATGAATTTTGGATGTGTTTTGATTTTTTGTTGCAAGTTTTTTGTTGCAATAATAAGGATTTCTTTTATACTGTTAAGCATTTTATTCTCCTAGTTTTTAGGCATAGGAGTCCCCAAGGGAGTTCCTAGCCACACATGTGAACATGTGGTTGAAACTCCAATTGGAGTTAAACTTGTTTGACAATAGAAATCCCTCTGAACTTAATCAGTGTTTAAAATTAAACAGTGGAATCTAGTTCAGTGGAATATTTAGTCTATATTTAAAACAATTTTAATTGCTTCAGTTAACTTCATATAGGTTTCATCATCTATGATTCCTATTTTTTGAATTAATCTGTCATGTGCGACTGAGCGAATATGCATTGGATCAGCAGTTGACTCTTTGGAAAGTCCAGTTTGTAATGAAGGATATATTTTTACTAACCAACTTTTATTATGATGTTCTTTGAACCCTATAAGAGGAATAATTATTTTTAAAGGCAAAACACTTATATCATCATTACTGACAATAATGCAAGGTCTTTGTTTTTTAATTTCCGCTCCTATTGTTGGATTCAAATCCACTATATATATGTCTTTAGTATTCAACTACATCCTCCTCAAACTCTGCCAATTCTATCCTTTCAGGATTCGTTTTATATTCTTCAACCATTGATTGTGCCTCAATCCTTAGCTTTTCTCTCTTCTTTTGCTTTACATATTCTTGTATTGCAGTTTGATATATGCTATTCATTGAGACTTTCAAATCTTTTTTTAGTTTTACAACTTCATTTTTGATTTGAGTTGGTATTGTTATTGTTATTTTTTCTTGTCTAAGAACCATTCTTTACTCCTAGTAAAATAAGATGGCATATTATACCATCTTATTCATACCTAACAAATTGCCCATGAGTTAAATTAAGTCCATAAACGACTGTTTTATACACATCAACCATCTTTACGACACCTTCTCTATCCTCATTACTGTCATCTAATTTAGTGAAAGAGTGCTTTGTTTTTGAAGAGGTGCCTTTTAAAATTACTTCATCGCCATTAACGAGAGTTATCTTTTTGTTTAGAGCACCGCTAGCAATCAAAATAGCTGCTTGCCCGTCGTTGGGATGTTCGATAGAACTATTAAACATACTCGCCTGTCTTAGCTCATCAAAGAAAACCTTTTTGAGTCTTGACTTTGCAAGTGTTTCTATAATTTTCCATCTAGGAATATCAATTTCCTTGAACATCTCCGGTTGAACACCAGTTCTGATACTTATTTTTTCAAATTCAATATCATTATTGATGTTTATAGGGCTTTCAAATAGACTTTTAAATCTGTCTATTGATGCTCTAAAGTTTGGTAGTTGTTGATGAAAGAGCATGAAAAATTGACCGAACTTTATATAATCCTCGTTATCTGGATCATAAAATGAAATCAAAGGGCGATACCCCTGTAACCTCAATGTATTTGCCATCTTTTCATCTGCTGATGATGGATTAATGACTAGCATTAAAACACCTCCAATCGCAGTAGTTAAACCCCATCTTTCGATAAAGTCTATCTCTAACCTTGAGCCACTCGCACTTGTGTCATAAGGAGGATTTAAAAAGTTAAGTCCTACCCAGTGATTACTTTTTCTGACACCACCAAGGGCATCAGCATTAAGCACAACATCAATATTCTTTTCTGTAGCTTTTTTAGCTCGCTTTTCATCAAGTTCAACTGCAAATGTTTTACAGTTATACTCATTCCCAAGCATTTCTATCGCTACACCCTCGCCTGCACAACAATCTAATGTATAGACTGTTTTGTCTTCCGGAAAAGTTATAGTTTTGTTAATAACCTTTCTTATAGTTTCTATGCTCGTAGGGTAAAAACCCATTTTGCTTTCACATGCTAATCTTGCCATTTTGTCTTTCCTCTTTTATTTTTTATTTTTTAAAACTTTAGGACCAATATATCCACAATTAGGACATTGTGACATTACATAATATTTTTCCGGTGTTCCGCAGTTATCACAACAGTACTCTTGATTTTCATCAGATTTTAATGTTGCCATCATCTTTCCTCTTGTAGTTCTTGTAATGTCAGCCAAAGGCTACTATCTAAATCGTCTTGAGAAATCCCATCACGATATAAATCTTTTAAAAAGTCCAGGGCATCATTAACTCTATAAAAAGTTGAGTGATACCAATATGAAACTTTGTTCGCCTCATCGTCTTCAATTACCACATTTGGTCGATTGTCAGCAGTTATGCCACAAGCTGTTACATCATTCTTAGCCATCTTAAGCTCCTAAAGGACAGTTATAGTCCGTATTATTCGCTGGTTGGCTAATTTTAGCAACAGTCATTATTTGTATGTAAGTCATTCTAAGTCCTTTTTAACAGCATAAAGAGTATTTCTCTTACTGTAGCGTTTTTATTTATTTTATTAAGCAGTGAAAAATCGAACTGATTCCTAAATCTTCTTAAAGAAGGATTAGTGTCCGTACCGTTTTTAAAGCTATCAATTAATTTCTTTTTCCAAAAATGACCATTTTCTTTTCTGAAAGTCCAAAGCGCCTCTGCAATTAATTCGCAATTTGCCTCTTCTTTTAAATAATTTTCACAAGCTGTTATGTTTGTAAAAATCAAAGATTTATCATTTAAGTACCATTCAAAATGTGATTGAGAGATAAAGGCATCATTCTCGTATAGAGTAATCAGATTGTCTTCTCTTTTAAGTTTGCATTTTTTAGGTTTGTTTTTAATTACAAAAATTAGACTTTTATTGATTATCTCAGATAAATCATCTTCTGTTTTTATAATTATTCTTCCATTTGTAATTTTCAACATTACTTTTCCTTTTTTTATGCAACCATAAAGTCAAACAGGTTCATTTGAGAATCTTTAGCGACAACTTTCGTTTTTTCTTCAATAACTTCCACTTTAGCAGCTTCTTTTATCAAAGTTTCTTCAATTTGTTGAGCACTTTCATCTAAAAGTTTTCGTTGATTTGCGATTGCTTCTTTTTCATCTTTTAGTGCTTGTATTGCATCATTCTTCGAAAACTGATCCCAAGCCTTAACAGCTTTTTTAATCTCTTCTCTCCAGATTTCCATATACTCACTAAAAGCATCTTTTATTGCATTATCTAAGTCCGCATAATCTCCGTAACCGCCATAATTCATATTGCTACCAATTTTGTCGTAAAACTCTCCTAGTCCATCTCTACTACCATTCAACTCTTCATATATTGCGTAAAATTGCTCTCCATGAGATAACGTAGATTTGCTATTCAAATTTCCACCGCACTCGTGCATAGGATTTTTATAGCCATTTACATTAAAATGAAAGTTAGCAGCGGTTTCAAAATATTCTCCATAGAATCCATGCAAGTTATAGTGAGCGATAAAGCCACAATGTTGATGGAAGTGTTCATAAAGATTTTTCTTGAATAAAGTGAACTTGAAGTGATTATTTAAAAGTTTTACAAAGTTAATGTAAATCTTCTTTTTATCTAAATCAGTCATAAATTTAACCGATTCAAAACTTAGTGATTTTGCTTTTATGTTAAAGTTTTTAGGCTTTAAAAAATTTCTGGCATTCATAATTACACCGCCTTATTCAAGAACGATATCTCGACAAAACAATCTTTTTCATTTTTACATTTGTAAATTGTGCGTGTCATATTATCTGTATGAATTACATCATAATTTTTTAAACCTCTTGTCTCTAAAAAGCCAGCTCTTTCTTTGAAAGGAATTTCATAATGTTTCATGATTACACCCCCGCACTTGACCAGATTTCGGTCCCATTTGGTAGTCTATTAACTCCTAAAAAATCTCTCGCTGCTTGTTTAGCTTCTTCTTTTGTGTTGCAGTCAAATAGTTGTGTTGCATAAGCATCACCTCTAAACATTGCATACCATTGTTTTTTACACCACTTCATTTCACACCGCCTAATTGCTTCATAGCAATTTTGTAATCCATTGGATATAACCTTGAATAGTTTTTTTCCAAATTGATGTATTTAGCAACATCATTGCAATTAGCAAGCGCTTCTTTGATTTTTTGTATCATATTTTTCATAATAAGTCTCCTAAGACTATTTAAGGCATAGGAGTACTCATAAAGAGTTCCTTGCCATACTTAGGACTAGCTAAGTGGTTTAAAACTCTCTATGAGCTTAATTTAGTATTTTTTTGACAATAGAAAACCCTCTGAACTTAATCAGTGTTTTAAATTAAACAGTACTGCTTAGTTAATTTAGGGAGAATCTAGTGTTTTGAGTGTTTATGCGTAGGTTTTAATGCAAAGAGTGCAACAACTATTGAAGCAACCGATACTATACCAATTAAGACAATTGCGCTATTCATCTTTAACTCCTTTATTGTAAGTCACAATTCCCGTTAAGGTTAATATTATAACTCCCACAATTATAGCAATTTCAGTTGAATTTTCCAAGTTTAAGTTATTTATAAATGGACTTATTACACCTATTCCTAATAGTATTTTAGAATAATTTAAAATTACTTCGCCTATTTTTTGCCATGTTTTATCTTTCAATTTTACTCTCCGATTGCCATAAAAACAGCATCATGAGCAGTACCAGTACAACCACCACCATCTATTGGCTCCAGTTCATCACCAGATATAAAATCATCAAAACTATATGAATTATATTCATATTCGCCCTCTGAATTTAAGAAGATTTGATGGATGAATTGATTGTGTTCAAAAACTACCTCGTCATTCTCTTTAAGTATTTCTACTTTTTCAGATAGATAGGTTTCTATTTTCCAATTAAAATCATTTCCATCTTGAGTGATAGTTCCACCTTCGTTGCCATCTAAGATACTTTGATTTATGACATAAATATTATCATCACTTATCTCATTATCTAGATTATTTACCACTATTGTGTGTCCTAATATTGTCGTTTTCATTTTTTTTCCTTGAATTTATTTTATTTTTTCCCAGATGTCAACCACTCTGTCAAAGATTGACAATTGATGAACATTTAGTCTTGATTCTTGTACTGTTAGCAATTGCAAATAAGAACCATTTCTATCACTTCTAGTTACATACCAAATTGGTTTATCGCTATCAATGTTTGTCTCTTTATTTCTCATACTGGCTTCGTATTTACCCTTATCATACTTGTAGTTAATATTGAAAATACCTTCTACTTGTTTTTGTGGTAAAAACTCTACATTTGATGAATAACAAGACTGTAAACTTATCTCTTTTGCAAGTGCTTTTAATGTAAGAAGCTGCATTTAAGCCACCTCTTTGAAAGTTTCTAATTTTCCAACTTTACCTCTTGAATTTATATACATATCTTCAAAATATAAGTCTTGCTCAAAACCAGCATTTAAACCACCGACATTACCGCGAATAGGTATTTTCATTTCCAAATAATATGGAATGTTTATATATCCCCACTCGCTCATGTCCGGATCAGATTCATTTCGTACATACCCATAACATTGTGTGTGCATGTTTTCATATTCATCTTCACTATCTCCTATATCTGCTTCTGTAATATAAATAGTCATATTAGGACTAAATAATTTTAAACCTATTGGTTTTATATCCACACCATCAAGCTCATAGGTTTTAGGCATACTGTTAAGTTTGTCATAAATCTTTTGAACTTGGCGAGGGAGCAGATAGCTTGATTTTGGTAGTGGAAATTGTGGTTTTGGAGCTTTTAAAGGTTTTGCATCTGGACTTATTAATCCATTTTTCTTGCAAACATCTATTATAACTTCCATTAGGTCATGATAATCATCCTCAAAAATAGTTAAATCAACTTTTATAGCTTTTACATTAAATGCATTAAGCTCTACAAGCTTTTCACGATTTTGAAGATTTTTATAAATTTCTTTTGTTAAGTTTTTTGGATACGGCAAAGGTTGAGATTTCTCTAACCATTGCTCAAAAGAAAGTAACAACTCTTCTTCATTGTTTCCTACCAGAATATTAAAATCTGTATCGGAAATAGACGGAGAGTGATATAGAATAGCATGAGCTAAACCATTATCAAGATTTGTCATTTTTCTCTTATTTCCGGCTTTGTTTATTGAGAAATAACCAAGAGCATCACTATCAACAGTGTGCTCATTCATTTTTGTTCTACCTTGCATCAAGACTGAAAGAATAGATTTAACCATACTCTCTTGTCCTACTGTTTCAAGATAGACTAATGTGCCTTCATCCATTGCATAAGCTTCTACATCTGAAACTGCACCCATATACCTAATTCTAGGAACATATTGTCTATATCCTTTTATTAGATTCTGAATGTCTTCTATTTTTCGTTGAGAATATTTTGCTTTAGTAATCCATTGTAGCTTTAAAGCTTTCCATTGTTCTTCTACCCTATACCAAACATCGTCATCTAAAAGAACAGAATCCTTTTCTTTGAGGATTGATATATCGAATGTCTCAACTTCTGGCGTACCGTTTTGAAGCTCATATTTTTTATTTATGTCAGACATAATTTATACCTCCCCATCGTTTGATGTTTGGTTAAAATCAACTGGTATAGCTCTATAAGTAACCATTTCTTCTTCTATCCTGATTGGCAATAATTCCATCTCCTCTATTTTTAAAATTAAACCTACTTTCGCAAATTCTTCTTCAGCCATATTGTAAATTTCGTCTTTACCCAGTCTAGTTAAATCAAATGCACTTAACTCAAGTTCACAGTGAATTCTATTGTCACTTGTAATGACATCATCTTTGAGTGAATGAGATATAGTTGTTTGAAGTTTAAGTAAATCATCAAGCATTGACTGCATAAGTCCTCTTAAACTTTTAATGTTTTCAAAACCATATTCTTCACAAGTTGAATATCCCCACTCTTCGCCAAGGGCTGAATCTCCTACAGATTCCGTAGAGTCAACATCACTAGTAATAAAGAAATCAAACGGATGTGTGTTTTCTAAAGTAGGGAAAGTTTGGAAAATCTCTTCAATTATGTGTGTTTTTATTATTGTTTCTATTTCTTTCATAATAAGTCTCCTGCGACTATAAAAGGCATAGAAGTACCCATAAGGGCTTCTATACTAAGTGTATATAACCCCTATGGGTAAACTGTCTTCACTAATCTAAGGAGTGAATTTTATTTATTATTTTTCCATTGTTATGTTCATCTATAGCATCGCCAAACATGCTCTTTGTAGAGATTATCTTTACTTGCTGTATGAAACGCTCGTTACATCTATTGCAGTAAAGATTTTCTTCTTGTACCAGAGTAAAAGAAGAACAACCGCACGCACAAGGAATGTCATTGAATAATATACTCATAACTTAACCTTAAAAATTAAATGCTAATTGAACACCGCTTAAATTTTCAAAAGCAGAATCAAAAAGATTATTTGAAGCTTTTACTTCAACTTTTCTTTGTTTTTTACCTTTACCAATATAAGCTACAAAAGACGGCGTCTCTTGAACTGGTGTACTAATAACTTCTGTTTTTGATTTTGGCATAGAGCAGATTTGTATATTAGGAGATTGACTAGCAATTCCAAATAAATCAGCTAAATTACTTCCCCAATTTCCACCGTGTCCATCATGTACGGATAAACCGTCTTTTTCATTCTGAACAGCGTTTTTGATAAGGTCAGCTTTTATAGCTTTTGCTCTTTCGTACATTTCAACTCTACTTGGATTAGGATTGTTATCAAGTGTATATAACACAACATGTCGTGGTGTATCATACATTTTGATAATATCATCAACCGGAGAAACGCAAATTGCTATCGCACCAGTAGGATAATTGATGTGTTTGTGACCATCAATATCTAATCCAACATCTTTTAGTAATAGGATTTTGTGGTTCGTTGCATCATCACAGATAATCAAATGTTTATCGTTAGAATAATCAACTTCTACCCACGCACCTTTGTATCTAACCATATCTCCAGCATCAATAACTTGGTGCTCTGGTTCGTAACAAACCTCGACTTTCTCATTTTGTACTTTTGCTATGTATGTTTTTGGTTTGTTTTCTTCTAGTAGTTTCAAATAGTAAGTTTCAAAAGCATCATAATCTCTATCGTTACCGAAGTTTTTTATAGAGTTCATCTTAATATCTTTAGAAGCAGATTCTCCGTTTAGGATAGCTTTCGCTAATGCTAATTGAATGTTATCGTCATCTTCGCCCATCGAGCTTAAATCATCATCCCCACTTAATCTACCTTCAAGACTGTTAGCAGCTGCAACTTTTGCACCGATTAACTCTAATGCTTTATGTTGAGGAGTATCTCTATAAGCCATAAACATGACTTTTACATTGCTAGTCTGCCCTATTCTCCAACTTCTTCTACTTGCTTGCTTAAGTGTAAACACATTATATGTAGTTTCGTAGAAAATAATTGTGGGAAATTCTAATAAGTCCAAGCCAGTCTTTACTAGTTCAGGATTACAAATTAAAATGTCACAAGGATTATTAGTAATCCATGCTTGTCTTTTTCTTGCTGCGACATTGGCTTTTAAGATTTTGATAACTTTGCCAGGAAACTCTTTGTTTAAAATTTCCAACAAATCATCGCCAACTCCCTTGTTTGAAAAATGATTGTAAACCAAAACCTTACGATTCTGATTAAACTCTTCTTTAACAAGGTTTACTAGACTTTTCTCTTTATTTGTGTAACCATAGTCTTCTCTTGTAAGTGTAGGCTCATAAAATATTTCATCTTGAGCTGAATGTACTTGAAAAGGCATATCTGGCACTGCAATAGCATCATTTGCTAAATTGCCTAGGAAACGTTTATCTTTACGAATTCTTGACGTAATCTCTGAAAGATACTGCATATAAGGTTTTTGTATTTCCGGTTCTATCGTAACTAACTCAATAGACTCATCATAATCAGGTAAACCAGCACCATCTTTCATTTTAATCTCATCTAGTCTTAAAAATATTGTCATATTTAACAATACAGACAGTAAGTATGGAGAAATTTTAGGTTTTTCTTTGGAAACACCTACTTTTTTACCCATTTTTGTAACTTTACCCTCCATATCTATTTCTTTTGCTTCAAAAGTCTCTTCGACAGCACCATATCTATTGATAAACAGTTGAACTTGATTGTAATCGAAGCCTAATTGTTTTTTCATAAGATTAGGATTTAATCTATATAAGATATAGAACAAACTTGAAGCATAACCATTTAGTAATGTTCCAGTAAGTCCTACAATCTTTTTACTCATTGATGCAAGTTGAGCGAGAGCATTACCTTGTCCGGTATTGCCACCTTTATACTCATGAATTTCATCAACAACTAATAGATCAATTTGTCCTTTAGTCCAGTTGCGTTTGACATATTCCGCAATTGAAACACGACTTTGCATTTTTGGACTAACAGTTTTGTCTACTTGACGAAGAACACTGCCACATTCACATTTGTATGGAATTGAATCCAAATCAATAAACTCAGCCGTTCCTTCTTGGAGTGTTGTTGCGCAATCTGGACATGTAGCAACTTTTACAAGTTGACTAAACATTTCTGTTTGACCGTCAAGCTCTTGTTCTGTAGTTATGTATCTTCTCTTAACATTTACTGCAACTTGTTTTGGATAGCCAAGCTTCGCAGTTTCACGAGAAATAATGAAATAGTATTTATAACTATCTTTTCTCATATCTCGTTTTGTATAAGGAACTAAATCTTCCCATCTATTTACCTTAATTATTTTATAGGCAAGTGGGTTTTTATAATTGATTTTTATTTCATCTGCCCATTTATCAACTAAGTGAGGTGGACACATAATGAAATTTACAGCAAATTTAGCTTTTTTTGATAAACCTATTGATGTTGCCATAGCTATTTTAACTGCCATGTCGGTTTTACCAGTTCCCATCTCCGCTGAGATAAGTAAACTTTTATTCGCTTTTTTTGTTATGAATTCTGTAGCAGCAGAAACTAATCTTGCTTGCCTTGGGAAACTCTCTCTATTTGAAATAGATATAAAGTTTTCCAAAATATCTTTATATTTTTCAGGGTTATCCAATCCAGTAAAACTAGGCTTGATTACCTCTTTTAATTCTTTGTAGAAAATATCTTTATTATCAGATATTAATTCTTCCAGTTTTTGTGTAAATAATTTTGACATCATAAAGTCTCCCGACTAAAATAAACATCATGAAAGATGTTAGTTATTAGCCTAAACACAAATTATGTACACTATATACCATATGGCACAAATGTAAAAATTCGTGCCATAGGCAACAGTAGTAAAAAATAGACAATAAAATATCTTCGTTAATAAAAACGATTATAAAAATTAACAGTAAAACTATTTAATGATTATTGATATTTTAATGTAGAAGAAACAAAAAAATTATTAAGCTCTTTTGCCTTTTTTGTATTCATTATGTCCAATATGATACATGACAGCCACTAATGTTAAAAGCGCTAAAGGTATCATACCAATTATATTATTTTCCATTGTTGATAATATTATATTTTAATGTTGGTTTTTAGGATTGTCCATGTTCTTTAGAATCTGAATTCCTATTAACATCGCAATGATTATGCCACCTAGTATCAAAATACCTGGGTTTGTAAATAATTCCATAACTAATCCTTTCCAATTACTTTATAGAAAAGAGTTATGAAAACCCTCCCTATCTTTTTCATCAGTATACCCAAAATAAAAACTAATATCAATTGAGACATTTCGACATCTTTTGGCATTATAATGATTGCAACCACAGAAACAGAACTTACGCTCGGACCCATATCTACTATGAAGTAGAGACCAGACAATAAGTTGTTTTTAGTTTTTACATCTCTTTTGGCTTTATGAATATAGTAAGACATAATGATCCACAAAAGAATAAAAACAGTGATTACTAATGTAATATATAAATACATATTTCCTCCTAGTTTTAAAACAAAACTCCACAAGCAAATATTTTAAGCTCTGACGCTTTATAGCCATAATTATTGCTTGTAATTCGTTTAGTTTCTGATTTATGTTGCAGAATATCAATGTCATACATTTCGATTCCACCAATTATTTTACAAGGTATTTTGCCTGCTTGTATAGCGTTCTTTTTGTACCGATTAACCTGGTTAATACTTGACAATCCGAGAGCATTAGCAGCACCTTGTTTACTGTAAACGTAGTGCATTTTTTCATTCCTTGTTTAAAAGAATCCAAATGGTGCTCTTATAAATTTAGTTTTCATATCAATTTCAATTCTTTAGCAACATTCAAAAATTCAGTAAAAGCTTTTTCTTCGCTCCACGCCTCTAGGTCGACCACAGGGGAAGTGTCAAAAATTTGTTTATCATGCAACTCTTTATGAGCTATTAATTCCCAAAATTCTCTTTTCGGCATATGTACGATAGCTTCATAAATCACGATTTGTTTATCAAGCGTATGGACATCTTGTGCCATTGGATAATTTAATCCATAACAAGCAAAAGTCTTCTTAATCAAAGACTCTTCTATCTCTTTGAAGAGTGGAAAAGCTTTTTTTAATGGGGATGCTAAATCGCCCATAAAAACTTCTGACACTTCATGCATAAGAGCTTGTTTGGCATATTCAATATTTCCGAAATAAATAAATATTCTCGCCATATTCACACTATGTTGAGCAACACTTAACTTTGTTTGACCAAAGAACCTTTTTATTCTTGACAAAGCAACAGCGACAACCTCTATGTCAATATTTTGACAAGTAGGATGAAAAGGTTTTATAAAATTGCCTTTAGAATCCATCAGTGTCGCATTCTGCAATTCTTCTCTTGCTAATCTCAAGAGAATAGCTGAAAAGAACATTATTAATAGTTTTTTCATAACATTCCTTCTTTATTATTTTTCCAAGCAAAATAATCCGCTAAGTCAAATTTATCATGCAATTTAAAACCATCTTCTTTAGCTTTATTTTCCCAACGAAGAATCGTTACGGTTTTAGCTATGGGTTTCAACTGCTCCAATAAGTTTTTATTAAACTCATATCCCGCTTTGTCATAGTCTCCAGCAATAATGATATTTAAACCACTAAACAGATGAAGATATTTTTCATTTAATTTTTTACTAGCACCTGCCCCACCTATACAAATTGCATTTAAGCCATTTGCATTAGATATAAGGGCATCTTTCTCACCTTCCGTTATTACGACTGGAACATCATGAGTTTTTGCAAACTCTAAAATGTCAGTTATCGCAAATGGAGGGCGACTTTTGCCTTTTGTGTAAAGTACTTTCCTATGTTTGTAAGTTTTGTCATCTTTGATAAAATCTTCACCAGTTTTTTTGTATTTCCAAAAAGTTCTAATTTCCCCGTCAATATCTTTTATAGGCATAATTAAACGCCCACTTTTTTTACTGTAAGAAATATCATATTTTTTAGAAACTTCTAAAACTTTTGCCCAATCAGCAGATAATAATTGCTTACCATCATACTCACCTAGAAAAAGCTGTTTAAGCTCTTTTAGATACGATTGAAAATTATTTTTTCTGTCTATTCTATGAGGAACCATAAAATGCTCTGGTAAAGGGCTATCATCAACTTCTCCGCTTGACTTATCAAACTTTGTGAAATCAACTTTAACCTCTAAGCCTAACAATCTATGTGCTTCTGCTTTAGCAGCTGGAAAGTCATCCTTATATTTATGATATTCCATAAGAACATTAATTAAATCTCCATGTTCACCAGTTCCATAATCGTGATAACTTCCGTCAGTGTTAATTAGCACTGAGGCAGTAGTTTCATCTCTTAAATTAGTGAACCAGCTACTATCTACTTTGTATCCAAGGGATATTAAAGCAGATGCCATCTCTTCTCTTGTACATGTCATGATACTTTCCTTAATTCGCCATTTTCACAAATATGAATATTCAAGCCACAAGAAACTTTAGTTTTAGGACTATGTATAGTCTTTTCAACCAAAGGAGTGACAACTGTTTCCGTTAAACCGCACTCTAATCTTAAAAGATGTGCTTTCTTTACAATTTTAATCATCGTTACCTCCTTTGATTAATTTTGTTCAAACGATAGGGCAAATTCCCAGTTAATATCATTTATACATTCTTCACGCAACATTTCCAACAGTTCTTCATAGCCATCATTTAGATAATCATTCATCTTATTTTCCTTATGCTACAGAAGCTAATAGTATGTTAAATACTAATACGAAAAATATAGAGAATATAACACCAAAAGATATTTTGAAGAATAATCTTGCCGTTTCTGTATCTTTACCAAACATAGCTATTCCACTATATACTAAAGTAGAGATAGACCACATACCGATAGCACCTATTAGAGCGTACTCTCTTTGAATAAATAACATTGCGATAAAAATCACTATTGGAAGTATGAAAGCATGAGTATATGCTTTGACCTCAGAGTTTGTGAACATTTGTTGAGTTTGAATTTGAGTTTGTTTTTTCATAATAAGTCTCCTAAGACTATTTAAGGCATAGGAATCCTTTCGGAGTCCTAGCTTTGCATAACTATTTTTAGCTATGTGCTATGAACTCCAAAAGGAGTAACTTTAAATTTAGATATAATTTTGCTAATCGAATAATTATCCAGGATAACCAATGAACAGTACGCAAAAATATCTTTTAATTCTTTTATTTGTTGTTTTGTCTGTTTGTGTAGCGTTTGGCGTATATCAGCCAGTTTTAATTGCTATCCTTTTTGTAGGCTTTGCAAAAATAGTGCTTAATAATCCAAAATATAAATCATGGTCCAATTACGCTGCTAAGTTCTTTTGAGAGGCTAATTTTTTTCCGATTTCATCTTCAGCAAGAAATTTATTCCATGCTTTTTCCGATTTCTCTCGATTTTGTTTAGCTTCTCTTTCTTTTAGAAAATTATATATCATGTTTTGCATCCAAAGTCTCCAGACTAAAGTTAATTAGGCATAGGAGTGTCCTTACGGAGTCCTATAACCTTATGAGGTTAAAAACTCCGCTTGGAGTTAAACTTAGTTTTGTGCACTGCCTATCAGTAGATAATTTAAGTCCATTTTCTTAATTGAAGCGAATTCAACTAATTTTTCAAATGGGATTACAGAGCGTTTCTTGCATGTTGCGATAAAACCTTGTTTTACACCAAGAGCTTTTGCAACATCAGAATCAAATATTTTTCTGTTTCCACATTCGATAGAAATTGTGTCTTTTATTATTTCTACTATATCTTCTATAGTTCTCATTAAACATATCCTTTCTTAACAGCTTCTTCTATTTCAACTAACTTGCAACCATTAGGAAGATCTTTATCAAAACAAAGAATAAATCTTTTAGTGTTCTGAATTTGTCTATCTATTGAGTTGTGGTAAGCCCATAAAAACTCTTTGGCAAAGTCAATCGCTTTGAAGTTTTGAGCTTTATCTGTTTTGAAGAAGAAAGTGTCTTTTTTTGTTGTTACTTTTTTTACTAAACCTAAATCAACTAGTCCATCTACAACGGTGTTTGCATAGTTACCACAACGACGTAACAAGTCTTCTTTGCGATAAACATATGCTAGAACAGCATCGAGAGTTGAAGATGATTTATTTGCGGTTATATATCTTTTACGAAATCTCATGTTAAACAACCTTTACAAAACTATAGCCTGGATCATTCACAGCGAATTGCGTGTAAATATCTGGCATCATGTTTCTTAGTAAGTCGACATCAACTGATTTTTTACCTTTTACCTTAATAAGTGAAACGATATTATTATCAGCTTTTGCTTTTGTTGTTTCAGTAGCTACCATGTAGTCTTTGAGTTGAGATTTTAGTTCTTTAATCTCTTTTTCAAGAGAAGATAGAGCCACTATCTTTTTTACAACTTCTTTAACCTCAGTTGGAAACTCCTGAACATTTGCACCGTTTAAAGTTTGACAACTACCTTTGAATGAGCACTTAGCACAATATAACTGAGCCTCACCCTTTGGAATTGTTTTATTAATGATGTGTTGAGCAAGTTCATCAGCCTTAGCTAATACCATATCAAATAAAAGTTCATTGAACTCTACTGGAAATGCTTTATGCCAACCATTATTCATATTAATAGCAAATACATAGCCTCTTATTATTTTATTAGGATATTTTCTTTTAAGAAATCCAATTTGAGCCTGAATTTGATAAATCCAACTTTCGTAAGGAGAATCAATTTCAGTAGATGTAGTTTTTACTTCTACTACAACCATTTGCTTTTTATCTTCAAGAACAAAATCTATATGTCCTTTTATGTCTATACCTTGACGAGTTTTTGCCAACACTTCGACTTGTCTTGTATAATTAAGACCATCGAACATATCAGCAACCATATCTTCGCCTAAGTGACCTCTACCAAAAATGATAAGCTGCTCCAGGTCATGTTCAACTTTAGTTGTTTTTGAAAGAATAGTCTTTTCATCACAACCAGATGGAAGAATATCAGTAATACCTAAGTACCCTTTATTCCCATCAACAAAGTTTCTATGCCCTAGTTCAGCAATCGTTTTTTCAGCAGATTTTCTTTTGTAATTTTCTGTAATAAAATTGTTAAACTTACACATCTTATTTCTCCAACATTGCAAGAGCAATATTTAACTCCTGATTATGTTTAGTAAGATGAGAAGTAGTTTTTGTAATTGCACCTATACCGGCATAAAGCGCAGTACAGATTGTTATTGTAATTATTGTAGTTTTCATAATAAGTTCCTTTAGAACTAGAATAAACACCTTGTAAGATGTTAGTCATTAGCCTAAACACAAATTATGTACACTATATGCCATATGGCACAAATGTAAAAATTCGTGCCATAGGCAACAATATTTATGGTTTTATCGTTTTAAAATACTTCTTTAGCCTCAGTCATAGAATCTATGAATTTTTGAAGATTTTCATCTAAAGAACTTCTATTATCTAAGACGGCTTGAATTCCCACTGTATCTTCGCTGCTAAGTTTTAATGTGTTTTTAACAAAATCACCAATTTCATCTTTTGTGAGTCCATTGTCTTTTAAGTATGACATTAATTCTTTCACAGGTGTAGCAGCTGTAGATTGTTTTGGTTTAGGAGTTTGTAAAGATACTTTTTTATCAGCCTCTTTATATTCCATTGACCATTTATTGTTACTAAAAACAAAACCTAAATCTTTAATAAGTTTGTCTTTGCCAAATGTTTGACCAGTAATTATTGCGGTTCCATTTTGCTTAGCTAAAGATAACCCCATTTGAGTGATTGCAGCTTCTATATTGCTTGTTAGCAAAATGCCACTTACAACATCAGCTTCAATTAGCACAGAATCATTGAGGTTTTCAATTTCTTCAAATGCTTCAATCTTTCGTTCTCTAGGAATCATAAAATCCCCATAAGCCCTACGGACAGCTTTGTGTCTCCATGTTTGAAGTTTCCAGCGTTCATCTTTAATGGTTTTAGTGGCTTCTTGAACATAGTTTAGGTCCACAAATACTGTCTGAGTTGGCAACTCTTTTTTAAGGTCTTTCAATGTAACATCAAAACCTATAAAGTGTTGCTCAACCCATTTAGAATCTGCGGTTCTTAGTTGAGACTGTTGTAGTCTGCTAAGTTTGCTTGCCGCTTCACTATTATTATCATCAAATTTCCATACAGCATCAAGTTCCAAAAAGAACCCTTTAGCATATGCTAATTGCTGCATTCCGTTCAATGGAATAATTGCTTGAGGAAGCATGATTTTTTGACCATTAACTTTTGTATCAAAAGGAATGATATACACCTCTTTAGAAGAAGGTGCGATATCAAGACCTGTTTTTGTTACATTTGCTGCGAAGCGAATAATCTCTTTTGTTTCTACTATGCTTAGTAGATAATCCTGCGTAGCAAGTTCAAGAAAATTTTTCTTAAATTGCTCTTGTTTATTCGGAGGAATTACATCAAGAAATTGTTTATATGTGACAAGACCTGTCGCTAATTCATCTCTTTTTGCATCCAGTAATTGAAGATTTGTTCTTCTTCCGTTGTTGTTTTCAGCCATAATAGACTCCTGAAAAACCAAACCCTTTAAATCAAAGTGAACCATTAAAACATTATTCCTTACAAGGCTTATCCCGAAGATGAGCTAATAATATTTTATGAGTGTGGTTGTTTTGTTAGATGAAGTATTTGATTGAAGTTGTGGAAAAATTCCCACCAAGGAGTTTTTTATGACACTATTATCCCTATTAGGGAAGTCATTAAAACTCCCTAAAGGGATAACAGTACTCCATAAGGAGTATCTGCTTGTGTTATGAATTACTTCATAAGCAGAACTCCCTGCATCTGTTAGAATGCGGAGTCTAAATTTTCACTAAAATTATTTTATTATTGTAACTTTGGTATTCGTTAAAATGGTATCTCTTGTTCATCATCATCTAAATCATCTTGTAAACTTGAAGCTTGGGTAGTACTTCCATTATTGGAAGCAATATCATCTTCAATACCAAAACGACCAGTGACATAACCAACTTTTCTAAACCCTTTGTCTCCAAAAGGTTCTGGCTCTTTTAACCTATGAGTTGTAAGAAACAGCGCATCACTAGAGTTAGTAAGCTCTTTTTTCTTCACATTATCATAAGTACTAAACAAGCCTAAAGTTGTTTGAGTTAATCCTTCAACAATAGTTTTATCTTGTCTTTTAACCGGAAATGTTTGCCCTACTTTGATAGTTTCCTCAGAGTTATACTTTGAGACCATTATGTTGTAGCAACCATCTTCCTTTCTTTTAACAAAATTTATTGTTTTTTTACCGAAGAAGCCTAAGTTTATAGAACAAAACACAGAGTTTGTCTTTGGATTATGTATAATATCGCCTAGATTTCTCTCTTTACCAAATGTTCTTTTTATTTTTTCTGACATGATATATTCCTTAAAAATTTACAAAATTAAATCAATAAAATATACAGCCTTAATATCCTTTTCAATGATACATACTTAAATGCACTAATACTTAGAGGTTTGTGAGTAGTTTTTTGTTAGATGATTTTGTAGATTTGATTTTTTTGATTTTTTAGATACAATTTAAGAAAGGATTTACTTATGACTCCAATTGAAATCACTGTAGTAGCCGTTCTGTTTGTCGGTTTTGCATTGGCAATCGGTAAATATGATTACACAAAAAACAAAACAACTGGTCGTTAGTTATTTTTATATTGATACTTTCCAAATGATAGAGCTACTGCAATAAATAATATTAGAGCTACTCCAAGTTCGTAGGTTTCCATATATAACACTCCTTTTAAAATAATTATTCTTTTCTTAGATATAAACCAAGCACAATAAAAGTAATTCCCACGAAAAAAGTTCCATAGTAAAAACCATAAGGTGTAGTTGTTAAAGTAAATACCACTGACGCAATTACAGAACCACCAACGACATATAATAGATCACCTGAGATGAACATGAGTGTCTTTGTTGATGGATGAGTATAAAACTCTTCATAAATATGCCGCAATACTCCCAATTCTCTAAGAAATAAAAGAATAATAAAAAGGATTAGACCACTAATTATTTTTATAAAAATAATTTCCATTTTAGTCTCCTATTTGTAGTAAAACTACATAACAGAAGTCCTTATAGGAGCTTCTGCTTTTTGATGTATATTGCTATACAGCAGAAACTCCTTTTGTGGAGTCAGTAAAATTATACCTTTGGAAATAGATTCCCATAAAGAGACAAGATTATAGACACTATACTCCCTATATAAGGAAATAAAAAATGACTTCTTATCTCCTTATGGGAGTTTACTTGATGTTTTCAAAACAACATATCCACAAGTGCGCAAAAAATAGCTAAATAGCTAAGTTTTAACCTTATTTCAGTCTGTTTTGCCTCAAAAATTAGACAGAACTATAGTAAGTTTGATTTGTCCAAATCGAGGTTTTTTTGTAATAAATGTTTTTTATAGCACTTCAAATAACTAAATAGTTAAGTTGAAAACGTAAAGTTCTTATTATATTTAATCGCTAAATAGCTAAATTAAATTTACATAATAAGAAAATATACTGTGCGTATAAAATCTATTTAATACGTTTAATATCAACAGTCCTACAAGCTATCCGGCTTGGGGTTGATTGTTAGTCGAGATAATC
>ERZ889078.1025-NODE-1025-length-23339-cov-16.616260_pt1 | contig 23339 bp, 18 predicted proteins | sample MGYA00521266_ERZ889078 | MGnify/ENA primary metagenome ERZ889078 (study PRJEB32303, sample SAMEA104408618) | aquatic metagenome | biome: Brackish water; feature: Pelagic; material: water | place: Baltic Sea | collected 2014-06-16T06:34:00 | depth 76,534 m ...
AATAACAAAACATCCGGCAATAAGGACAAAAACACACAGGCAAAACAAAGAGATCTTCTTCATATCAAAAACTCCTTATTGAAATTTAAGATTAATTGTCAGTTGCCAGATAACCGGAATGCGGATCGTCACCTCCTTTCGATTTGATAGGATTTGATTGTATGAAATTTGTGATTCCGGACTCATCTTACACAAATTGGAAGTCCATTTCTATGACGGCCATCATATTGTATCAAAAAATACGGTCTTTTCTAAAAAAAGAGGTCAATTAAAAAATGAAACAATGCTACGGCAGGAGGATAGGTCTTTCAGATCCACATGGTTTCCGTTCCCACCGATTCAAGGTGTTCCGGTTTTTGTACATGTATCCGCCCTCTCTGGGTTTGAATAATGCCTGATCGCCGCAGACGGGACATGACCCTTAAAGCCGATTCCGTAGTGGTCCCTGCCAGTTCAGCCAGTTCCGCGCTGGTAAAATCAAGCCTTTCCCCAAATTTCAGATAAAGGGTAAAGAGAACCTTCAGGAGCCTTTTTTCAACCCGCATTTCCATCATATCCAGGACCCTGCTGTTGGCGCTGTCCACGGCGTGCCCAAGGATGACGATGATATTATTCATCAGGACAGGGTTCTTGTGAGCAAAGGCCACGAAGTCTTTTTTTTTCATATGGGCTACCGTAGATTCTTCTATGGCCTCGGCACAGAGGGGACGGGGAGTGCCGCTAAAAGGACCGACCAGGTTCAGGGGTTCCCCATATCCGGCCAGCAGATAGGTCATGCGGTTGCCTGAAAAAGAAATCAGAGAGACCTTTACAAGGCCTTCGGCCACCACGTGAAAATAATGACATGCATCATTTTCATCAAAAACAGTTTCCCCTTTTCTGAATCGTTTGACGAAGGAAAGCGTTGCAATGTTCAGAATCGCTTCGTCCCCGACGTCTTCAAATCCGAGCGAATTTCTGAAAAGGTCAATGCGGCCTTCAAGGTCCATGATTTCCTGCAAAGAAAAGTGTTGACAACATCGTGAAAACCGAAGATTGCCAGCATCTGATAAGGGAAAATGTGAAGGTATTTCCGTGCGAGCCTTTACTCTGCAGCTTTCATTCCGTCTTCCACCATCATTCCGACTACATCGCTCATACGGTATCGGGCGCTCCATTTCAGTTTTTTCATTGCTTTATGGGGATTTGCCCTGATTGTCATGATGTCCGTCGGCCGGAAAAGCCGCGGGTTCGACAGCACATGGGCCCGCCAGTCAAGATCAGCCGCCCCAAAGGCCTCGCTTACGAAATTTTCCAGCGTATTGCTTTCTCCCGTTGCGACAATAAAGTCTTCGGGAACATCCTGCTGAAGCATAAGCCACATGGCCTCTACGTATTCGGGGGCCCACCCCCAATCCCTTTCTACAGCCACGTTCCCTAACTCCAGCTTTTCCCGGGACCCTTTTGCAATGCGGCAAACGGCATCGACAATTTTACGGGTCACGAATCTGCTCGGTCTGAGTGGGGATTCGTGGTTGAACAAAAGGCCCGAGCAGGCAAAAAGCCCATAGGCCTCTCGGTAGTTATCCAGCTGCCAGAAGGCGGCCGCCTTGGCTACGGCATAGGGGCTTCGGGGGCGAAAAGGTGTCCGTTCATCGGCGGGCTGATCCCCGGTGTTGCCGAAACATTCGCTGGACCCGGCATTATAGAGTCTTATGGGGACTTCGAGAAACCGGATGGCTTCAAGGAGATTCAGTGTCCCAACACTGATGCTTTCAAAGGACTCAACCGGCTGTTCAAAAGAAAGCCCGACCGAACTCTGGCCGGCCAGGTTATACACCTCATCCGGCTGGATTTTCTTGAGCACCTGAAGCACACTCCTGAAATCGTTCAACGAAACCGATTGGAACTCCACCTGCTCCCGAATCTTCAACCGGGCCAGATTTGAAAAACGGGATATCTGAGCATCTCTTGAACAACCCACGACCCTGTATCCCTTTTTTAGAAGAAAGCGGGCCAGGTAAGATCCATCCTGACCGGAAACACCGAGAATCAAAGCTGTCTTTTCCATAGAACCTTTCAGAATTTTATCGTAAAAATTCAAATGCTGACGCTGCCACGGTTCACTGGAAAGGCAGCGATGTAACCTGACGGGCAAACGGTGCGGATAATGCATTCCCAAGCTGGAGAATGGGAACAAAGCATATCTTCATTTAGATTGTATTACAAATACAGAAAAAAGAAAAGGGCCGCAACCAGCACGCGGCCCTTTCTTTCCAATTTATCCGAATCTCTTACCCGAATGAAAATCCTTCAGGAAGGTCTTCCGCTTTGACGCCTTCCTTGACCCAGGAGAGATCGGTGATGGTGTACGTGGGGTTCACTGTCCTGAAGATGGGAACCACCCGCATTCCTATCTTCGGGTCACCGATGGAGAGATAACTCATCAGGATGGTGGCAATCCCTTTGAATTCCACGTTGATGAATTTGATCGGTTTGTCCAGTGTGTTAAAGGCCCCGGATCGCTCACAGACCATAAAGGTGTGAACGACAGCCGTCTTCCTGCAGATGTCCGTAAAATCCACAATCGTGTTTCTGGTAAGGCAGTCCGGACAGTGGATGCGAAAGGGGAGATAAATGGTCCCCTTAAACTCACAATCCGGGTTGTCGCACCGGGTACCCAGTATTTTTCCCTGGGAAATGCTCTCAAAGAAAGGGGCTTCCCCACCGTACATATGGATATGGGTCATCTCCCTGGGGTTGGTTACCCCCATGAGTCTCCAGCCCTCATCCTCATTCCGTATGGGCATATTGGGCGTAACGTGATGGAAATCGCCCTTTATCTTGTACTTTCCGTCTTTTACCCGCACCGTTCCAAATATACTCATTTTCTCCTTCCTCCTTATACGTCCTCTTTCAAGAGATGATCGGGATCCATCAGGATGGTTGCCGTAACGTGCGATCCCACTCCTGCATGGCTGATGGCCAGGGCTCGTTTTGCGTCTTTTACCTGAAGATCAGTCCAATCGGCCGGTTTTTCCCTGCCGAACTCCTCCCAGACTTTGGGATCTCCATGCAGCTCGGCCCATCGATTCCAGATATGGGAGGCGATTTCAAAGGTCTGCATGATCCCGGTGGCACCAACGGCATGCATGCAGCCGATGAGTCCACCCGAGAGATTGGAAGGAAGTCTGCCGGGTTTACCGGTATGCGGGTTGGTGTGATAGCAGTCTCCGGACTCGACATAATCCCTGCCGTATCCGTAAGGCCTGAGTCCCACATCTTCATAGGACTGCACATCGCTGATGGTGAAGGCGTCATGGAGCTCTACGACGTCCAGGTCTTCCATGGGATCTACGATCCCTGCCATGCGGTAACCGTAATATGCGCTCATCCTGGCGGCCAGGAATCCGGTAAAGCCGGGATACCGGTCACCGCCGGGGAAGCGTTCCCCAAGGTCGGTATACTGGTCGGCGGTCTCATTGGGAAGCAGGGGGATTTCCATATCCCGTCTGCAGGCCGGCCTGAGGGTGTGTGATCCGGCAGCCACCCAGATGCGCAGCGGTTTGTTTTTGGTGCCTTTTGTCAGCTCGATTGCCGTGGGTTCGTCGCAGATAATGGCGCACGCGGCCCCGACGCTCATGAGGCAACAATCAAGGGCTCGGAGGGGATAGGCCACCACGGGAGAATTGAGTACGTCCTCCACCGTAATCTTCATGGGTGCCTGGGCGTAGGGGTTGAATCGGGCGTATCCGTGGTGTTTGACGGAGATCTCCGCCAGGGTGCGTCGAAACGATTCTTCCTCTTTTCCAAATACCTGCCAGTATTTCTGGGCCATCACGGCATAATAGCCGGTATAGATATGGCCCAGAGGGGTTTCCCAATCCTTGTCCGCGGCGCAGGATATCAAATGGTTCCCCTCATCCGTGGGAACTTCGTCCATGCGCTCCCACCCCATGGCCAGTGTACAGTCGGAATACCCGGAAGCCACGGCCTTGACCGCTTCCCACAGCGTTGAGCCACCCGTGGCGCCTCCCGTCTTGACCCCGATATTTCCCAAAGGATCCAGCCCCAGCCTGTCGTGGATAACCGCCTCACCAAGAAGCTGGTCGCCGAAATGGTCGGCAAAATGGCCGTAATAGGCGGTATGAATGTAGCTTTTCAGTTCCGCCGGGGTCTTATCAATGAGCCTTGCCGCCATTGTCAGAGCATCGACACAGAGTTCTTCCGTCCTTTTCTCCGGAATAGCCCGATCGAACTTCGACTGACCTGCCGTTACAAGATAAACCGGACGCATGAGCTTTGGTGTCCTGAGTTGTCTTTCACTGAATTTGATCATCCTTACTCCTCCTTTCGTTTTTGCGTCTGTAGCATTTTTTTCTTGGGGAAAAAAATGAGTTTTAGGGTTTTAGTTTTGCGTTTCAAGTGATCACAAGGTGCCAATCCACAATGCCACGGCGGTGTTGTCATCAGATGTTGAGATGCTCTGTTTCTGCAGATCCGACCAGAAATGAACAGTATCCCCTTCTGACAGCAGGATCTTTTTTCCCTGATGGGTCAGCTCAAGGGACCCTTTCAGGATACAGAGTATTTCCTGGCCATTCTTGATTCCTTTTCGAACCGGAATCGATTTTCCAGGCTCAAGCACAAGAATGGCGCTGTCAATGACATTTCTGCTTTCAGGCGCAAAAAATCTTCTGGTGGCAAATCCCGTGTGGGGAAGATCCACATCGATCCATTCTTCCCTGCGGATAAGGATTAGTCGCTCCTGGTTTTCGATCTGGTTCAGGAGGTCTCCCGCGTTCACGCCGATAGCATTACTGATACTCACCAACGTTTCTACCGATGGCGAACTCACATTATTTTCTACCTGGCTCAGAAAACCTTCTGAAACATTCGCCTTCTGGGAGACGGTCTTCAGCGTCAGTTTTTGTTCTTTCCGGTGTTTCCGGATCAATGAACCGATATTCAACTCTCATCCTCTTTGAAGCAGAATTATTTTGTATAAGTTAATTTTCAGTATTGATAAATATTCTTGATATGTCAATATATTTTTTTATGCCTTTTTTCAAAAAATTCACACTTAACTATAAATTAAAATTCATCATGGCATTCCGTTTCCTTTTTTATGATTGACAAGTTTTCCTCATCTGCCTATAAAAACAACATAACCGCTTACGGTTTCCAGTTGTCGGTTGCCAGGTTTCTATCCAAAAGAGCCAGTTTCAAGATGCTCAATTTTGTTCGAGATAAGTCGAAGATCCCGTGTTTTAAACGGGGGAAGGCGAAAATTTTAACCACAGGAATATATGTGATATTTCGAGGATTAAAATTTGAGTCTGACGCAGAGATCGGGCAAAAAGGGGCGTTTTGAAATTGGCTCAAAAATAAGGAGTTATTATGGACTTCAGTCTATCCATGGAGCAGGACATTCTCCGCAATTCTGTTCGTGATTTTGCCGAGAAAGAAATCAAACCGGTAGCCATTGAATTGGATCAAAAGGAAGAATTTTCCTATGAAACCATGGGGAAAATGGCCGATCTGGGTCTTTTCGGCATGTTCGTTGCGGAAAAGTATGGGGGCCAGGGTATGGACTACCTGTCCTATATTATTGCCACGGAGGAAATCGCCCGGGTTGACGGGTCCCATGCAGCTACCGTGGCGGCCGGCAATTCCCTTGGGATAGGTCCTCTGTACTATTTCGGGAACGAGGAACAGAAGGAAAAATATCTTCCGAAATTATGCAGCGGCGAGGCCTTGTGGGGCTTTGGATTAACGGAGCCGAATGCCGGATCCGATGCGGGCAACTCCAAGACCACAGCTGTCCTGGATGGGGATGAATGGGTTATAAACGGCAGCAAGATCTTTATCACCAACGCCTCAACGAAACTCACCTCCGGTATCACCTCCCTCTGCCGCACAGGGACCAGAAAGGATGGTCGGCCTGAGTTATCGTGCATTCTTGTTGAATCGGGGACCACAGGCTTTGAGGCCAGAGAGATGCACGGGAAAATGATGTGGCGTTCCTCCAACACCAGTGAGCTGTATTTTGATGACTGCCGCGTTCCCGAAAAGAACATGCTGGGTCCGAGGGGGAACGGGTTTCACCAGATGATGCAGACCCTTGACGGAGGCCGATTGTCCATTGGGGCCATGGGGTTAGGGGGCGCCCAGGGATGTTTTGATCTGACCATGAAATATGCCAGGGAACGGGAACAGTTTGGGAAACCGATCTCCACTTTTCAGGCCAATGCCTTTAAATTAGCCGATATGGCCCTGGAAATTGAGTGCGCACGACTTATCCTGTACAAAGCCTGCTGGCTTCGGGACAATAACAAACCTTTTTCAAAAGAAGCCGCCATGGCAAAACTTCACTGTTCCGAAGTCATGTACCGATGCGCCAACCATGCCGTTCAACTCCACGGGGGCTATGGGTTGATGAACGAGTACAACGTAGAGAGGTTTTACAGGGACCAGAAACTGCTGGAGATCGGAGAAGGAACCTCTGAAGTGCAGCGCATCGTCATTTCTCGGCTTATCGGCGCACTGTAAAACTTTTCAGTCTGCACGTTTAGGCATTTCACCGCTAAGGCGCAGAGTTCGCAAAGTTTACTTCTTTTTTTTGTTTTTCGTTGAGAAGCCGAAAAACAAAAAGAGTACGCTATTTAAAATAAACCCAAAAGAAAGACGGCAAAGAGAAAATCATTATATCTCTGCGACCTTTGCGTCTCTGCGGTGAATGCAGTCATTATGCTGGATACCATTTTAGGCAAAGATATCGCCTCCTACGTAAGAGGGCACCGCGCATTAGTCATCTGCGCCCTTGTTCTTGCCGCTATCTCATCCATTTTCGTGGTGGTTCCCGTTTATCTCCTTCAGCCATTTGTTGATGAGGGAATGAAAACCGGTTCTGATCCCGTGGCCTGGAAGATCCCCTGGATCGCATTTCAATCCGGTTCCTGGTTCTCCTGGCAAAGGACCGAACTGGTCCTGATAAAAAGTATCTCTCCCAATCGACTGCTGGTTCTCCTTACCCTGGTCGCCTTCGTTTCCATATTCTTCAAATCGGTGACCACCTATTTCAGCGGTCTCGCAGCCGCCGCATTCGCGAACCGGGCCGTCAAAGCCCTCCGCATCGACCTTTTCAGAAAATTCATTTCCCTTTCCATGGGGTACTACCACAGCAAGAAATCGGGTGAACTGATCGCCCGGTCCACAGCCGATCTGGCCGTATTGCAGAACCTCATCTCGGAAGTGCTTCTCGGACTCATCGAGTATCCGATCACCGCATTGGTATTTCTCTTGTACCTTTTCGTTATGAACCTGAAGATGACCCTGCTTGTTTTTTTCGTGGTCCCGTTTATCGCAATCCTGGTTCGGTTGTTCGGCAAAAAGGTAAAAAAGCAGTCGGTCCGGGTGCAGGATGCGACCGCGGAAGTAACCGCGGATTACCATGAAACCCTTCTTTGCCTGAAGCTGATCCACGGCTTTTTTACCGGGAAGCGCGAGGTGAAGAGATTCAGTGAGCTGGCCGAACAACTCTATAAACGGGTGATGCACTGGAACCGCTGGCAGCAGGGTCTGGGTCCCATGATGGACACCGTGGTTTTCCTGGTCATGCCGGGAGTCCTCATTGCCGGAAAGATCTATTTTCACCACACTCTGGGGGAGCTTATGGCCATGGCCTATGCCTTCTCGAGGGTCTATCGACCCATAAAGAGACTGGCTCTGGTCAATAACAATATCAAGACCATTCAGGGGGCCACCGGCCGTGTATTCGGGATTATGGAGACCGTTCCTGATATTCAGGATAAGGAAGGCGCCCTTCCCCTGGCCAGGCATAAAGATGCCATTGAATTTCAAAAGGTGGATTTCAGCTATTCAAAGGCAAGCCCGGTCTTGAGACAGATCAGCTTTCGCGTAAAGGCGGGAGAGATGGCCGCTTTTGTCGGTTCCACCGGCGCAGGAAAAAGTACGCTCCTTGATCTTGTCCCGCGCTTTTATGATGTTAATGCCGGCAGCATTACCATAGACGGTACGGACATACGGGATGTGACTCTTAAATCCTTAAGAGAACAGATCGGAGTCGTGAACCAGGAAACGCTCCTTTTTAACGAAACCATCCTGTACAACATCCGTTATGGAAGTCCGGAAAAATCGGAAGCGGAGGTCATCGCAGCCGCCAGGGCCGCTCATGCCCATGGATTCATCATGGCCCAACCGGAGCAGTATCTCACCAGGATTGGCGACCAGGGAAGCCTTCTTTCCGGTGGGCAGAGACAACGCCTTGCTATTGCAAGAGCCATTCTGGTTGGCCCGGCCATTCTCATGCTGGATGAAGCCGCCTCGGCCCTGGACGCTGAAAGCGAAGGGCTGGTCCAGAAAGCCATTGAAGACCTGAAAGGCACACGAACCATCCTGATCGTTGCCCATCGGCTCAGCACTATCATGCGGGCGGATCGCATCTTTGTTATTGAGGAAGGAAGAATTCTGGAATCGGGAACCAGGCAGGAACTTCTCGAGAAAAACGGACGGTTCAAGCAGCTTTACGATATGCAATTCGGCGGATAGCCGGCAACAGTGATGAGGTGCGGAATATGACGCTGACAAAAACGGGTATTATCAGGAAAGTGCGGGAAGAGGTTCGTTTCAAAAATAAGGAAAAGGGGCCCCAGCTCTTTCTTTTTCCCGAGATGGACTGCGTTCTTCTGAACCCGAAAAGGGCTGCGGAAATTGTCGATCACCTGTTTGAGATCATGAAGAGAACGTTGGCCGGCGGGGACGATATTTTTATCCGGGGATTCGGGAAGTTCAGGGTGCAGTTTAAATGGTCCAGACCGGGAAGAAACCCGCAGACAGGCGAAACCATCATCCTCGGGTCCAGAAGACGGGTTTCCTTCAAAACTTCGCCCAGCCTGAAGGAAAAGCTGAACGGGAAACGGGTTTGATACGTAGGAGGAACCGCACCCTCCCCCCTTAAAGGGGGAGGGTTTTACTGGAACATTTTTAAAGGTTTTACTCAGCTGGCAGCTTATTCAAATACCACCTGTCCGTCCTCGACGTCTATGGTCACCTGATCCCCTTCTTTTACCGCCCCTTCCAATATTTTGACAGCGAGAGGATCCTGGATGTAGCGCTGGATGGCCCTCTTGAGGGGCCTTGCCCCGTACACCGGGTCAAATCCTGTGTTGGCGATGAATTCTTCCGCCTTGTCCGTGAGTTTCAGGGTGATTTTACTGTCTTCCAGACGCTTTCCAAGCAAACTGATCTGGATACCAACGATCTTTCGGATCTCTTTTTGACCAAGAGAATTGAAGATGACGATATCATCAATCCGGTTCAGGAACTCCGGCTTGAAGGTGGCCCGAAGGGCATCCATGACGGCCTTTTCCATTTCCGCGTTGTCGCGACCCGTCATCTCCTGGATAAACTGGCTCCCTACGTTGGAAGTCATGATGAGCACCGTGTTCTTGAAATCCACCGTACGGCCTTTTCCATCCGTCATCCGTCCATCGTCCAGGATCTGAAGGAGGGCGTTAAACACATCGGGGTGGGCCTTTTCTATCTCATCGAACAGGACCACGGAATAAGGGTGCCTTCTCACAGCCTCCGTGAGGTATCCCCCTTCTTCATAACCCACATAGCCTGGCGGGGCTCCTATCAACCTGGCAACGGAGTGCCTTTCCATATATTCCGACATATCCACGCGAATCATGTACTGCTCGTCATCAAACAGGAACTGGGCCAGTGCTCGGGCAAGCTCCGTCTTTCCCACACCGGTCGGACCCATGAAGATGAAAGATCCGATGGGCCTGTTTGGATCCTGAAGCCCGGATCTCGCCCTGCGAACGGCATTGGCCACGGAATTAATGGCGTTGTCCTGCCCAACCACCCTCAGGGATAGACGTCCCTCCATCTGGAGGAGTTTTTCTTTTTCCCCTTCCATCATTCGTGAAACAGGAATACCCGTCCATTTGGCTACCACCTCTGCGATATCTTCGCTATCCACTTCTTCCTTGAGCATTTTCTGACTGGACTGGAGTTCTTCAAGTTTCCTGTTCTCCTCCTCCAGCGTACTTTCCAGTTGGATTAACTTCCCATATTTGAGTTCCGCCGCCCTGGCAAGATCGCCTGCACGTTCAGCCACTTGTGCTTCCGATTTTGTGGATTCCAGATTCTCCTTGATCTCCCGAATCTTTGAAATGGCATCCTTCTCACTTTTCCAGTGAGCGGTCATCTCTTCTGTCTGGGACTGAAGGCCGGCCAGTTCATCCTTGATCTTTTCCAGTCGATCTTTCGAAGCCCTGTCTTTCTCCTTCTTGAGGGCTTCCCGCTCTATCTCCAACTGGGTGGTTTTTCGCTGGAGATCATCAATTTCAGCGGGAAGGCTGTCGATTTCAATCCTGAGTTTGGACGTGGCCTCATCGATGAGGTCAATGGCCTTGTCCGGCAGGAACCTATCCGTAATATACCGGTTTGACAGGGTCGCGGCAGCCACAAGCGCGGAATCTTTGATGCGGACCCCGTGATGCACCTCATACTTTTCCTTCAACCCTCTCAAAATGGATATGGTGTCTTCCACAGAGGGTTCCTCCACCATCACGGGTTGAAACCGCCTTTCAAAAGCGGCATCCTTTTCAATGTATTTCCGGTATTCCTTGATGGTGGTGGCCCCGACGCATCGCAACTCGCCCCTGGCCAGGGCCGGCTTGAGCATATTGGAGGCATCCATGGTGCCCTCGGCGGCGCCCGCACCCACCAGGGTATGCATCTCGTCGATAAAAAGGATGATCTGGCCGTTTGAGTCCGTGACTTCTTTCAGCACGGCCTTGAGCCTGTCCTCAAATTCGCCTCGGTATTTTGCCCCTGCAATGAGCGACCCCATATCGAGAGCCACGACCCTTTTATCTTTCAGAGTCTCCGGGATATCGCCCTGAATGATCCGCTGCGCCAGGCCTTCGACAATAGCTGTTTTTCCCACACCCGGTTCCCCTATAAGAACCGGGTTGTTCTTGGTTCTTCGGGAAAGGACCTGGATGATCCTTCGAATTTCATCATCTCTACCGATTACGGGATCCAGGTTGCCCTTGGCGGCTACTGCTGTAAGGTCTCGGCTGAACCGCTCCAGTGCCTGATATTTATCTTCAGGATTCTGGTCGGTAATCCTCTGACCTCCCCGAATATCCACCAGCGCTTTGAGAATGGAATCTCTCGTAATTCCGGCTGATGCTAAAATTTTTGCGGCTTCGCCTTTTTTTTCATCGGTGACGGCCAGAAGGATATGTTCCAGGCTCACAAATTCGTCCTTGACCTGCTCTGCTTCCACAAAGGCCTGGTCAAGCACCGCTTTTGCTCTTGGAGAGATATACGCCTGCCCCAGACTTGCGCCGGTTACTTTAGGGAGCTTCTGCAATGCGGCATCGAAGGCTTGAAGGAGCTGGTTCTGGTTAGCTCCGATTTTTCCCAGAAGGGGGGGGATAACCCCATCTTTCTGCTCCAGAATTGCCTTTACCAGATGCTCCGGTTCAATCTGCTGATGTCCCAGTTTTTCCGCCAGTTGCTGGGAGGCCTGAACTATTTCCTGTGTTTTTAACGTGAATTTATCAAATCGCATATATATCTTCCTCCAATGGAGATGAAATTGTAAAACAGACTACTCTCTTATTCGTACAAATTTTATAAAATTAAGCTTAATAATGAAGCTTGTCAAGACAGGCAGCGCAATGAAAAAATGGCGACAGGCTTGTAAAATCAGGCAGGAGGTGCTATAGGATTTCGGATTTCGGATTTGAACGGACACAAATTATAGCACTAAATAAGGTAATTAGAGAAGAGGGTTCACCACAATGATATCTGAGACAGATGAAATTAAACCATGTCTTATTCATATTGATAAAGAAGGGTGCTGGACCCATAAAGGCGCTGAGATGATTCGCAGAGACCTGATCCAGCTGTTCTACCGGAATATGGAGCTGGGTTCGGAAGGGCAGTACATCATCAACTGGCAGGGAACACAATGTTATGTGGATGTTGAAGATACGGCTTTTGTGGTTACTCGGGTATTATTTGAGGAAAAAACAAGAAACGGAAAAGCCGGGTTCGTACTCAAGCTGAGTGATGGTACAATGGAAAACCTTTTGCCCGAAACCCTCTGCACAGGAAACGATAATGTCCTTTATTGCAGAATAAAGAACAATACCTTTCCTGCCCGCTTTTTACGGCCGGCCTATTATCAGTTGGCCGAATATGTTGAAGAAGAAAACGGCGTCTACTTCATCCCGTTGGACGGCAGGAAATATCCGATCAAGCGTTCAGGTAACCACTAATCACTGCTTCCCGACATCGGTCTCAGGATTTCGATTTTTGCATTCTTTTTCAGATTCTGGAGCCATGTTTCAAAGATACGCCTGTGAGAAGTCTGAGCAACCATGGAACGGTACTGCTCCTTTTCCTCTTCAAACTTTTTCTCATCGATTCCCTGGCTCGCATCCCATCTGATCACGAAAGTCCCCTGGGGGTTTCCGAAAACGTTTTCAGGGTACTTTTTATCGGGACCAAGTCCAAAGGCCATTTCGCTCAGATCCGGGGCATACCCTATTTTCGGGAAAGGGTCTTTACGGCTGAAAAACTCTGTTGTCTCAGCCGTTCTGTCCTTCTCTTTCGCCAGTTTCTCCCAGGATTTTCCTCCCTTGAGCTCCTTCAGATACTTTTCAGCCGCGTCCTTGGCAGCCTTCTCCGCCTCGGCACCCATATAACTTTCTTTTACACGTTCTTCCACGTCCTTGAGCTCAGGGATGAAGGATTCCCTGCTCTCGGCTATCTGGAAAATATAGAATTTGTCTCCTAACCTGACCAGTTCACTGGTTTCGCCCTTGCCAAGGGCAAACAGGGACGCGCTCATTTTTTCGCTTTCCTTGATGCCCGGAACGGATGCGCCACCGGCAAAAAAATCCGAGACCTTTACATCAAAGCCCTGCTCTTTGCCATAGATGGTAAGATCCACATCATACGGCATCTGATCCGTTATGTTCAGCCCTTTTTCGTGCGCGAGCTCCGCGGAAATATTATTGGAAATGACCCCTGTGATTTCTTCCCTTACTTCCACGAGCGGTTTGGTTCTCGCTTCTTTAATCTCTTCCACCTTGATGATGTGAAAACCGAAAGAGGTTCGTACGATTTCACTGATTTCTCCTTCTTTCAGGGCGAAGGCCACGTCACCAAAAGCAGGAACCATCTTCCCTTTTTCAAAGAACCCTAAATCCCCCCCTTTGCTTTGGGTCGGGCCTTCGGAATACTTCTTGGCAAGTTCAGCAAAATCCTTTCCTTTCATTGCCATTTCAAGAACCGGCTCGGCCTTTTTTCTGACCTTTTCCGCATCTTCATCGCTGGCTTTCTCGTTTAATTTAAAAAGGATATGCCTTGCTCTTACTTGTTTGGGTTCCGAGAATCTCTCCCGGTTATATTCGTAATACCCGTCGATTTCCTTTTCCGTGATCTCCACTTTTCCCTTGAATGTTTCCGGATCAATTTCGATAAAGGATACCTTTATCTGCTTCGGCAATCTGTATTGTTCCTGATTCTCCTTGAAATAGGTTTCAAGATCGGCCTGGGTCGCCTTTATTCCTTTATTGTAATCGTCCGCCTTGAACTGAACGAAGCTTATCTTTATCTTTTCGTTCATAAAGGCATAGTAATCCTGTATCTCCTGGTCGGTTATATCCAGAAAGGCAAAAAGGAACTGGCGAAGTTTCTTGTCAATCAACTCCTGAGCCATGTTCAACTCAAAGTCTTCGGGGCTCATTCGGTTGTACCCTAAGAGAGACCGGTATCTACCCACGTCGAATTGTTCGTTTACCTGAAAAGCAGGGTAGCTCATGATAGCCTTCTGGATCTCACTTTCCGTTACGTCCAGGCCCAGACGTCTGGCGGCCTGGGTCATCAGCCGCTGGTTAATAAGATTTTCCAGCGCCCTGTCCCTCAAATTCAGAGATTTTATGAGGTTCTCATCCCACATATCTTTATATCTGTTTCTTACTGCTTCCAGCATATCCTGGTAGGCTTTCTGGTATTCAGGTTCGCTGATCAGTTCTCCATTCACATAGGCGACTTTCAGATTCTTGTCGGAATTGAAAGAGTATCCGAAATAAAACACAAAAACGACGGCAATGATTGCTATCAGCAGTTTTATAAGCCACGATTTGGCATGCTTTCTCATAAGGCTCAGAAGCATTAAGGGTTCCTCCACACGATTGAGCCAATTTCAAAACGCCCCCTTTTGCCCGATCTCTGCGTCAGGCTCAAATTTTAATCCTCGAAATATCAAATATATTCCTATGGTTAAAATTTTCGCCTTCCTTGATCTCGAACAAAATTGAACATTTTGAAACGGACTCGGTTGAAAAAATATTTTTGCCTGCAAATTCAAACGATTCAAAAATGCCAGGGAAAATTGCGCGTTAGCAATAACATGATCTGCAAGGGATGTAAATGATAATTGTACTGATCTCTGGACTATCAGCTTGTAAACTTTTTGTGGTTGTGATACGCTCCCGTCACCACGCAAGAAATGGATTAGTGGTGCTGAAACCCTTTTTCGTGAACCATTAGGTTAGATTTCGGGAATTTGTCATGGCTAAAGAATTCTGGACGGTAACAGAGGTGTTGGAGTTTTTCGAGGTTGACGAGCAGTTTCTCAAGGTTTTAGAGGAAGAAAGCATTGTCTGCGCTACCTTTGAGGGTGATGCCCCCCCCGCAAGAAAATTCTCCACAATGGAAATGGAGAAGCTGCGGGTTGCCAAAATGCTGATGGAGGAGTTGGAAGTGAACCTGCCGGGTGTTGAGATCATCTTGCGCATGAGGCGTAATATGATCGAAATGAGAAAGCAGTTTGACGCAATTTTAGCCGATCTATCAAAGCATGTGCGGGTACATCTGGATGCAGGCCGCTGACACCGAGACCTTTGCAAAACATCCCCTTTTGCAAAGGTCTCGACACTGTCCGGAAACCTACAGCTTTATTTCTGCCCTTACATCCCCCCCATAGAGCTGATCCATTTTCTTGACCGCTTCAAGCACCTCGCTGTCTTGGGTTTTCGGCAACGTGACAAACAGTTTTACCATCAGGTTGCCTCGCTCCTTGGTTTTCAGATTTACGGCCCCTTTCCCTTTCAGCCGGAGCGTCTGGCCGTTCTGGCTTCCAGCCGGGATCTTCAGTTTGACCGGACCGTCTACGGTGGGAATATTGATTGTTCCTCCAGCCATTGCTTCGCTCAGGGTGACGGGCACATCCATCAGCAGATTATCCCCTTCTCTCTTCAGAAAAGGGTGATGTTTCAAATGAATGATCAGATAGAGATCTCCCGGGTTGCCCCCGTTGGCGCCCGGTTCACCCTTGCCCGCAACGCGAACTTTGGATCCCTCCTTTACACCGCTTGGAATAACCACCCTGATCTTTTCGGTCCCAACCGCCTGACCGCTTCCGCCACACTGCGTGCAAGGTTTGCCGATCTGGCCGTGTCCGTGGCAATGGGGACATGGTTTGGTGAAATTGATGGGCCCGCTTGCCACATCCTGCCTGCCTGACCCTCCGCAGTAAGAACAAGTGCTGATCGTGGCGCCCGGTTCGTTTCCAGTCCCCTGGCATCTCTGACAGGTTGCAGGCTTCTGCATGGAAAGTTCGGTATCAAATCCTTTCAGGGCCGAAAGGAGATCGATCGTCATATCATGCTGAATATCCCTCCCCCGTGAAGGCCCGGCAGTCCTGAATCCTCCCTGACCTGCCCGTCCGCCAAAGATATCCCCGAAAATGTCTTCGTAATTCTCATATCTTCCGAAACCTTCTGCCCCGTATCCCGGTTGCCCTTGTTGAAAAGAACTCCTCTTGGAATACTCTCGTGCCTTTTCCGAATCAAATCCTGCTCGAAGCCCGTCCTCCCCGAATTCATCGTAGAGTTTTCTCTTTTCCTCATTGCCAAGGCAATCGTAGGCCGAGGAGATCTCCTTGAACTTTTGTTCTGCATCCTTGTTCCCTGGATTGATATCCGGGTGCCATTTTCTGGCCAGTTTGCGATATGCCTTTTTAATCTGCTCTTTGGATGCGTCTTTGGATACACCTAAAATTTTATAAAAATCTTCTGCCATGAAACTCCACCACCTGATCAATGGTCTGTTTGCACCTGAAGGAATTGTCGCAAGAATATATCATGCCCTCACGGAATGTCAAATCTTAAGCGTGCTGCCCGAAAGTTCCATTATTGAAGCAGCGCTGTTAGATATGAGAAGATAAAAGAACTGTAAGGACCTTTGGAATAATTTCTTGCATTGCGAGTGTTAATCATATAGATTTATCAGCAAAAAAGGTGCTTTAATAGAACTTGTACCCTAACGGAAACAACCGTCGATCTGCCAAAAAGACGGAGGCACGTCAGAATATGGCGACTGTCGAAAATCCCAATGCTCCTATCCTGCTCGTTGACGACGATCCACTGACCCACAAACTGATCCTTAAATATTTGAAAGGCTGGGATGTGGAATCCGTATATTCAGGAAAAGAGGCCCTCGAAGCCCTGCAGATCAGAAACTTTGTTATTGTGATTACGGATTTGAAAATGCCGGGAATGAGCGGCATTGAACTCCTGCACGAAATCAAGGCCACATACAGCCACCGTGTTCAGGTCATTATCATCACCGTTTCCGATCAATTGAAAGATTTTTTCAATGCCCTTCACGGGGGAGCAAACGATTTCCTCCTGAAGCCGTTTCAAAAGGAAGACCTGGTCGAGGTGATCGAACACACCCTGACCAGGATCAATCGGTGGAAAAAAACCATGGCGTCTCTCCTCGAAAGAAGAGGCGCAGAAGAAAAAATTAAATAATTCCATCCCCTGCCGCCTCTATTTCCTGAATTTGCTTCTGCAGAAACCCCAGTTCTGAACAGCAGGGAAGCCCTCCAAGGGATTTCGCTTTCAATACCGCCCTCAATACGGCATTTTCCACGGCCCTTGCCGCAAGCATTCCTGCCACATTGATATCCGCTTCCACCTCTCCGGTTGTCAGGGCAAAAATTGTGTCGCCGTCCAGCATGGTATGGGACGGTCTCATTGTTCTTGCAAAGCCGTTATGGGCCATGGAAGCAAGCTTGCCGGCCTGTGATTTCGTGAATTTTCCGTTTGTGACAACCATGCCGATGGTGGTGTTGCCCCCGAAAGAAATGTTTCTGCCAGCGAACTGCTCAATCATGATCTTCTCGGTATTTAAAAAGGTTCTCCTGTCTTTGCTCAGGACTCCCGCCATGATAGTGCCTGTTTTCGGATGGATGACATCCCCTAAACAATTTACTGCAACAACAGCGCCTATTTTCAAAACCCCCGCCTGAAAGCAACAAGTCCCGAGTCCGCTCTTCATGGATTGTTCTACGCCAAGAATCTTGCCCACGGAAGCTCCCGCTCCCGCTCCTACGTCCCCCTCAGCGCAACCGGTATTTACGGCGTTCAGGCAGGCTTGATAACCCATCTCCCTGTCCGGCCGTACCCTGTGATCCCCAATTGCAAGATCGAACAGGACCGCCCCGCATACGATGGGGATTTTCATGATTCCCACATCAAGACCCACATTTTGTTCCTCTAAATACTGCATGACTCCGGTTGCCGCGTCCAGGCCGAACGCACTCCCCCCAGCAAGAATAACGGCATGGATCTGCTGAACAAAATTGACCGGATCCAGCAGGTCGGTTTCCCTGGTTCCCGGGGCGCCGCCTCTCACGTCAACCCCTGCGGTGACTCCCTCTTCCGCGATGAGTACCGTACATCCGGTAAGTGCATCCATATCCTCTGCGTGACCTATTCGAATGCCTTCAATATCCGTTACCGCAATTTCTTTCATGAATGTATGCTCCCCTTAACAAGGTTTTCCCGCTTCAGCGGGATTCAGGTGTCAGGTGTCAGCATTGGTCGTCAGTCAGGCCCCGGTAACTGCCAACTGGTAACCGTAAACTGGAAACGAAGTTTTTATGGGCCTTTCCCGTACAGATCAGGTCCCTTCTCGACTCCCACCCTTCCTGAGCATGTCTTCCGCATGGGCTACAGCTTGATGCGTTATTTTACTTCCCCCTAAAAGCTTTGCGATTTCATGCACCCTCTCCTCGGACTCCAGAAAGCGGATGGAGACTTCTGTCCGGTCGGAGACCACTTCCTTTTTGACGGTGAAATGGGTCCCCCCCTGACTGGCGATTTGGGGTAGATGGGTGATACACAATATCTGGTGATAGTCGGCAAGGGCCTTGATCTTTTTCCCTACCACTTCGGCCGTGGCCCCGCTTATTCCCGCATCTACTTCATCAAAAATAATCGTCTCAACAGAGCCGGTTCTTGCAAGAATTGACTTTATGGCAAGCATGATTCTGGAAAGCTCACCGCCTGAGGCTATTTTGGAAAGTGGCTTAAGCGCTTCCCCCGGGTTTGGAGAAATCATGAATTCCATATGATCGATACCGTCCGGTCCTATCCTGATCTTTTCTTCTCCCGGCAGGTTTTCTTGAAAATTTACCTGAAATTCCGTCCTGTCCATGTGAAGCCGGTGCAACTCTTTTTCCAGGACTTCCTTGAAAAGATCTGCGCCTTTCTTTCGTTCTGCGGAGAGGGCTATTGCTTTCTGACGCAGGTCTTTTTCCAACCGTTGGGCTGCCCCTTCCAGATCCGAAAATCTCTGCCCGCGAATATCCATCTGGGACATCTGAGAAACCAGTTCATCTTTAAAACGCAGGACATCTTCCAGTTCCGGCCCATACTTGCGCTTGAGCCGATTGAGTGTGTCCAGCCTTTCCGCGACCTGTTCCAATCGGGCGGGATCGATTTCGATCCGTTTCCGATAATCCCTGAGCGCAAAAGAGGCATCTTCAAGTCCCGCCTGGATTCCGTTAAGGACATCCTCAATCCGGGTCAGATCCCTGTCAATTTGTGCGGCCTTTCCTATCTGCCTCGTGCAGCGCCCCAGGGAAGAAACGACCGAATCGTTGCTTTCGTAGAGCACCTGGTACCCGTGTGTAACGATTTCCAAAAGTTCTTCCGCATGTTGAAGCCTCTTTTTTTCCTCCAGGAGCTGTTTATCTTCTCCCGGAACCATGGCAACCTGCTCGATTTCCTGCATCTGAAACCGGGCCAGTTCCTTCTTTTCCTCCTGCCGCCCGATCTCCTTTTTCATGGTTTCCATTTCTTCCATCAAGGTCTGGTAACTGCGGTACATCTGATGAAGAGAATCCCTGTCGCCGGTAAGACCGCTGAAGTCATCCAGGAGACCAAGATGATTTTCAGGATTTAGAAGCATCTGGTGTTCATGTTGACCCGAAATACTGATCAGCCGGGGTCCAAGGCCGGAGAGCATCTGCAGGGTGACCATGGCGCCGTTTAAGAAAACCTTGTTGCGACCTTCGCGAGAGATACTCCTTTTGATGAGCAGTTCTCCATCAAAGGCGATCCCCTGGCCCTTCAGGTGTTCTCGAAGTTCCCTATTCTCGGGAAATTCAAAAAAGGCTTCCACCACGGCTTCTCCGGACCCTGAGCGAATGAGATCCAGGGAGGACCTCCCCCCTAATATCAGGTTGATGGCGTTAATAATAATGGATTTGCCGGCGCCGGTCTCTCCCGAAAGGATGTTTAACCCTTCCCTCAGAGAAAGTTCCAGATGCCTTATAATAGCAAAATCATGAATATTGAGTTGAACAAGCATGATTATAGAGTCTTTAAAAAAGTGAATCTATTCGCATGGCGCATGGTGTTTTGCCGCTCTGCCCTCTGCCTTCTGCGCTTTTCAATCGTTGCCATAGACCTATGGCAGTGTCATCCTCAATCCGAATCTTTTGACTTGGGGCCGATATCGGAATTTCGCAAAAGTCTGGTGACCTCAATTTTCAGGCACTCCGGTTCCTTATCGTCCACGGCAATATACTCAACCACCGCCTCACTGGGAACAGGGAGATCACAAATGGGGATCGATTTTCCAAGGAGATCAAAAATCCGGGTTGCCTCCGTCACCAGGAATTTCCGGCCGCCGATCTTGATTCCTCCATCCCCTTTGCTCTCAATCACCACGGATGAAGACACAATATTATCGCCCTGGCTGTCTGCAAAACAGAAAGACGCTGTCAAAAAGAGAACCGTTACCAAAAGGGCAGACCGGAAAGCATGCCGGCCCCCAAAAGACCGAAACCAAAAAACAGACATTTTTCTAACCTCCGTTTCATCAAATTTTTTTCAACTTAAAACTTAAAACCTAAAACCGTGCCTGAACGGCGTTTTCGTTCAGGCACTATGTATGCGTCCAGGTTACTCTGAGAACCTCTTCAAAGGTAGTTTTCCCTTCCAGGAGTTTTCTTACGGCATTTTCCCGGAGGGTGAACATCCCTTCTTCTAATGCCCGGGCGCGCAGGGTCTCCGTATCCGTCTCGGCCTTGATTAACTTTCTTATGGTTTCCGTGATCGGAAGAAATTCGAAAATGGCGATCCTACCCGAATAACCGGTACCCCGGCACTTCAAGCATCCCTTTCCTCGAAAAAGCTCCAGAGGTCCTTCTTTGCCCAGATCCAGGCCTTGTGCCCTTAATTCCACGCTTTCCATTTGAAAAGCTTCCTTGCAGTACACGCAAATTTTACGCACCAGCCGCTGGGCAAGGATTCCGATCATCGTTGCCTGGATCAGAAATGCCGGAATTCCCAGGTCAAGGAGCCGTATGATGGCGGAAACGGCATCATTGGTGTGAAGGGTCGAAAGAACCAGATGCCCGGTCAAGGCGGCCTGGACAGCATTGACGGCGGTTTCCAGGTCTCTCATTTCCCCCACCATGATGATATCAGGGTCCTGCCTCAGGATGTTCCGCAGAATTGACGCAAAGGTTACGTTGACGGCGGTTTGAACCCCGATCTGGTTAAACCCTTCATGAATCATTTCCACCGGATCTTCCACCGTGGTAATATTAATTCCTGGTGAAGAGAGATCTCGAAGCGTTGAGTACAGGGTCGTGGATTTTCCACTGCCCGTTGGGCCGCAGACCACGACCATGCCGTGCGGCATATGGATAACCTGGTTGTAAGAAGCCAGGTCTTCCGGGGAAAATCCGAGGTTTTCCAGGTCCTGGAAGAGGATTTCCGGATCCATGATTCGCATGACCACCTTTTCACCGAAGGCCACAGGGACTGTCGAGACCCTTATTTCGGTCTCCACACCCCCTTTATCCATTTTGATCCTGCCGTCCTGGGGCTTGCGTTTTTCGGAAATATCCAGCCGGGCAAGGCTTTTGATGCGGCTCACGATAGCCGAGTGTACCTTTTTGGGAAAATCATAGATGGGATGCAGGACCCCATCTATCCGTATTCTTATCAGGCTTACTTCGCGCTTGGGTTCGATATGGACATCGCTTGCCCGCTGATCGAAAGCATAACTGAGGATATGATTCACGGCGTTTACGATGTGCTTGTCGTTGGAAGGAAGCTCTTCCGCGGTTTTGAGACGCACGTACTGTTCCAGGTTGCCCAGATCAACCGAAGACCCCGAAAACTCATTTTCTGCCGCGGTAATAGACCTTTTAAATCCATAAAATTCGTCAAGAAGTCTGACAATATCGGACCGGGAACTGACCACGGGTTTTACCTTCATATGAACAACTCTGGCAATATTATCGAGGATTTCAACGTCGAAAGGATTGGCCATGGCCACAAACAGGCATCCGTCCTTGACAAGAACAGGCAGGGCAAGGTGTCTTCTGGCAAAGGTATGGGGCAGGGTGGTTGTCACAAGGTCGAGATCAAGCTTGAGAGGATCTATTTTCTTGTAGGGGATTCCCCATTCCTCTGCAAGGGACTGGTAGATGGTATCTTCGTCCAGAATTTTTTCAGGATCGTCCCACCTGGCAATTTTGAGCGCGGCAATCTGGTCGATGATAATGACCGGGTTGAAGCTCCCGCTTTTAGACAAACCTGAAAGGCGCCGCGTCCGATCAGCTTTCTTACGCAACGCGGTTTTATCGAGAACGATTTCCTCTTTCTGGACCATGGATATGAGCCCCTTTTTCAGAAGGCTCTCGCAGACATTCTCAAGAGATAATGGATTTTCCAGGCTCATTTTCATGATTCATTCGGTTTTTTTTAATCGTGCAGGCGGACCGCTTCCGGTTTCTTCCCTTCCACAGGCAATCCCCTCAAAAAGGTTGTTTTTAAATGAGAAAACCGTTAATAAAATACCCAATGGAGATATCCTACCATATTTTTTGAAGAGACGGTAATTTTAAAGAAATCCACAGGAAGATTTTCGTCAGGGAATGGGGAGAAAGATGCCGTTAAAGACAAGGAGAGATAACCTGAAAGAGCCGCAAGTCTTTCAATCCAGGATGACGGGGCTTTATCTTCGAAACCTGAGTGCGAACCTGTTCGGATTTCTGACCATTTTCGCTCTGAACTTTTTTACTCCCCTCGAATTTTTTGATGAGACCAGGGTTCTTCTCTTTGAAGAGAAGGGCTGGCCCCTCTTTTTTCTGATTTATCCGCTGGTGATGCTATTGATCCTCTTGATTCAATCCAGGATCCAAAAGCCCATTTCCCGCGCGTCCCGGTTGATCCTGACCGGGCAGGAGAGAATTCCCGGTGAACTCAGGGAAAAAGCGGAAAAAAGTCTCATCAATCTTCCCCTGATACTCACCTTGATCAATGTAGCTACCTACATTGTAGCGCCCCTGTTTGTGATCCTGGCCATTCATCTTTTTCTTTATGCCTCTCTAACCATATGCTTTTTCCTGTTTTTCAGGTCCTTTATGATCGGTCTAATCTCTGCGGGACTCTCCTTTTTTCTGCTGGAAAAATTTTCACGGGAACACCTGATCCCGTTGTTTTTTCCGAGAGGGAGGTTGGCAAGGCTTCCCGGAACGTTGAAAATTTCCATTTTGCGAAGAATCAGACTCCTCAATCTTGCTGGAACACTCAACCCGATGCTCCTTCTCCTGGTGACGCTTCTGTTCATTGCGATAGAAGCCAAACACAGCGCCATTTCCGCGTCTCAATTGGCCGGGGAGATTTTTCTGTTCACAGCGGTTTTGAGCGTCATCTTTATCATCCTCGCCATGAGACTAAACGTTCTTGTGGGAAATTCGATCCTGGAGCCTCTCGAAGAGATGCTGAATGTGGTGGAAAAACTGAAGGACGGGCATTTCGATCAGCAGATAAGGGTCCTGTCCAACGATGAAATCGGAATCTTGGGCGATGTGGGCAATGATATGATTCGCGCCCTCGTGGACAGGGAGCGGATAAAGGATACCTTTGGAAAGTATGTCACTCCCGAAATCAGGGATCAGATCCTCGCCGGGAAAATTCCCTTGAATG
>ERZ889078.1026-NODE-1026-length-23328-cov-28.790788_pt1 | contig 23328 bp, 20 predicted proteins | sample MGYA00521266_ERZ889078 | MGnify/ENA primary metagenome ERZ889078 (study PRJEB32303, sample SAMEA104408618) | aquatic metagenome | biome: Brackish water; feature: Pelagic; material: water | place: Baltic Sea | collected 2014-06-16T06:34:00 | depth 76,534 m ...
GATAGACCAGCTTATTTAAAAGAGCCACGCCCAAAGACATGTTTGTGGCGTAAAGCACCGGCGTCACCTCACTGGCTTGTTTGAGCAGATTTAGTTGATGCGCGCTCAAACCAGTCGTTCCAATGACCAAAGGTTTGGGAGTTTTCATGGCTTGTTCGAGCAAACTTTCGCACGCTTCTGGCAAAGAAAAGTCTATAATAACGTCGCTCGCGTTTAGAAACGATTTCATATCCGAAGTTACGAGAATGGAAGGATCGATGGAGAAATCCAACCCGCCCCTAACGAAGACGCTGCTTACGCTCATATCGCTCGTCTCTTTGAGATTTTCCAAAAGAAGTTTTCCAACTCTTCCGCTCGCGCCAAATACGCCAATTTTTATCATAGTGTCGCCTTCGTAGTTTTTAAAATGATACCAAATCTTTTACGCTTTTTTGATTAACTTATTGTCCCGTTTGCAATTCGATGAGTTTTTTGATTATGTTTTTCATAAGGCTATTGTGTATTTCCGGATTTTCGTCCAAGTAACTTTTGAAATCTTTTTTAGATATGGTTAGCGCCGTTAGGCTTTCAATCGTTTTAACGGATACGGTTCGCTTGATATCGCCGACGATCGCAATGTCGCCAAAATAGTCTTTATCCGTCAGAAGGCCTCTTTTTTTATTATTCATTTCGACTCGCGCTTTTCCCTCTATGATGATGAACAGCGTGTCTCCAACTCCGCCTTGTTTGATGACGTACTCGTTTGGTGGAAATTTCTTCACTTTCGTCGCTTTGCCCAAGAGTTTCAAATCATGCGATTTTATATTGTGAAAAAGCGGAATGGAGTTGAGATACATCATTTTTTCGTAGGTAGTGAGTTCTTGGGTTTGATATAGGATTTTTTGCAGTAGCTCGTTTACGTCGTAATTATTGCTAAGCGCGAACCAATCCAAATTCGTTTCGCCAAGATACTCCGACGGGTTCGTTCTCGCGCACAACAAAGCGGCGGTCGCGATTTCGACGTCTTGATGTTTAAGCAGGCTTATAATAACCGATTTGTTGTCATTTTTTCTTATTTTTCGGAGTTGTAAATTAAACTCTTCTTTGATCGACAGCAGTTTCGCGGATATTTCTTTGTCCATAAAGCTTAGGGCCGCTTCGTTAAATTGAAAGCTATCGTCAATAATTTTGCCTTTGAAAATATTGGCTAAGGTTTTTAAAGTCTCTCTATTGTCTTCGTAAATAACGAAAAGAAGCGAGAAAAGGTCTTGAAGGACCATGTTGAATCCGTTGCCAACGCTGTATTTTAAAAAGGATATTTCACGAGACTTGTCGTCGTATATGGAATTTTGCAGTTTGATAAATTCGCTTAGTTTGTCGGACAATTCTAAAATCTCCGAACGTATTTTGCTGTCGGCGTTGAAAATCTCATCCATTATTTCGTGGTGCGACTTGTCGGTCACTTCAAACTGTTTTTGAAGCGACTTTATATAGTTTATGTCCAGCTCAACATGACCGTTTAGAGCGTCGAGAATCATTTTTTTATAGCTTTCTTTCTGATACCTTTTCTCGCTAGACTTTTCAACGCTGTTGTCGAACAGCTCTTCGTTTTTGAGTTTTATCGATTTGATTACGTTGAGGTGGTCTTTTGGCGACACTCCGATTTGCTCGCGAAGTTTTTCAAGGACGACCATGCTGTTCTCGTTTAAAATGCCTTCTTGCAGCAAGTCTTTGAGCGTTTCTTTGTATCTTTTGAGTCTCTCTTCTTTGGTGCTGGCCTCATTCACATAGGTGTAGTAAATCTCTTTCAAGTTGTTCGGCATAGCTTTTAGGGAATCCCATTTTTTCACAAACTTAAGCGCGAATCTTTCTTGAAGAAAATAACTTTCTTGTCGGAACATCTCTTTATACAAAATTGCGGTCGAAACGACAATGGTGAAAAAATAGAATAAAGAGTAGAAATATGGATACTGCGAATACGTTGGGGCGCCGGCGAACAGGTAAAATAAATTAAACGCGATGAAGGCGGTTATCGTCTTGATTCTATGTTGCAGCGTTTCGTAATCGCAATTTTTAATTAGGCGTTTTTGCCATAAAACGCGCTCAATGCCCTTGAATATCGCAAAGCTGACCAAACTAAAAAAAGCGAGAGTCAGCGGAACCGCTACGAAAACGGGAACGTTTTTTATGAAGAAAAATCCATCCGAAAATATTGACGCGCCGTGAGACGTCCAGTCCCCGGAAAAATAGTACTCGAAGCTTCCGGATTGTAGGTAGAAATAGAGATAAAAGCCTAAAACCATTCCCGGAAACGAATAAAAAACAAAACTTTTTTGCTTGTTTGAGGCCTCCTTCCAGTAGTTGCTTTCCATATCGATATCTGGACAATTTTGTTTGCAGGCCGTGCACGTGGAACAGGCCGAATTTTGCGCGTAATGTTTCGCGTTTGAAACGCAGTAGATTTTTTCAACGACTCCGACGGGACAGAAAAAGTTGCACCAACTTTTTCCAGTGAACGCGAGGTTGGTGGCGAAAGCGGAGACTATAATGAGTATGAAATATATGGCCAAATACAAATTGTCAAAGTTTAGTATGGAGAGTCTAAGGGACAAAGCCGAGAACAACATGAAGTATTGAAAATAATAGAAGTTGTTCTCGAACCACAATGGGACTTTTCTTTTGGGAAACCAGTTTAGCTTTTGCGAGATTTTGGAAAAAAACGCCAGCGGGCAAGTGTTTCTCCAATTCGAAAATTCAAGAATGACGATGCCGATGGGTAGAAGCGGAATTATGGCGGTCCAAACGAAGGAAGTCGCTCCGTCAAAGAAAAAAAGCGAAGGGACGATGGATATAAAGACGATAAGAAAAATAATTTCTAGCGTTTTAGAAATAGTTTGATTCATCTTTATATCAATGGTTTTCTATTTTTCCATAGGGGTGTCGTCTCTATTCCCCCACTCTCTCATTGAGGCGTCATACAGCTTCACGTCTTTAAAGCCTAAATGTCGACTTAGAATATACCAGTTCATAGAGGCTTCAAGCCCGCCGGTACAGTAGGTTACGACTTCTTTTTCTGGTATCAGTTTGTTTGTTTTTATATAGATTTCGTTAAGTTCTTCGTCTGATTTGAGAGTCTTATCCGCGTTAAACTTGTCTCCCCAAGAGCTGCTTTGAGCCTTTGCGATATGCCCCGATCTTCTAACGCCCGTAGATTGAGCCTCCGCGTTAAAGTACTCCAGCTTTCTCGCTTCTATCATAGGAACTTGCCCGATTCTGCTTCTTACGTATTCCAAATCGACTAAAATATTTGGATTGAACGCGGCCGTAAAATTTCCAGTTTCCGGAGTTCTTGGCGTTTTAGACAAGAATCCGTCATATTCGTAGAGCCAGTTATCGTAGCCGCCATTTAAAATAGCCACGTTTTCCAAGCCATTGGCTATTAGCGCCATCGCCATATAACTCGCTTTTAAAAGTTCCTTTGGTTGATTGTGTTCGTAAAGAATAACGGTGGAATCGTTGTTGATTCCTAGTTCGCGAGCTATTTTCTCAACGTCTTTTGAGGAATTCATAAGCTGGTAGGCGTCGACTCCATGTCTAAAGTCTGATATGTCGGCTCGAAGAGCGCCGGGGATGTGGCCTTCGTTGAAGGTCTCAAGATTCGTTGTGTCCAAAAGAACCACGTTCTTTTGAGTCATCAATTGCCTTAACTCTTTTGGGCTGATAAAAGCGTCGAGGGAAAATAGATAAACCGAAGTTAAAACAAGCGCGAGAAGAATTTTCATTTTATATCCTTTGAGTATTAAAATATATACGCATTATAACCAAGCTTGGAGACAAGTTGATTATAATCGCGCTTAAAAAAACGACAATGGTTTTGCGGGAGTTGAGGTTTTTAGTTTAGAAGTTCATCTACGTAGGATATGGCGCTTAGCGCCGCGACCGCGCCGTCGCCAGCCGCGCTGACAACTTGTTTTGGGGCGTCTTGACGCATATCTCCCGTCGCGAAAAGTCCAGGGACCGACGTCTTCATTGTCAAATCGACTTTTACTTGGCCAAGGTCGTTCATTTCGCATAAAAAACTACCATCGTCTTGTATCAAAGTTTGATTGTTTACGTCGTTTCCGACAAAAGTGAAAACTCCAGGAACCTCAATGTCGCGAGTTTCGCCTTTGTTGTTTACGACTCTTATTCCAGTCACTCCCATGTTGTCGCCATAAACTTCGTCTGGGGAAGAGTTTAATACAAGTTCTATGTTGGACGTATTCTTAATTCTATTTATTGTGTTTGGAGCCGAGCGAAAAGTGTCGCGTCTGTGAACTAGATAAACTTTCGAACATATTTTCGCCAGATAAAGAGCCTCTTCGAGCGCGGTGTCTCCGCCGCCGATTACAACGACCTCTTTACCTTTGTAGAAAAATCCATCGCAAGTCGCGCAAGTGCTAACGCCTCTGCCAAACAGTTCGTCCTCGCCTTTAAAGCCAACTCTGCGAGGAGAAGAACCGGTTCCAATGATAACGCTATGCGCGTCGCTCGTCGTTCCATTTTCTTTATGGATAGTGAAAACGTCGCCTTTTTTGGTGACTTGGGTAACCAAAACCATCTCGTGAACAAGGCCAAATTTTTGGCATTGCTCAGGCCATGGCGCCATCAGCTCCATTCCGGTTATTTCGCCAGTGGCCCCAGGGTAGTTTTCTATTTCCGAAGAGTTGGTTATTTGTCCGCCGGGCATGCCCTTCTCAAACATCGTTACGTTTTCTAGTCCGCCGCGAGTGGCGTAAAGTCCAGCCGTAAGGCCGGCTGGGCCTCCGCCGATAATCGCGCAATCCAATATTGACATATAAATTCCTTACTGTAAATTTTTAATTTGAGAAGACAATTCGTCTAAATTATCTAATTTTCGTATCATACTATCTTGTTTATAAAGAGTCTCTTTGGTTCTTTTAATAATAAAAATAGATGGAGAATTGTAAATATTGAAGCGTTGAATAAATTTTAGAGACGTCGTCGTTCCCGTTCTTAAAAAGGTCGCGTATTGGGTGTTTTCTCTTACTTGATTGTAGTAGTCGATGGCGAGTATAGGTATGTTCAAATCTGTTTTGGCGAGTTGATCCATGGTGTCGTTTTCTCGAGAGGAGTAAAGCACAACGGCGTATTTATCTTCTTTTGGGATGAAAATATCGCTTTTTTCATAAAAAATCCACTCAGAGAAATCAATAAACTTGTATTCGGAAAATTTGTAGTTGAAGTAGGCGAAAGCGGCGGCTATCATCGCCGCGCCAAAAAAAGAGGCTAAAAGAGTTGAAAGAGAGAGAAAGCTTTTTCCTCTCTGCTTGTTCAACTGTTTTAGGTTACGCTAAGTGTTTGTTGATCGCGTCGGCGAGAGCTTGCTTTGACTGAGCTCCGACAACTTGACCAACGATTTCCCCATTTTTAAAGAACATAATAGTAGGGATAGAGCGAATACCAAATTTAACGGCGATATCTTGCTCTTCGTCAGTGTTTACTTTGCAAATTTTAGCTTTTCCTTCGAAATCTTCCGCTAATTCTTCAATAACGGGAGCAATCATACGACAAGGTCCACACCATGGAGCCCAAAAGTCGACTAAAGATACGCCTTCGGAAAGCGTAGCTTCGAAATCCGCGCCAGTTAATTCTATGTATTTACTCATTAATAATTCCTTTTATACATTTTAATTTACAGCATTATACAGACGAAATGATTAAATGGAACTTTAGAGTCAATATCTTCTTTTTTTTTTAAAGTTGCGAGGGAGCTTTTTAGATTTGAACGATAGTGACGAGCCCAAACAAAAAACCCAAGGAGCCATAAAGAATGAGTTTGTTGAAATAAGGCCCCGCAAAAGAGTAAAACATATCTTCAAGCTCTTTGGGATGCATTTCTTTTATCTCTTTGGTTATGACTTTTTTGAAGTCGACCGCTTCCATCAACTCCATTATTTTCGCGTCTACGCTAAGAAACGCGGCGTCCACCACGATGTCGAGCATATGGTCTTTGAGTTTCAAGTCCAGCATTTCGTTGATATTTAAAAGAAATTCTTTAAAGAAAGGTATCAGCGCGTCTCTAAGCTCCTCTTTGTCTTTGAGGGTCTCTTTTAAAAATTCGTTTAAGTCCTCCCTGAAGAGCTTTTTGTCCAAAAATTCGTTTTTGACGAACGCTCGAATGAAGTCGTTTATAATTTTTTTCGTCGCGTCTTGGAATTGTTCGGACTCTTTTAAGGTTTTTTCCAAACGCTTGAATTCTTTTAGTAAAACCATTTTATCGAAGTCCGCCAAGATATCGTTGATTCGTAATGATTCCAGGAGTTTAAAGGCTATGTCGTCTTTCGCCAATTTTTTAACCGTGTTTAATAGGCTGTTTTTTTCAGACTTTACGTTTTTCTCCAGCGCTAGCGCCACGCGGTTGATATTTGGCTCGAGCAAATCGTAAAGTTCGGAGAGTTTTGAGACGCCAAAAATACCGAGCGCCGTCTTGAGGGGCATTTTCAATATGGAATCCAAAAAGATATCCATTGATTTTGAGAAAGAGGCGCTAAAGTTTTTGTTTGAGAAGATTGACCGCGTTAAATCGTCGACTTTTCTTTGGTTGATAGAGGTTTTCGTATAGCCAAACCGAAACAGTCGCGTGTTTAGAGTTTCTTGAACTATTTCATTTATCTGTTTGGTTTTGTCCTCCAAAAACAAGGGTATTTTTTGCTCCAAAATGATATCGATGGTTCTATCTATGTCTCTTTTCACCGCCCAACCCATGCCAAAGGGAACTTTTTTCATTATTTCCGCCCTGATGACGCCTTTGTGCTCTTTGATGGTTGGGATAATGGTTTCGTTGATGATGAGGTTCAGGTTGTTCTCTATGATGTTAGGAAGCATTCCGTTTATCATGTCCGAGAGTTTGCTCCGCGCGTTAAACTCTCCTTTTGTGAAAAAGCTAAGCAGTTCGTTGATGGTTTCCTCGCCATAAAAAAGTTGCAAAAGAGATTCGTTGATTTTTTCGCTCACTTTTTCTTTTGCGGATTCGTCGATGAGGCCCGTTAGCGTCTGCGAGAGAGCGAATTTGTCAAAAGAGCCTTCAAAGCTTACGGCGAGCTCCCTTCTCTTTTTTGAATCGGACAAAAGCTCAAGCGTCGCGTCGAAAGTTTTTTCGATGAACGCGTCCATAAATAGAAACAAATCTTCGGCCAAGAAAACAAGCGATTCGTCCCTGTCGACAAGCTTCTCAAACTGCTGGAGCACAAGCTCCGAAAACTCGCGTTTCATCGCCTCTTTGTAGACGAATTCTCCGGCTTTGTCCGCGTACTCGTCGCGTTTGTCGTAGTAGGACATAGAGATATTGAAGATTTTGTCGGCGATGAGATCTTGGTTTTTGTCAAGAAAATTAAAAATGAGCGTCACGGCTTCGTTTGAAGCGTTTCGCGCGTTGGAGCTTTGATAGAGGAGTTTGTCTATAACGGCGTAATCGTCTTTCGCGATATGCGACTTTATAAACGTTTTCAAGTCATTGGCGTTGTGCTTGAAGAAGTCTTGTATGGAGGTGCCGTTTAGCATGAACTCGTCAACGAACTCAGACATTTTTATGGCCATTTTGTCTTTGTTCGAGGGCAGCACCCCTTCGCTAAAGGGAATCTTGAACTTGCCAATCTTAAGCGGAGAGTATGGCTGAAAAAGCATTTTGATGGCCAAATAGTTCGTAGCCACTCCAACCACTCCATATATAAATGGGTTGGCCCAAACGGGTATGGAAATGGCTCCCACGCTCGCTCCCGCGACTCCGCCCAAAACGGCTCCAAAATAGTTTATAGGTTTGAGTTCTTCGCCCATAAACTCTTCGACCATGTCTTTTATCTGCGATGGAGGCAGTTTCGCCAACTCTTTTTTTACGGCCGCGCTGACGTTGCCCTCGAGTATCTCCTCTAGATTCTCGACGATAACTTTTATGAGAGCGCTCTCGACGGCGACGTAAACTTCTTCGCTTCGCATGTACGAAATAACGTCCTTGATGGATTTGCCGTCGACTATCTCTTGTATATAGCGCTTGTAGTCGATTTTAAAATCCCCAACGCTCACGACTTCCTTAATTGGCTTGTCTAAAATTTTATCCGCGTTTTGAAGAATCGCGCCGAGAAGCGCGTCTTTGTCGAGCGACGAGGTGATTTTGTCCGTTATTTTGGCGATTTTTTGGCCTAACGCCTCTTCGAGCGTTTTTAGCTTGAGCTCGTCCAAAAGGCTTCTGGTTTCTTTGAAAATTATTTTTTTAATTTCGTCCGAGTATAAAAACCGCGTTTTGAAAATGTCGATAGAGCGCGGGATGAGACGTTTTTTCACAAAACTCAAATCTACGCTCGAGTACTCTTTGACCCGCTTTTTCAGAGCGACGTCTATGAGACGAAAGTTTTTGTCTATCTTGATTTTTTTTAAATTATGGATGATTAAAGAGATTACTTTCTGAGGGGTGATAATGTTTTTTTCCGAGATAGCCGCGTACAATTCTCCAATGGATTTATTCTCCAAGATGTCTATGACCTGAGCCGTTATCTCTTCCTCCGCCTTGTCTTGATACTGGAGCATATACTCTTTCATCACGCTCAAAACTTTAAAATCGGCGACGATGTTCGTGTAAAAAACGGCGACGATTTTTTTCTTCATCTCGGCGAAAGCCCCATCGGAAAGCGCTTTGTCTATCGAGTCGTTTATCAAGTTTTCCAAATCTTTTTCGTTTTGATCCATAAACTCGATGATTTTTTTGACAATGTTTGGAAGTTCGCTTTTTATGAAAGTCTTGATGGATTCCTTAATGTCGTCGTCGAGCAAGCTTAGCACGGAAGCGTCGACGTTTCGCAAGGCGTCCAAAATGGACTTGACGCTCTCGCCAATGGCTTGTTGGCCTTCGAGGGACAATGAAATCTCCACCAGTTTTTGAACTATCTTTTTCGAGGCGTTCTCTTTGTCCGAAAAGATTTGGTTGAGCTGGATATTTTCCAACTCGTTTTTCGCCACGTCGAGAATCTCGTCAATCTTCGTCGCGTTCAACAGGCCTTCTATCGCTCTGTCGATGTCGGCGTCAAACTTTGAGAAGTCTATGCCATTGAGGATTTTTTCAACGTTGTTCGTTAGCGCTAAAAGCGATTCGTCGCTGACGAGCTCGTTGATCCTAAACTCTTTGAGAGGCCTGAGCGCTTCGTTGGCGTAATGGGTCTTGTTCTCATGCAAGACGTCGACGACGTGTTTTGAGAAATGTAAAATTTGAAGACGCGACACCGCGTTTTTAAAGGGCTTGGAGGCGAGTTTGTTTTTCACGCTTGCTATATGGGTTTCGTTGTCGTTCAAAAATTTAACGCCGTTGTCGGTCGTTTCGTAAACGCCTCTTATATCTTTTAAGTCGATGGAGTTTTTTGGCAAGGAACTCGTAAACATATCTTTCACCAGCTCTTTTACGTAGTGGTGAAATTTTTGCGATTGAAATTCGTCTTCGAGAGTGTGGTGGTTTATGAGGTCTTTTTCTATGAGTTGGGAGATGTTCTCCACAAACTCCTCGCGCGTGTCCTCAATCATGCCTCCAAACCTGCCAAAATACTTCTTGAAAAGCATTTTTATGGCTATGTTGTTTGTGACGTAGCCAGTTCCAGCGCCCGTTAAAGTGTTTATAATCAATTGGTAAAGCATAACGTTATTCTATCCCGAATTTGATTTAAATATACTTTTGAGTATACTTTCAAAAATAAAATGGAAGGTTCTTTATGAAACTTGAAATCGCAAATGGAAAGCTCGGAGTTCGCCCGAGCGTCGCCAAGCCTCATCCCGGTTTTTTTTACGAAGCGGGGGAAGAGAGATTTAGAAAAGTCGTCTACGACCACTACGAATCCATCAAAACTAGCGACATTAGATTCTTATTTCCAGTTTTTGACGAGGAAGATTTCGCCGAAGCGCAGAAGCACGCGGCCGATTTTCTTATAGAAATCTCCGGTGGGCCCGATTATTTCACGCAAACTAGAGGAGAGTATCGCATGGTTGGCCGCCACGCGCCTTTTCGCATAGACGAAGCGAGTCGAAAAACATGGCTCGCTCTCTACGTTCCCTTGCTCGAAGCGCTGGTGGACGAAGGGATAAGCGAGAAGTACATCGAATCTTTTTGGAATTATCTAAACGTTTTTTCAATGTGGTTGGTAAACACAAAGTAATTAAAATTTCGCATTTTGCAATATTTATGAGTTAAAACAAGTTATTTAATTATAATTAGAAAATTTTTTATTAGGATAGCAGATGAATGGCGTTTCCCTTTTTGCGAATGTTGGCATAGCAGAGACTTTTATATCCAACCACGGCATAAATATAAAAGTCGCAAATGAGCTTCTAGAGAATCGTGTCGCGTTTCACAAAGAAAACCACCCTCATTGCAATACAATTCAGGGCGATATAACGAATTCGGAGACTTATGGTAAAGTCTTAAGCGCGGCTAAAGAAAACAAATGCGAATTTTTAATAGCGACTCCTCCTTGTCAAGGAATGAGCGTAGCTGGAAAAATGCGAGAAGACGACCCTAGAAACTCTCTTATAAAATACGTTGTCAAAATGATACGGGATTTGAAACCAAGCCACGCGCTCATAGAAAACGTTCCCGGGATTTTAAACACCTATCTCTCGCACAATGGCGAAACGGTAAAAGTGGTCGATTTCATAGTCGATGGACTCAACGACTACGTAGTGAACTACAAAGTGGTCGACGCCGCCGATTACGGAACGCCTCAAAGCAGAAAAAGAGCCATATTCCTTATAAGTAAAAAAACAAAGTGGGAATTTCCGGAAGTGGAAGAGAAAATAACCGTTAAAGAAGCGATAGGCCATCTGAAAAGCTTGGAAAGCGGAGAGAGTTCGGGGTTGGAATATCATAGCGCTAAAACTCATAACGATAGACATATTCTTTCTTTAAAGCATACTCCAAGCGGCAAAACCGCGCTTCACAACAAAGAGCACTACCCAAGAAAGGTGGACGGAACTCGCATAAAGGGCTATACAACTACGTATAAACGGATAGAATGGGACAAGCCAGCTCCAACTATCACTATGGCTAACGGTTCGATTTCGTCTCAAAACAACGTGCACCCCGGTATATTGCGAGAGGACGGAACATATTCGGACGCTCGCGTTTTAACCTTAAAAGAGATATTTATTTTAACGGGCTTGCCTGATGATTGGCATCCTCCCAAATGGGCGAGCGATAATCTTATTCGCCAAGTCATAGGCGAAGGCGTACCCCCAAAGCTCATAGATAGGCTTCTTAAAACTATCCCCAACTAATTCGCATGAGTAAATGGCAAGCTCCTGGTAACGGGAAAGGTTTTGATTCATTTTTGGGCGATTATTCAAAAATGAACAATAGGACCATAGGAGCGTTGACCTACATTAGGGAGAAGTCTTCAAAAGACGGTTTTATACCCGAAGCCACATTCCAGAAAGAAATTAGAACGTATCTTCATCAGAATTTTTTTGAAGCGCCAAACGCTAGTTTAGAAACGCATTTTTACAAACCCGCACTGTTTTATGGCTTGATTAATAGAGACCAGCATCACAATTTATCTTTAAGCATAGAAGGCAACCTGTTTATAAATAGCTATATAGCGAACGATTTTACAATATGTAAAAAAATGATTATTAATCAACTTGACAATGCCACGTACCCAAACGAGGCTACTCCCAAAGTAAGAGAATTGAAGTTATTCCCATTTAGAATATTATTTAAGCTGCTGTTGGATAATAAAGCGCTGGCGTCTGAATTTATTACAAAACGACTAATTTACATTAGTTCAATAGACAGTCTTGAGTTATATGAAAAAACTCATAATATCAATGATATTTCGAGTTTTGACGAGTATAAAAAATTTAATACCTGGGTGGTGAATTCATTAGTTAATTTAAAGATTTTAGATTTATCAAAAGGTTTGTTGTCGATAAATAATAGTGTTTTAGAGCACATAAAACTGCTCTATTTAAATTTAGATTTAAAAGATATGTTTTTTGATAGTTCAGCCTGCGACATTAACGAAATAACTGCGGAAAAAAGAGTGCAGAGAGACGCTTCTTTAATCGTAAAAGCGAAACAAAGAGATGGATTCGCATGCGTTCTCGATAACAATCATAAAACATTTATTTCAAGAAACAATAGCTATGTCGAGGGCCATCATATCGTCCCCATGTTTCAACAAAAGAATTATGACTTTAAGATTGACGATGTTGAGAATATAGCTTCTCTTTGTCCCAATTGTCATCGAGAAATACATTCCGCCGATGATAAAACTCAAGTTTTAAATAAAATATATAGCTTGAAAAAAGACTATATGGCGTCTAACAATATTAACTTAATCGATTTATATAAAATGTATTCATGCGTCTAGGTTTTACTAGAACTCTACGAACTCGCGTTTTCTTTTTCTAAAAAAAGCGCATTTCTCGTAGCCGGCGTCTTTGGCCATTTTTACGATTTCGTCGCTGAACATGCCGACTTGTTCGGGCTTGTGGGCGTCCGAGGCGAACGTTATAGGGATGCCCAGCTCGAAAGCGGCTTTCAAAAGCGGCATGGACGGATATGCCTCGGCTATCGGTTTTCTGTACCCCGCAACGTTGAGTTCGAGCGCCATGTCCGCGTTTTTGATCGCGAGGAGGGCGTTTTTTGCGATGGCGTTGATGTCGCCTTTTGGCAAAAACTTAAAAACTTTTATGAGATCCAAATGCCCCACTATGTCAAAAAGTCCGCTCTTGGCCATCTCTTCCACGGCGTTGAAATATTTTCGCCAAATCTCGTCAATGTCTTGATTTTCGTACTTGCCGATGAACTCGGGGTTGTCGAATCCCCATTCGTCGATGAAGTGCGCGGAGCCTATGAGGTAGTCGACGTCCGCGTTTAAAACTCTTTCGTCCATGTGGCCTTTTAGATAGTCGACTTCGTAACCCAGAAGTATTTCTATCTCGTCTTTGTAGATTTCTTTCGCCGAGAGCACATCGGCTTCGTAACTCTTCATCTCATCGAATTTCATACGGTATTTGGGGTCGAAATCCATAGGGGCGTGATCGGAAAATCCAAAATATCGCACGCCGTTTTTTATGGCGGCTTCCACATACTCCGAAATAGAGCCTTCGGCGTGGTTGCACAGTGGCGTATGGTTGTGTAAATCGACTATCATTTATCTCTCTCGTTATATTTATTACGCTATTATAGTGTGAATTAATAAATTGACCAATTTAAGATGGAGATTGTAAATGACTCAAGAAGAACTAGACGAGTTGATGAATGGCTCGGTAGACGACATGGATTCGCTAGGCGACGAGGTTATGGACGAGGTTCCCGAAGAGGAAGAGTTGGAAGAAGATATAGACGACGGAATGCCTGCCGGATATTCCAAGGACACGGCTCATCACTGGCCACTTCCAGCGACTGAGGAAAATAGGATGGTTCATCAACTCGACGACGTCACCAAAGAGAGCGAAGAAAAGGCGAGCGAAATCTTTGACATCATAGAAAATATCAGCAACGACTTGATGGAAAAAGAGGAAAATCTTCAAAAAGTGACCGACGTTTTGACGAGCAACGTAAAGTTGTTTGCAACCTTGAGCGCGAAGTTTCCAGACGTCGAGGCTTTCAAGACGCAGCTCGCGTCGAACGAAGCGGCGCTCAGCGAGACGAGCGAAACCGTCGCGTCGCTTCAAGACAGCGGCGACGCCATAATGAACGTTATGGACATCATGCAGTACCAAGACATTCACCGTCAAAAGATAGAACGCGTCATAAACGTGATGCGCGCGCTTTCCAAGTACATGAACACTCTTTTCGAAGGAAAAATCGATGACGAGAAACGAGTCTCGTCGGCGACGCACATAGTTGGGGACACTAATAACGATTTGGCCTCCACCGATGAGATAGAAGCCCTTCTAGAGCAGTTTGGCAAATAATGAAAAAAGTAGAACTACTTTCTCCCGCGGGAACTCTCGAAAAGCTTAAAATCGCTTTAGATTTTGGCGCCGACGCTGTTTATGGCGGCGTCAGTCATTTCTCTCTTCGCATTCGTTCCGGCAAAGAGTTTAGTTTCGAGGAGTTCGAGGAGGGTATCGCTTACGCTCATGAGCGAGGCAAAAAAGTTTACGCGACCATAAACGGTTTTCCTTTCAACTCGCAACTCTCTCTGCTTAAAAAGCACATACTCAAAATGGGCGAACTCAAACCCGACGCTTTCATCGTAGCGACTCCCGGAGTATTAAAACTATGTCACGACTTGGCTCCGGACATGCCTCTGCATTTGTCGACGCAAGCGAACGTCATGAACGTTTTGGACGCGCAAATCTATCACGAAATGGGCGCGACTCGGATTATCACGGCGCGCGAAATTTCGCTTAAAGACCTCATAGCTATAAAAGCGGAGCTTCCAAATCTGGAGCTTGAAGTTTTCGTGCACGGTTCGATGTGTTTCGCTTACAGCGGAAGATGCCTTATCTCCACGCTTCAAAGCGGTCGTGTTCCAAATCGCGGCTCGTGCGCCAACGATTGCAGATTTCCTTACGAAATGTACGCGGCGAATCCCGAAACTGGAACTCTTTTCAAGCTCGAAGAGGACGAGGGCGTCGGAACGTACATCATGAACTCCAAAGATTTGAATCTCGCCTCGCACATGCAAGAAATCCTAGGAAGCGGAGTCGTCGACTCCATAAAAGTGGAGGGTCGCACGAAAACCGCCTACTACGCGGCGACGACGGCTAAAGCGTACAGAATGGCGCTTAACGATTTTTACGATGGAAAGCTCGATAGCGAAAAGTATCAGTACGAACTCCAATCGCTTCAAAACCGCGGCTACACCGACGCTTACCTAATTTCTCGTCCGTTTGAAAAACACGACACGCAGAGCTTGGATTTTAGCATGCAGTACGGAACCCATCAAGTGAGCGGAATAGTCAACGAAGAGGGCGATCGCTTTTTGTCCAAGTACAAAACTCTTCCAAACGACGAGATGGAAGTAGTCTTCCCTCTTGGCTCGAAAGTGGCTATCGTGGACAACGAGGTGGGGTCGACCTACGAGAAAGACGGAAAGTTTTTTATGCGCATGAAGCGTCTTAAAGCGCAAAACGGCAAAATATGGGACGAAATTCATAGCGGAAACGTAAACGAAATAGAGCTTCCAACCTCTTTCCCTCCTTACACCTTTTTTAGAGTGCCAATCACCGATCAAATGTAAAATAATTCTTCGTATTTCCAATATGTCATAAAAACTCATATTTAATTAAGATTGTATGTCTGGAATGATATAATGGCACGCATTAATATATAGGATGCGCGCATGATGGATATTACCGACGTTTCGATAAAAACAAAAAACTTGGGACTGCTTTTTGGCTCTATGCTTTTAATGGCTTTGGTGACTACTTACATAGTCTCCACGGAGAGTAAAAAGGTGATGCTCGAAGAGCATTATGGCTCGATAGTCTCCGCGAGAGATTCCAAGCTCAATCAGATGAGAAATTATTTCGCCGACGTTATGGTGGACATCAAAGTTATGTCGCAAAGCGAAAACGTCCACCTGCTCATACAGGCTTTAAACTCCCTGGACGCCGAAATGGAAATAGACCCAAAAGGCGATTTTCCGGTATCGGACCCTCGCGTCAAAGAGCTTACTAGTCCAAGCGAACCTTACTTTAAAACTTACGTGGCGGAATACGGCTATTACGACGTGTTTTTGATAGATCCAAAGGACGGGCATGTCATCTACTCGCAAGCCAAAAGGTCTGATTACGGAGCGAACTTGCTTAGTGGAGATTTGAAATACTCTGGTCTAGGCGAAGTTTTTCAAAAAGTCAAAAAAAACAAAAGAACGACTTTCGTCGATATGAAACAATACGCTCCAAGCAAGGACGAACCCAACATGTTTGTGGGCACGCCGGTGATAGATGACGAAAATGGCGATTTTTTAGCCGTTTTGGTTTTTCAAATATCGGACAAAAGCATTGACAAGATAATGCAGTTTCGAGTTGGTTATGGGGACACTCAAGAAGATTACCTTGTTGGCCAAGACAAACTGATGAGAAGCGACAGCTTTTTAGACCCTCAAAACCACTCTTTACATGCGTCTTTCGCCAACCCATCCACTGGAAAAGTGGACTCTAAAACCTCAAACGAGGCGATTCAAGGGGAAACAGGCGTCGATATGATTATTGACTACAATGGGAACATGGTTTTATCCGCTCACGCGCCACTTATCATAGGCGAAGATTTAAAGTGGGCGATTCTCAGCGAAATCGACGAAGCCGAAGTTATGATAGCCCCAAACAAGTTTAGAAACTCCATGGCGTTGTCGGCTCTCTTCGTTTTTATCATAGCTTTGGGCATTTCCGTTTTAGCGCTCAATATCGCTCTCGTTCGTCCGTTAAAAGAGCTTGAAAGAAGAGCCAAAGATTTAGCGCACGGAGAAGGGGATTTAACCCAAAGACTTAAGATCGTTGGAAACAATGAAATTTCCATTGTCTCCGAATATATAAACGGCTTTATAGAAAAAGTGCAGTCTACGATAATTCAAGCCAAAGAGACAAGCAACGAAAACTCTTCCGTTAGCGAAGAGTTGGCGAGAACCTCCCTTCAAATCGGGCAAAAAGCCGAAGAAGAATCCACCATAGTCGGAGAAGTCAGTTCTCAGGGCAAAAATTTGCAAGCGATTTTGAGCGCATCGATAGAGAGCGCAACGAGCACGAAAGACGAGTTGAACGGCGCCGAGAGCACTTTAAATAGCGCCAATCAACTGATTGTGGCTTTGGCGAACGACATTAGGATTCGTTCTCACGCCGAAGCCGAGTTGGCGGATAAATTAAGTTCTTTAAGCTCAGACGCTCAGCAGGTAAAAGTCGTTCTTGAAGTCATAGGCGACATAGCGGACCAAACAAACCTGCTCGCCTTAAACGCCGCTATCGAAGCCGCTCGCGCTGGCGAACACGGAAGAGGATTCGCCGTCGTCGCCGACGAGGTTCGCAAACTAGCGGAACGCACTCAAAAGTCCTTATCTGAAATAAACGCGACTATAGGCGTCATCGTTCAATCCATCACCGACGCGAGCGACGCGATTTCAATTAACGCCACGGAGATAGAAAAACTCTCGGAAAACGCGAACGAAGCGCGAACGGAAATTACGCGTAGCGTGCAAGTTATGGACGTAGCGGTTAAAAAAGTCGATGAAATGGTTTTGGGATACTCCCAAAATGGGAAAGCCATCCAATCTATGATAGACAAAGTGGAGGTTGTGAACGACCTCTCCGTGTCAAACGCGAGAAGCGTCGAAGAAATCGCCTCCGCGTCGGACCATCTTTCGGCTATGACGGCGAAACTAAATAATCTTTTGGCGACTTACAAAAGTTAGCGGCATAGTTGAAGAGAAAAATTTTACTCATAGGGGCTTCGACTGGAGGCCCCGCGCAAATTAAAGAGTTGCTTCGCGGCGTTTCTCATCTTTCGTTCACGATAGTAATCGTTCAGCATATGAAAGAGGAAGTGCTTCCTTTTTTTATTAAAGACCTTCGAGAGTCGCTATCGATAAAGGTTTTTTCAACCCCATTTGATCTAGATTTTATGGAACCATCCATTATAGTATGCTCGAAAAGTTGCGTTTTGCGAAAAGAATACGCTACATATAGTATAGCAAGCGACTCCGCAGGACAAAAATACACACCTGACATAAATAAGCTGTTCCATTCGTTCGTAGATTTTACGGACGATTTCGAAGTGAGCGTTTTGATTATGACGGGCATCGGCTCCGACGGTGTCGAAGGCGCTAAAAAGCTAAAAGAGCGAGGCGCCAAAATATACGCGCAAGACGAAAAAAGCTCTCCCGTTTATGGAATGCCAAAGGCCGCTTTTGAGAGCGCGATAGTCGATAAAGTGATGAGTCTCGAAGATATCAAGGCATATCTTGAGGACTCAGGGTGAGTATTTTTAATCTGTTTGGCGAGAGAGCGAAAACTCGAATTGACGAAGTTCGTCTGGAAAGAATTTCTGATTTTTCCGATTTTAAAAGGGTCGCGGATTTTTTATACGAAAAAAGCGGCATAGTGGACTTAGACAAACGCGTTTTGACGTCTTCGAGCCTTCAGCGATACGCGACGAGTCGAAACGTCCATTCGACAAGCGAGTTTATATCGCGAATGAAAAGCGATCCGCTTTTTTACCAAGAAGTTATAAATATCGCCACGGTGAACGAAACGTTTTTTATGCGCGAAATAAAAGAGCTGGAATGGCTAGTGGATTATATAGCCGACTCGTCCAAAACGTTGAAAATCTTGTCGATGCCATGTTCTAGCGGCGAGGAAATATACTCGATTTTGCTTTTGATGTCCATCAAAAACGTAGCGCTTGGCAAAGTTGAAATATATGGCTGCGATATAAACTCGAATGCGGTGGAAAAAGCCAAAAAAGGCGAGTACGAAGAGCGCTCTTTGCACAAATTGGACGAACGCGTTCGAAACGAATATTTTACGATAAATGAAAAAGGCCGCTACGCAGTATCGCAAAATTTCAAAAACAAAGCGAATTTTTCTCAAAAAAATATCTTCGATTCGCTTGACTCGGAAGAGAGATACGACGTAATTTTATCAAGAAATATGTTTATATATTTTGATGATGAAAAAAGAGCGTTGGCGACGAAAATAATAGCAAACGCGCTAAATACGGGTGGACTTTTTATAAAAGGACACGCGGACCACATTTACAAGCGTTCCAAACTCGAATACGTACGTTATGGCGTTTATAAAAAAGTATTGGAAAATAAAACGCTATAATAAAAAAAATAAATTTACAGGAAACGCCAATGAAATTCGTGTCAATCGTAATAGGGTCGAAAAGCGACTATGAAGTAATGAAATCATGTTCGGACACGCTGGAGTCCTTCGGAGTTAGCTACGAACTAATCATATCCTCAGCTCATCGTTCTCCCGAAAGAACGAAAGAGTACATAGGCCAAGCCGAAAAAAAAGGCGCGCAAGTTTTCATCGCGGCGGCTGGCATGGCGGCTCATCTCGCTGGCGTTTTGTCTTCTAAAACCGTCAAACCGATAATCGGCGTTCCTATGTCCGCCTCCGCGTTAGGCGGAATCGACGCGCTTCTTTCAACGGTTCAAATGCCGGCTGGGATGCCTGTCGCCACGGTCGCCATAGGCAAGGCCGGCGCTATCAACTCGGCTTATTTGGCTATGCAGATTTTAGCTCTTGACAATGAAGAGTTGGCCATCAAGCTAAAAGAAGACCGTATCGCCAAAGCTAAAAAAGTTGAAATGGATTCCCTAGAAATAGAGACGATAATAAAATAAAACTTGTAAAATACTGGAGTTCGTATGCGTTGGATGATTGATGAAGATTACTGTGAGTTGACTGGTTTGGACATGTCTTCGATCGAAGATATGATTGAGGGTGGGAAGTTGAGCGTAAAAGTGGAAGACGGCGTTAGGTATATCGACCCGTCAAAAGGCGCCACCGAAGTCGTAGTGCCTCAAAAACTAAGAGAGCTTTCGGCTCGAAACACTCACGAGATGATGGTTCAGCCGGAGTTTGTCGAAAAAACCATAGGAACCATCATAAATCTTCATGAAAAAGTTCTTGACGCCAAGGACGAAACGCTAGTGGCGGTTAGGGCCGAGAACTCGTTTTTGCGCGAAGCTTTGGGCTCTCTTCAAGAACTATACGACGAAGATAGAAAAACGATAGCGGTTTTAACCGAACAGTTGAAACTTTCGCAACAAGAAGTGGAGTTTATGAGACGTAAATACAAGCTTATGTGGAACAAGGCCATAGACGATCACACAAACTAGGCATGTTGATAGACGAAGCCTGCGTTGCTTGCATCATAAATCAGAGCGTTAAGGTCGCAAACGCCATAGGCGCGGACAATGGCTTGAAAAGCGTTTTAACTTCCGCCATAGAAGATATGAGCAAAGATTTTTCATACCAAAATAATCCTCCCGAAATAGCCGCCGACGTTTACGAAAAGATGTCGCTTTTGGCAAACAAAGCCGACCTTTACGACGTCAAAAAAGCTTTGGCCACAAAAAAGGCTTTGTCCTTCATCCCGTTTCTTGAAGAAAAACTTTTAAATTCAGACAACAAGCTTTTAACGGCCACAAAAATAGCGGTCGCTGGCAACGTCATAGATTTGGCGGCGGAGGTCGAGTTTGATTTGAGCGAGGAGCTTGGAAAAATATTTCACACCGAGTTCGCGCATAACGATTTTGACAAACTCGAAGAAAAACTTTCAAACGCGAAAAGCGTTCTCGTTATCGGAGACAACGTTGGCGAACACATATTTGACTTTTTGTTTATCCAAACGTTAAAAGAGCTCTATCCAAGCGTTGCGTTTTCGTATATGGTCAGAGGCAACCCCATCATCAACGACGTAACGATGAAAGAGGCCAAAGAGGCTGGGTTTGACAAACTGTGCGATCTCGTCGACAGCGGCGTGAACACACCGGGTTTCGCGTACGACCGAGCCAACAAACGCTCGCAAGAACTTTTCGACGGCGTTGATTTGGTTGTAAGCAAAGGCATGGGAAATTACGAGTGTTTAAGCCCGACGCGCAGAAAAGACGTGTGTTTTTTGCTCAAAGTAAAGTGCGGCGTCGTGGGGAAATCTTTAGGAAAAGAAATCGGTGATATAATATGCAAAATAGTTTAAGGTTGGAAGTTATGAAAAAATTATTACTTGGAAGTTTGCTCGCAAGCGGACTTTTGTTCGGGCAAGATGGCGATTTTAACATCGGGGTTTCGTTGGTTGGTATGAGCATGGATTATAGAGAGTACGACGGCGGTTCAAATATACTCGATAGCGAAAAATCAAACTCCAATTTGTTAGTTGGAAGCGAGATAGCCGCGAGTTACGCGTTGACTCGCGATGCCGACTCTCTATCGAAAATAACTCTCAACTTCATGGCTTTAGGAGGAAACACACAGTACAAAGGCTCGATTCTTAATAGCGGTTTGCCATATGGCAGCCATGAAAGCGTCACCGCTAACGAGATATACGACATGGAGCTGGGATACAAATATAGCAATACCGCGAGAGCCAATTGGATATTGAGTTCTGGAATCGCGGTGGGCTATCGCTATTGGGAAAGAAGTTTGTCCCAAGCGCAGATTGAAACATACAAATGGTTTTCTATTCGTCCAAGCGTAGACGTAATATACAAAAGCCCATCATATAGCGTCGGTCTTGAGTTGGAATATCAGTTTTCAATCAATCCAATCATGAGCGCCAGCAATAGTGGAGAGGATTTTAATCTGGGTTCGGCGGACATTGTGGAGGTTTCCATACCTTTCACCTATGACGTAAGCGATCGAGTCGAACTAATCTTGGCGTATTCTTACCAACGACAAACGATTAAAAAGTCCAACATTGTGAATATTGGCGGAACGAACTATGTGGAACCAGACAGCACTGCGAACAATCAGTACGTCAAAATTGGAGCGAACTTTAAGTTTTAGAGGCTTACTTCTAAGATATAATTCCACAATTAATTAAAGGCGATAACACATGATAACTTTTAGCGAGATGTTACTAAAACTGCAAGAATTTTGGATGAGGGAGGGTTGCAACGTTGTGCAGCCTTACGACATCCCGGCGGGCGCTGGAACTTTTCACCCCGCGACTTTTCTTCGCTCACTCGATTCCACGCCTTGGGCGACCGCTTACGTCGCGCCGTCGCGTCGGCCAACGGACGGACGCTACGGGGAAAATCCAAACAGACTTGGCTCGTACTACCAGTTTCAAGCGCTGATAAAACCCTCACCGGACAACATCCAAGAGCTTTACCTAAAGTCTTTGGAGTATCTCGGGCTCGACGTGTCAAAACACGACATTCGTTTCATCGAGGACAATTGGGAGTCTCCAACTCTTGGCGCTTGGGGTCTTGGCTGGGAAGTTTGGCTCAACGGCATGGAAGTGACGCAATTTACCTACTTTCAACAAGTCGGAGGCATAGAATGCAATCCAGTCGCCGTTGAAATCACGTACGGAACGGAGCGTTTGGCTATGTATCTTCAAGGCGTCGACACGGTTTTCGACATCGTTTGGAACGAAGACAAACATGGCAACAAAACGCTTTACAAAGACGTTCACAAAGAGAGCGAAATAGAGTTCTCCAAGTACAACTTCGAAGTCGCCGACGTAGAGACGCTTTTGGCGGAGTTTACCACCAAAAGCACGGAGTGCGAAAGAACGCTCGAGGCCGGTCTGCCTCTTCCCGCCTATGATTTGTGCATGATGGTTTCGCACGCTTTCAACGTGCTCGACGCGAGAAAAGCGATAAGCCAAACCGAACGCCAAAACTACATGTTGAAGATTCGCGAACTCTCCCGCGGCTGCGCGGAGCTGTACAAAGCGCAAGAGCCGGAGCGACTCAAGAGAGTCAAAGGCTGATTTATACGTCATAACGCAATAAAATTTTAGATTAGGAAATTTTTCGCGTATAGTCCGTAAAATCGATCGCGAAGAGGGAATTATGGATTTAACCAAAGATCAACGCTTAAAGTTTGACAAGCTCGGCGTCAATAGTTTTTGCGAGCTCGCTCTTTTGATCCCCCACTCCTACGAAGATTACAGGATTCGCGACAAACTCGTTCCCCACGCCAACCAAATCATAGACGCGACCGTCGAATCCGTCTACCAAGCTCCAAACACCATTCAAATCACTTTTTTCGCCCATAATTTCGGTCATACCGTGAGCGGCGTCGTTTTTCGCCCAAAACCATATATGATTCATCAGTTCGCCGTTGGAAGCCGCGACTATTATTTTGGCAACGTAGAGTGCAAGATAGGGCAGTGCTCCATGAGCATGCCCAGAAAAATCGCGACCGCCGGAGAGATAACTCCGAAGTACAAAAGCCCTTTGCGAAGCGACGTCATGGCTCGCTTCGTCAAAGCCAATCTAAGCGTTGAATCGCTAGTCTCGGAGGGTTTGCGCCAAAGCGTGGCCGAGGAGATTTTAAAGCTTCACTTTCCAACGCCGGAAGTTTTGGAGTCTAAAGAGCTTGGCGAAAAAAGCCTATACGCTTTGAAATATACGGAACTCTTCGTTTATATGAAACTCCTCTCCGCCAAACGAAGATATTTCCAAAGCGTCAAATCCATAAAAGCGTCGTACTCGAAGTGGGCGAAAACCTTGCCTTTCTCTCTTACTCCCGAGCAAAAAAACGCCATCGACGACATTAAAAACGACTTCGCCAAAGACGTCGCGGCAAAACGGATGATAGTCGGCGACGTGGGAAGCGGCAAAACCATGGTCATCTTGGCGGCCGCGTTTATGATGAAAAAGCATAAATCCATCTTGATGG
>ERZ889078.1027-NODE-1027-length-23327-cov-23.523505_pt1 | contig 23327 bp, 30 predicted proteins | sample MGYA00521266_ERZ889078 | MGnify/ENA primary metagenome ERZ889078 (study PRJEB32303, sample SAMEA104408618) | aquatic metagenome | biome: Brackish water; feature: Pelagic; material: water | place: Baltic Sea | collected 2014-06-16T06:34:00 | depth 76,534 m ...
CATGAAACATTTAGAAAATAACAACGTATCATATGCACATCATTGGAAAATAGCAATGAAAATGAGCATTGCGTTATTCATACATGCATGGATTCCTAATTGCCTGGAATATTATGCCAGTGAACAATTAAAGAAATAATTTTTTTAACTAAATATCATAACAAACATTACATTATTAGTTAAAATTTAAAATTACTTTAAGATGTAAATCAATAGTTTTAGTTTGTGTGATTTATTTTTCACAGTAAATTTATTATCGTTTTTTTAAATTATGTTTCTAAAACTATTCTGATTCTTTGTCTTTTTTAAAACAATACTCGGCTTCCTCATCTCTACCTAATTTTTTTAATGCCACACCTTTGTATCTCAATGCAAATGGATATTCAGGGTTTTTCTTAATTACTTGATTAAAGCATTCAATAGACTCTTCAAATTTTTTTAAATTGGCTAATGCATTACCTTTGTTAAACAGCGCTCTTAGATCTTCAGAGTCTAAACTAAGTGCTTTATCATAACATGCAATAGATTCATCATATTTTCTTAGGCTGGCTAATGCATTGCCTCGGCTAAACCACGCATTATGATCTTTAGGGTTGAATCTAATTACCTGATTATAGCACCTAATAGATTCCTCGTATCTTTCTAGTTTGTTTAATGCAAAGCCTTTGTTGCTCCATGCCCTCAGATCTTCAGGATTTAATCTAATTGCTTGACTATAGCATACGATAGTTTCTTCGTCTTCTCCTAGTTTGGCTAATGAATTACCTTTGTTAGTCCAGGCACCCCAATTTGCAGAGTCTAAACTAAGTGCTTTATCATAACATGCAATAGCCTCTTGGTCTTTGCCTAGTTTGGCTAATGAATTACCTTTGTCATACCAATCTTTACCTTGGATAATCAGGTCTTCTTTTCTCTCATCAATTTTAGATTTACCAAAACCAAATAATCCCATATCCAAATATTCTAAGATACCCATTTAAGATTATTTTATTTTTCATAAAAGGATCAAACGCTTTGAAAGTCTACTATAAGAAATCTCGTATCATGAATTTATAAAAATAGATTACATTGTTTAAAATCTAAATTAAAGAATATGAATAACATGTATGAAAAGAAACTTCTACAAGATCAAAAAGAGCGCTCAGTTCTTTTTGTAGGATTTCTAATTGTTGTGGGAATATCTATCATGATGATCCCATAATTTTTTTATTTTTATCCAGATTTAAAAAAACGTGCATTTAATCATGGAAAGTTTGTTTATCTAATTAACACTAGAGTAGAATTATATTTTTTTATAATTAAAGAAGAAGATAAAAACAGGAAAAATTAACAAGGCGTATTGAATAATTCAGATGTGTATGAATGCGAGCATCAAAATAAAACCATAAGAAAAGTGGAATCAGAATGCGACATAATAGTTTGTAACAAATGTTATGCAGAATTTACAAATGTAGAAACACGACCACTGTATGCAGCAAAACAAATTTTGACTTTAAGTAACAAAATGATTGAAAATATGCCGACATTTATGAGCGGTAAAGGGCCAGATCACTCATTAAATTCATGGCATGATTGTAACAAAAAGGTTTTAGAACAATTAAAAAAATTAAAACTTTTTTCTGAAGATATTAAAGATGAAATAATGACAACCAAAGATGAAACAAATTATAATTTTAATGAGATATTACACGATACAGACTTAGATTGAGAAAATTTTCATGATTTGTACATACATTCTATAAAATAGATTAATAAAAAATTTAGAAATAAATGCTAAGATTCATCCATTCCTAAAACATCATAGTAGGCTTTAGGTATCATTTGCTGACCTTTAAAAAAGACGTTATTTACAGCAGTGTCAAGAACATATGTTCTTGCCCAATCATCATCACTCCTTATGGAACGACCAAATCCTTGCAATAATTTAGTTAATGTTTGAGAAGTATACCACAAAGGAAATTTATTCATTTTTGCTTTTGTTCTTTTTTCAGTATAATTTGGGTATGGTACTTTTGCAATAATTTGAAATCGAGATAAATCATCTTTCAAATCAACACCCTCCCACAGAGATGATGAAAGTAAAACACCAGTAGGATCAGAAGAATGCTCGGAGATTATTTCATCTTGTGTTTTATCCTCTTTGTTTTTACTATGACAAAGTCGAATACGTCTAGTATTTTTTGGAGATAAATATCTAATAATTTTATGACATCTTGGAATTGAGGAAGTCAGTATCAATCCACGTTGATCAGAATGGTCATCCAAAATTCGATCAATTGTTTTTATTACTTCTAATTCATCTTCTTCAGTGGAACCATAACTTAATCGCCTAACATTAAGAAGATCAATTTTTCTATGTTCTAATGGAAATGGGGATTTAGCTGTATCGACAAACGCAACATCATCTTTTTCTAAACCCATATTTTCACAAAAACTAGATTTGTGTATTGTTGCAGACATAAAGACTTGATATTCTGTTTCAAAAAATTCATGTGCAAATTTTGAAACATCAATAGGTTTTACAGATATAGTTCTAAAATTACCATTGATGTCGTTTACAGGATCATTGACTACAAAATTATCTTTATCTGCAATGATGTCAATTTTTGCCTGTGCAGCCTTGTCATAACGTCGCTCCAAACCTGTAATTAATTCAAAATCAGGATTATTTTGAAATACAGGGCTTTCTTTAATGTCTTTGATTTTTTTTGCATATGAAAACGCAATATCATCAGTAAGTTGAATCATAGAATCTAAATCAGTGAAATTGTACCTTTCAGTACTTAGATTACATTCATCCACTTGTCCGGCAAAAATATCAAATCCGACAAATTGTATTATTTGGTCTTCAATTTTATGAGCTTCGTCAAATACAGTAACTTTTCTATTAAGATAATCCGCAAATAATTTTTTATTGTACTTCATAATGGTAAAAAACGCATGGTAATTCCATAAAGAATGCTTAGAAACAAGAGCATCATATTTTTGTAAATAATAATGGCATGAAAGTGAATCTTGTGTTTTATCTTCAACGTGTTTAATTGTAGGTTTGAATTTACAGACTTGGACCACCTCTTTTCCGTTTTTATTTATTCTTTCTTGGCATTGACCCTTCTCACAAGTTAATCCCCACCTCATTGCTTCCTTATCGTTATCTACTTTTTCAGCATCCATCAATTTCAAACATGGAAAATTTTGTTTTCCCTTAACTGGTTTTAAAAATGGAATGTCCTTGATATATTGATCCTGTAAATGTTTAGAAGCAGTTACAGTAAAAGAACTATCAAAATAATTTGAAATAGTGGCACCAACTAGAGATTTTCCAACGCCCGTAGGAGCACAGATAACTATTTTTTTGTATCCTGATTGAAGTTTTACTTCAATTTCATCTAGTATGTCTTTTTGAATTTGACGTGGACTAAAAGGATCAGGGAATTTTTCTAAAAGAGTCAAGAATGATAATCTTGATTATAGGTATTAAAAGCATGAAGGTTCTTGTACTATACAAAATTTAGCATGCTAGTTTAATATCTAGTCAAATTACCATAAATTATGGAATTACTAGACGATAAAATGAGAGTTTGGATTGATAGTGCAAAATTAGTAAAACCAGTCTCAGGTGTCTATGTATTGTACAATAGAAAAAAAGAACCAATTTTTATTGGTGAAACAAAAAATCTAGAAACTACATTCACAAAATATGTGGATACAGAATTTGAAGGAGATGAGTGTATGCAAAAAACTTCATCGTATCAAAGAATATTTACAAATGATCATGTAGAAGAACAAAAAGAAATAATGGAAAAATTCAAAAATGAAACAGGTAAACTCCCTGAATGTAACAATGAAATTAAAATTGAAACACAATAAAAATCAATTTAAGAATAGAGTTATTTTTTAAAATAGATTAGAAATAAAAGAGAAAATCAGTGCATCCCCATAGTAAGATATTAAGGATTTCATCAAGTATTTGAATTTTCAAGATAAATATGACAAAATTATAAAAGCAATTGTACCATATGTAAAATGATGCATCAGTGTTACTATTGTGAGCAAATATTTGAATCAAAAGAAGATTTGTTCCAGCATGTAGAAATTCATTCAGACGTTGAAAGAAATAAAGAAATCATAGAAAGACAAAAAAAAGTAAGCAAAAATTAGCCACACTGACTAAAAAAATATAGTTAAAGTTAGAATTGATACAATTCAAAGGGAGACATACTAATTTTATAAAAATTTGTAATGAATGGGTTGAATTGTCATTACAGAAATCTTGCGATAAAAACACTCAGAAAATCAGATATATCACATAGTTTATCTCACATGATTGAAATTAATGAAAAACACTAAAAACATATTCAAATAAACAAAAGAGATTTTGATCCAGAATTAAAGATACAGATTTTTATTTAAAATATTATAAAAGTTTAGTAAATTACATAAATTCAACACACAAAAATAAAATCATCGCTAATTAAATATGAAAAATATTTTATGAATTAAAATTGCATGTTTTTAAAAATATCTGTATATTTTAATTGATTTTGAATATTTTGACCATATTCTGTTTCTACATCATATTCTTTACGTTTTTTTGCTAAAATTAGACTTAGTTTGTCTACTTCATTTAAAATCATTCTACCTGAATCTACCTTAGCAAATTGTTTTCGTTGCGCTTCATTCTGTCCACGTGTCTCAAAAACTTTACGATAAAATTTTTTTTCAAATACAATATCATGATCTCTTCGAAGCATTTCAGCTAAATCAAAATGACCTTGTTCATGTTTTAATAAATTATTATTAGATTCAGATTCTCTAACCCACGATAATAAAGGATGAAATTCTGTGACAATTTTGATACTATCAATTAAAAAAACTATTTTGTCATCTATTTTATCAGAGTTGACCGTCCACGTAAATCCATATTTGATAGTACTGTGAGAATCCTCAAAGACTGCAGGATTTAATTCAGCTTTAAAATCAGACCACTTTAAAGAATAATCATGGTCCCATGAAATAACAAAATTTTCACTCATAATTACAACGATTGTCAATTAAGAATAAAATTATTGGCAATCATCTAATTGCTAAAAGGGGTAAAAAGAAGCAAATCTAGGCTCAATTCTAAAAATACTAAAAAGAACATAATTTTTTCAACCCATTTTGATGAATTCATATGACATTTTTTATTTTAAGAATTTTTTTGTCATTATAATTATTAGAAATATGGAAAACAGGAAGTCACAGATTTGATGATAAACGTAACTCCCAAAGAGTCGATGCAAAATGATCAAATTTGCTGTTTTCTAATTCTAAACTATTAATTTTAGATGTTTTTACTGTAGGGTATGGATATAAAATTTATAAAATTTTATGTATGTATGGGAATTTCTCTAGCAGCATCAGCTGTGGGTTTAATAATATTATTTGCATAAAAATAGAAAATTTACTCAAATATGAGAATTAAGCAAGTAGGGATATTTTCTTTATTTCTAAATAACTTACCGTTTATTTTAAAAAAAATCAATATTTTTAATTATTCTAGAACAGATCAAATATTATTAGGGTATAAAATAAATTAAAAATAAGAAAATGACTGAATGTCCAACGTGTAAGTTATCCATGGAGTCACATTCAACTGAAGAATTAATGGAATGTTGTATGAAGCAAGTAGGAGAAGAGTTTGTAGAAGAGCAAAAAGGTACATGTCCCAATTGTAAGCACAAAATTAAAGAGCATTCAGATAAAGGATTGGCAGAATGTACAATAGAATTTTTAAAATCAGTAAGTAATAGTTTAAGATAAGATTAAACAATAGAGAATAAGAGGCTACGTGTTGAATCAACTAACAAAAAAAATTATTAATGAATTTTCACCAATGTGGACAAATAAACAAGTATGGGAATTTGAAGAGATTAATGAAAATTTAACTTTTGATATGCTTTATGCAGAACCAGGCAAATATGATGAAAATTTATGGAAATCAAAATCAACACATTTTGATTCAGATGTTAGGAATGTAGCTGTTAGAACATTTGATAATTTATTGGAAGGTGAAGAATTATGGGTAGCAAGCAAAGGTAAAAAACAACTAGATAAAAAATTTATTCCATATCTAATGGCCACTATTGTAGATACCATGATTGAGGAAGAGGTTTGCCTTAATCTTAGACAAGATAAGGATTGTTTAGTAATATCAATAGATAGAAACGCAGATGTAATTGATTGTAAAGAATTTTTTGAAGCATTTTACCATTTAGCAACTGGATTCAATTATGATACAGATACAGGAATTCCAGAGGATCAAACAGAGGCAGAGATGTACTTGACAAGATTACAAGAAGAATTTGATGAAAAAATGAAAGACATGCTTGGAGACATATACCTACCAGGAAATAATGATCCAGATACAATTAATGCAGAAGTATAGGTAAAATACAAGAAAATAAGCAAGTAAACATGTCAGAAAGAAAACCATTTAGAAAATTTCGAAATACAGGGCCTACTCTAACCATAGAACAAAAAATAGAACAGTTTATTTTAAGAAATTCAAAAAATGGTTACTTTACAAAAGTATCTACAATCAATTTTAAATTTGAAATTTCAGAAAGCAAAGCATGGGAAGTAGTTGGAGAATTATTATTTAATGGAAACATAGAATCAATACATGATCAAAATACTGGAGATATGAAATTATGTGAATATGAAAAAACATATCATATAATGGAATTAGAACGAATTAGAAACAGAGATAGATTTAGAAATAAGAAAAAATTGCCTCTAAAATCAAATAAAAAACCAATTAAAAAAGAAAATAAATAAAACACAAAACGCTTAATTCGTTATAATAATAGATACACGTAATGGATGAAGAAAATTTTCCAGTTCAATGCCATCCAACAATCATACCAAAAAAGAAAAAGGGAGTTATTAAAAATGAAACAATGTAAAATATGCGGTAGCCCATTAGGTAAGGAACCAACAACTGAAGAATTAGAATCACATTGGAAAAAACATCACAGTTGGCATTGGGAATCAAATAATGAAAAAACACCAGAAGATGCATTATTAAAAAAACAGAGTTAAAATGAAATTATAACCATGTGCAAAATAAACTAGTGGTAAAAAAAATTATAAAATAAAAAAATAGCAATGTTCTTGCATTAGGATAATTTGTACGCTTATGTTTTATACTACTAAAATTGAAATTGATCAAATTGGTTTCAAAAAATATTATTGTATTATTAGCAATTGTTGCATTAGCTACAACATTGGGAATTTCACCAGCACTAGCAGATTGGGATAAAACAAAATATCCAAATATTGAAGGAACCATACCAGTTGCAAATAATGAAAATTATTCTGAACTTGCTGAAATTACATTAGTTGATGCAATGACTATTGCTGAAAATAATGCAGAAAATAGTAAAAGCATGTATGCAAAACTTTCACCAGTTAGCGGATATCTAGTTTACAAAGTGGTTATGACAAATGATAGTCATGAATACAGCAAAGTTATAGTTGATGCAGGTACTGGAGATATACTTTATGTTACAGATGTAAAATCTTTTGATTCAAACAAAAAGACGAAACATAGTGATGACAAACATGACGGTAACCATGATAAAAAAATGAGAGATTATTACAAGGATATGACCCCCGAACAAATTACTGAAAAGAAAAAACAGTTTAAAGAAATGGGCGAGGCCTGGAAATCATTATCAATTCCAGATAAAGCTGCAATGATTATGCACTTTATGCAAATAAAATTACAATGGGATGTAATGTCTGATGAGCAAAAAGAAGAACAAAAACTTGAAATGAAAAATAAATGGAAAGGACTACTAACAGTATCACCTGAAGAAAAGAAACAAAAACTTGAAGAATATGTTAAGTCAATAAAGTAAAATCAGAAATACATTAAATTATTATTTTTTGTCCGTTTTTTGTAATTAAATGAAATAATGTTAGTAATCTGTTAATCTTATCCCCACCACCAAAATCTCTTAGTGACTTTGATTAGGGATTTGATATTTTCAATATTTTTAGGATTCAATTCAATTTCTTTATGTTCTGCTAAAACGTGTTCTTTAACCATTGACATTAGTTCTTCTTCATTATTTGTTGTTGATGATGCTGACCAACTACAATCTTTGCCTGCGTCTTTACAACTAATTGATTTTGTCATAATTATGTAATTTTTTATGGTTATTTATCTAATAGCCAAATTACCAAATAGGTCAAAGAAATTATTATTTATTTTTAGCAGCTGCATCTAAATATTTTTGAACCTCTTCAACATCCTTGTCACCTCTACCTGAAAGGGTTACAACGATAGATTCAGATGGTTTTCCTTTTTTTGCAACTTTCATTGCTTCAGAAATAGCATGAGCAGATTCTAAAGCAGGAATAATGCCCTCAGTCCTAGTAAGAGTTAGAAATGCATTCAATACTTCAGCATCAGTAGCTGAGTGATACTTTACACGCTTAGTGTCTTTGTAGTATGCATGTTCAGGTCCAACTCCAGGATAATCCAATCCAGCTGAAATGCTATGTGTTTCAGTGATTTGACCCTCGCTATCTTGAAGTAAATATGTCATCATTCCATGGAGTACACCTTTACTTCCTGCAGATAATGTTGCAGAATGTAGTTTTGATTTCAATCCTTTACCAGCAGCTTCAACTCCAATAATCTCAGCACTTGTATCAACTAAAGGATAGAACGTGCCAATGGCATTAGAACCGCCGCCAACACATGCAATTACAACATCAGGATCTTTGTTGTTGATTTTTTTCATTTGTGATTTAATTTCATTACCAATTACACTTTGAAAATCTCTAACCATTACAGGATATGGATGTGGTCCGACTGCAGAACCTAACAAGTAATACGTATTATCTACATTTGTAATCCAATCTCTAATTGCTTCATTAATTGCATCTTTCAGTGTCTTAGAACCAGACTTTACAGGATGTACTTTACAACCCAGCATGTTCATGCGATAAACATTTTGTTTTTGTCGAATTGTATCCTTGTACCCCATGTAAACTTCGGCCTTTAATCCCAATGCAGCACATGCCATTGCAGTTGCAACACCGTGTTGTCCAGCACCAGTTTCTGCAATAATTCTTTTTTTGTTCATTTTTTTTGCCAAAAGTGCCTGACCCAAAGTATTGTTAATTTTATGAGCTCCTCCATGCAATAGATCCTCTCGTTTAAGATAGATTTTAGCACCGCCTAATTTTTCAGATAAATTCTTTGCATAATATAGTGGAGTTGGTCTTCCAGCATACACTTTTAGATAATAATCTAATTCCTGTTTAAATTTTCTATCATCTTTGAATTTTAAATAATTTTCTTCTAACTCCTCAATAGCAGGGACTAAAGTTTCTGGAATATATTGCCCGCCAAATTCCCCAAATTTACCGTTTTTAGGATATTTCATATTGAATTCACCAATTTTCTTACTTGTTCTTCAATATTATCGCTTTTCATTATGCTTGAACCTATCAAAAATGCGTTGGCACCAGACTTTTTTAAATATTGAATATCTTCAGATGTATTAATTCCACTTTCAGATAAAATAAGTCTAGAATCATCATATCCAGATAAGACGGATTCAGTAGTTTTAAGATCAATTTCCAAAGTATCTAAATTTCGGTTATTAATTCCAATAATATCAGCTTCAGTTTTCAATGCATTTTTAAATTCTTCTTTAGTATGAACTTCAAGTAAAATATTCAAACCTTGTTTATGCCCATAACCTATGAACTCATCAATGTCTGCAAGAAATTTTTGATCAAATAAAGATTGAATCACTAGCATGTAATCAGCACCAATTTTTTTTGCAGTGTCAATCTGAATTTTATCAATCATGATATCTTTCATAAGTAACGGTACATCTACGGCTTGTCTTACTTTGATGAAATATTCTGGAGAACCATTAAACAAATGTGGCTGAGTCAAGATAGACAATGCTTTTGAACCTCCAGCAATCATTTGTTTTGCAATAATCACAGGATCACCAACGGTCCTAATTTTGCCTAGTGATGGGGATGCAAATTTTACTTCAGTAAGCAATGTTGCATGAGGATTAGATGTAATAATTTGTTTAAAATCTTGATTAGATTTTTGTAAATTTACATCCACATTATACACACCATCATCAATTGCAGTCTGAGAGTTTGCTACTAATTTTTTTAAAATATTTTCAGCCATCAATAACCTCCTTTAATTTTTCAATGTTGCCAGTACTAGCCACAAATTTCTCCAATAACCCCATAGCTTTGCCATCAATTATTGTATTTAATGCAAGTTCTACACCATCCTCAAAACTATTTACAACATTTCCAACCAACAATCCAGCTGCTGCATTTAATGCAGTGGTTTCAATCATAGGTTGGTTAGCAGTATTATTCAACACGCCAACAAAAGACTCAATTGCATTTTGTTTTGTTTTAATTTGAATATCATGTAGGGATGATTTATGCAAACCAAGAAACTCAGGATCAATAGAATTAACAGTGATAATATTATTTTTTAAGATACATACGCTGTTTGTTGAACTAGTAGAAAATTCATCCATACCATCATTGGAACGTACAGTCATTATATTTTCTACACCTTTTCTTTTAAGAATATGAGGCAATCTAGTAAGAAATTCATCAGAGAAAACACCAACCAGTTGATTTTTTACATTTGCAGGGTTTGATAATGGTCCAAGTAAATTAAATGCAGTCCTAGTTGCCAATTGTTTTCTAGCTAAAGAGACGTTTTTCATTGCAGGGTGAAATTTTTGTGCAAACATAAAACAAATTCCGTGGCTTTCTAAAATTTTTGCAACATCAGAAGGTTCAGCATTTAGATCATAACCAAAATATTCAAAAATATCAGCACTGCCAGAAATGCCAGAACTGGAGCGGTTGCCATGTTTAGCAACAATCCCACCAGCAGCTGCAACTACAAATGAAGCAGTAGTAGAAATATTGAATGTTTGAAGTTTATCGCCACCTGTTCCACACATGTCAATAACAGTTCCCTGAGTCTTAGGCGTAATTTTTAGAGATAATTCCTGCATTTTATCAAGCATTCCTAATAGTTCATCATCAGTTTCGCCTTTCTGAGATAAATTAGATAAAATACTGACATTTTGTTCATCATTTGTTTTTCCAGATAATACTTCAGACATTATTTCACTCATTTGATCATAATTAAGATCAATTTTTTGTTCTAGTTTGGAAATGTATTCTGAAATCATTTTTCTTTAACCTGTCTAATAAAATTACCAAGAATTTTTTTCCCATCTTCAGTCATTATAGATTCAGGATGAAATTGTACGCCCTGAATTAAAAATTCTTTATGTTGTATTGCCATTATCTCACCATCATCATTTGCAGTAGCTATAACTTGTAAAACATCTGGAATTATTGTTTTATCTCCAACTAAACTATGATAACGAGTAGCTCTAAATGGATTTTTGACATCCTTGAATAATTCAGAATCAATATGACTTACTGGACTAGTTTTTCCATGTCTTACACATCCGGCATTAGTTACTTTGCCGCCAAATGCAGCAATGATACCCTGATGTCCAAGGCATACACCCAAAATTGGAGTTGTCGGACCCAAATCTTTAATCACGTCACTGCAAATTCCAAAATATTTTTTATCTTCAGGAGTTCCAGGGCCAGGAGAAATAATTATTGCATCGTATTTATTTTCCTTAATTTGTAAAAGTGTAATTTTATCATTTCTAATCACATCACATTCAACTCCAAGCTCACCAAGATATTGAGCTATATTGTAAACAAACGAATCATAATTATCTATAATTAAAAATTTCAATCAGATGCCTCCTTTAGTGCTTGGAGCATTGCACCTGCTTTATGCTCAGTTTCTTTAAATTCATTTTCTGCAATAGAGTCTGAAACAATTCCTGCGCCAGATTGTACAAATCCTTTGGTATTTTCAATGAATATGCTTCTAATTGCAATTGCAAAATCACAGCATCCATTATAAGAAAAATACCCGACTGCGCCAGCATAAGGTCCTCGCTCTTCAACTTCTAATTCATCAATTATCTGCATTGCTCGTACTTTTGGGGCACCAGAGACAGTTCCAGCAGGGAATACTGCTTGAAATGCATCAAACATGTCATTTTTTGAATCCAAAGTCCCTACAACATGGCTAACAATATGTTGAACATGACTAAATCTCTTAATTTGCATTAAAGATTCAGGATGAACTGTACCATATTTACAGACTCTACCAATATCATTACGCCCTAAATCAACAAGCATTGTATGTTCTGCTAATTCTTTTTCATCATTAATTAATTCAACAGATAATGCTTTGTTTTTTTCTTCATTGTCTGTAACCTTTCTAGTTCCCGCAATTGGAAAAGTTTCAACTTTATCACCTGTTATTCTAACTAGCATTTCAGGGGATGCGCCAATAATTGTTTTTGAGTCTTGTTTTAAATGGTACATGTATGGAGATGGATTTAATTTTCTCAATGTTTTGTACAGTGTTAAATTATCACCACTAGTTTCAAATGCAAATTTACGGGATAAGACCACTTGAAAAATGTCGCCATCATGAATGTACTGTTTTGCTTTATTTACAATATTTGAAAATTTTTCTTTATCCATGTTTGGAATAACTTTACTAGAATGGAATTCATCAAAACAGTCATCACTCATTATTAAATCATCAAATCGATTTACATCATGATAAAAATAAAATAATTTTTTATCCACATTGTCATACAATAAACCATCATCGTAAATTCCAAATTCCATAATAGGTTCTGTGGAATTATTTGTAGTAGAAATGTTTTCAATTAATTTAATTGCATCATAATTTACAACACCAACTGCCCCACCAAGATACCTGTATTTTTGATCATTTGATTTACCAAGCAATTTTTTTAATTCAATAAAAGGATCAGTGGTTTTAATTATTGTTGTATTATTATTTTCGATAATTTCAACTCTGTCAGAATAACCTTTAAAAATAATTTTAGGATCAAAACCCATTACAGAAGTTTCAGCTAAAACTTCAGGTCCAGATAAAGATTCAAAGAGAAAAGAATGAGAATAATTTCGAGATATTTTATTGTAAATTTGAAATTGATTATCAGATAAATCTAGAGGTATTACTTTTGCTTGAGCATTTCCAAAGGTGTCCACCCATAAACAAAATCTTGACTGTTTAATATTTAAAGATAATTGGCCAAAACGGAGCTATATCTCAAAATATTTGAGAATTATTGTGGAATTATTACTAGATAATACGCCTAATTCCAACAATAACTACAGCTGGAACTCCAAGATACATTCCAATGTTTAGCATAATTACTGATAGTCCAAGTGATATGACTTCTGATTCAGATTCTGTATTCGCCATTAGTGATAGTGTGAAAATCAATGGAGTGTTTTTCAATAATGTCAAATTTAGAAACAGATGTTATTGATTACGCATAGTTACTTGATTTCCTGCAGAATGATTCACCCCAATTGCGGCTCCAGGATTTGATGTAATTATCATCAATGTCTCACAGGATAAACACAGGACAGATGGAACATAATCTGCATCTCTTTGAGATGGTCCCATAGTAGCTAGAACTGCATCATCTTTTAGTTCTAATCCCCCACAATCAATGCATGTGGTTAGTCTTTGTGGAATGTGTTTAATCTTATTAATGTAAAAATGAACCATCGAATTGAACTACAGAATCATGATTTTTAAGTTAATTGATATTAGAAATCAAAAATTATTCTCATAGTTAATCAGGTTTTTCCATTTGTTCTTTATCCCATTCATCTGCTTCTTTTTGTGACATTACAATGAACGGTTCACTACTAGCTGAATCAACTACCATTTTGAATTCGATCTTTGAATTGGAACAAATTAATCCATAATTAATTTTTTTCTTAAAAAGTCCCATTATTCCAGAATGGCGTTGGTGTGTCAATACCATTACTTTTGCATATTGTTTCCAACGTCTAACTTTAGTTTCATTACCTACATTTTCAATACAAGTTTCTTTGTCAAGTATTTCAAGAACTACTACTTTGACATTTCTTTCACATTTTTGACAGTAAAACAGACGATTCACGTTAAGTGATGTTAGAGATTAGACTGTTTAATGTTTAAGACAGATAGGTTATTCTTATAACATGACAACAGAAGAAGTAGGATCTTTTGTCCTACACTTCTTGCAGTGATGATATTTTTTCGTCATACTATCTATTGCCTTACTTACATAAAATATTATAAAAAAGATAGAAAGACAAAACCACTTGGTTATCCAAGGATAACTAATCATTACACGGCAATCATAGCCATCGTGAAATGTTTGGAATTATTTGTGTTCTATCAAACAATATTGTATAACATGGAATAAAACTTAATTTTTAAAAAAATGAATATTTGTTAATTTTTATTATATTTTTTAAAAATATTTAAAGAAAATACCACATGTCTAAGGATCAGATTATGCCTATTGTCTTTTCATAAAATATTGGAGTGGAAACGTAGGTTACAAGAAATTAGAAATATTCCAAAAGGGCTAGGCATGAATTAATTAGATATGCACTGTTTTTGCCCAATTAATTAAAGATAATTTTTAGCCATAATTTAATTACGGTAAAGTACGGTACCTTTATACAATAGTTGATCGCTGTATAATCATGATGAAAATGAACAGCAGAACAATGATACAAAATACAGAATTACATCATGAAATTCAATCATCTGTTTCTAAAGTAGAGTGTTACATTTGTGGAAAAGGATTGGCAGAGGGTCACAGCATAACAGCTAAAACATTAAGTAATACAATTGTTTTATTTTGTGATGTTCATTATTCTATGCAATAAAAAATTTAATTTTTATCAAAATAAAAAAATATTCAAAAAATTAATTTAAATTTTTAAAAATCCAGGTTCAGGAGTTTTGTTATTTATAATACGTTGCAACACTATTCTCTCATTTGAACCTCTAAATTTCATCAATGTTTCATTGGTTTCATCCAAGTAAATTTTAATTTGTTTAAGACAAGATTTTAATTCTTTTTTTAATTCAGAGTCAGAACTATTTTCAATAGTGAATAAAATAGATGAAGATAATCCAAGCATGCTTTGGGTACCGTCTAAAAATAATTCATAATCATTAATGGTGTGTTTATTTAATTTATGAGTATTAAGATCTTTAGAAATAACAATAAAGATTTTCCTACTGTCAAGTTTTACCAGTGCTTTGTTTATTTTACTCTCATTTGTAAAAATAACATTATTGATAAAACCAATATGATCTGCTGCATCAATAAATTTTAGTTTTGTATAGGATGATTCAGTTTTGTATCCATATTTTTTTAAATATCCTAAATTTTCCATGATGTCAAGTGCGTCAGAAAATTTACTTCGGGTGTATCTTTTGCGTTTTTCATCAACACAGTTTTCCCACATGTCAGTCATGTATGCAGTATCTCCATTCATGGAATCTAACACTGCAGAAATGGAGATATCCTTCATAATTTGTTTTTAGAATAGCCCTATTTACGGGTAATTAGATAGTTTTAGGCATTTTTCTTTAGAAAATAACAGGTTCTAAAAATTAATTAATCAAATTTAGAGTAAGTCAAAGTATGGATACGCCAACTGAAATTAATTCAGTGTACTGGGATAGGAAGAAAAAGTCATGGGAGTACGAAATGGTTCCAGTAGAAGAATATCACGGTGCAATAGATTGTCAATATTGCAACAAACCAATGTCTCACAACATCAAAACAGGTGGAGAGTTCAAAGTGGTGTATGTAAAATGTGGTTGTTCTCGTACAGACTAGTAGTTGTTCAATTGCCACTAGAAGCACATACAAAACCAGTTAAAACAATAAATGTAATTATCTAAAATTTATTCATATTGTACATTATTAGAATAAATCAATAAAAGAAAAATAGTTCATTCTATGTATGTACCAATTTAATATTAATATTTCAAAATAATCAAAGTATTATGATGAAAATTGCAATATGTCTATTTTTTTTATTTTTAATTATATTTTCCTTACAACAAGTGGTATTTGCACAGATAGGCGGTGAAGAAAACAGAGAGAAAAATATATCTGAAGCATCTAAAAATTACAAAAGAGAAAGCATAGAAAAGATAAATGAAGAGAAAGAAACAAAAGAAGATAACAAAGTAGAACCAAAAGTAAATAAAATTACAAGTGATTTAAAAAAATTATTACCTGCAGAGAATAAACTTGAAGAAATTACATATAGAATAATTTGGGAATATGTTGACAAACAATCCACTCTGGATGAAGAAACAGGGATTGAAACAATGACTGCATTGCTTAAAGATATCAGTAGAGTATATGATCCAGTAGTTAACAAATATAAAATTTCAACGATTCAAATTGAAATTATAAAATATGATGACACGTATGAATTGGGATATTATTGGGACGAAGTATCAAATTCAAGCATAGAAAAAATTTTCAATGGTGCTTACCTAGTAGGATCGCCAAAGGATGGCATAGATTGCATGTTTAATTATTCCAAAGAGGGTGCGATGACAATATGTAAAACAGATGAATACGTCGTACAAAGTATAATTTTTGATAAATATCAAGAACATTTTAGTTATAATAAATCAAAAATAGGTACAAAAAAATTAGAACTAAATCAGACTGAGATGACAACAAGAATAGTTGAAGAGATATTAAAAAATATTGAAAAACATGAAAATATACAAAATGATTATCAATTATATAAAATTCTAAAATCTAATATTGAAATAAAAGAGAATAGCAATAAAAAAATAACAGGGAACAGTAACAGTATAGATGATGAAAAAAAGGAAAATGAATCTCTAGGTGTAGAAAAAAATAAAAAATATGGAATTCAAAACTTTTCTTGCATTAAAGATGAATTTGGATTAATTACAATTTCAGGTCAATTCAATAACAATCAGGTTAAAAAGGACAAAATTATTTTAGAAATTTTATTTTTAGATTATGAACAAAATATTATTTTTAAAAATACAGCAAATTTAATTGAGATAAATGAATTTGAAACAAAAAGATTTCTAGGAAATACAAAGATAGACAAATCATTTGCAACGTGTACAATTAAAGTACTCAGTTAGGAAACAAATTTACTAAAGGAATCCAATGCATCAAAGAATTCTTTTTTTGTGGATTTGTGCTTTATGAATTCAACTTGAGAGCACAGCAAGAGCCATTTTTGTATGTCCTTAAAATTATCTACATTTGATTTTTTAAGTTCAATTATTATTTCAGTATGTGTTAAATCTAAATTAATTTTTAGTTTATTAGAATAATAGTACCTAATTGCATGACTGAATTTTTCAAATGCATATTTAGGAGAATCATCATCAAAGAGTTCCCTAGATGATTTAATCAGGTTATGAGTGTAATCTGCATAATTAATTGATGGTGGGACTGTTACAAGTTCCAATGTATCCTTAACTAGAGATTTTCTATAATACAGATAACCAAAAGTAATCAATATCAAAATAACAGTAATTGAAATTAAAATAGCATGATCAGTTGTAGGATAAATTTCCAATAGATTATGAGGTTTATCTAATGTGTCAATTACATGTTGAGTATTTTCAAATTTAGAATTATCAAATTTAAAGTCGCCAAATAAATTATCAGTGATACTATTTGTTAAATCAGGACTTTGTATAACAGAAATTTCAAGTTCGTTTGATAAAATTGAATCATAAACATTTGTTGTCTGTTCAGTCAATTTACGAATTATTTCATCATTCACTACTTTTGAATTAGGTTTTACATAGTTGGGAAGTAATTCTCTAAGATCTGTTGAAGGGACACCTAAATTTGCAGATTTGGCTGCTGCTGTACGTACTGCATCATATTTTGTAGGAGAAAAAGCATTGTTGGGGATAGATTCTAAATCATTCAAATCATATCCACGTTCAAATAAAAAATATTCTAAATTAGAATTAATATTAAAATCTCGCGTAACTCCATTTTGTTGATAATTTTGTTGTCGTACAGGATCTATAAGGGCTTCTGCAAGTTCAACATATCCGTCAGAATACCTATCCAGGTATTTTATCATGTGATAAAAATTATCTTTGTTAATCTGTTTTTGTTCAATTAAAACTTGATTAAGTAATTGACCTTCTTTAGAATCTATAGTTATTTCATGATCTCCTAACATGTATTGACTACCAGTAATGTAATCTTCAGCAATAACATCAGATAGACCATTCTCAGAATTAAGAAAGTTATTAATTTGTTCGTCAATTAAAGAAAAATTTTCTTTAGTCTCTAAATTTAATGAAGATTTTAAAATTATAGTTTGACCTTCAATTATCCAGTCAATCTCCACGTCAACAGGTTCGCTAAAAACAGGGTTTACAAAAATAATGGATATTAAAAATAAAATAAAAAACCAGTAAGATGTCAATATTCAAATTTTTTTAATGTAATAACAGTAAAATAAAAATTGGTACAATCATAGAATATACCACATACTATTAATTCAAAAATTACAAAAAAATATCAAATGACAATAAATAATACAAATGAAACTTTTCCAATATCTGATAAAAATATTCAAGGATTAACAGATATTTCAATAAAATATTCAAAAATAATTTTAAGTGTGATGGAAGAAGCACAAAAAAATATTGTAGGTCAAGAAGAAGTAATCAAGAAAATCATAATTTCTATAATTTCAAATGGTCATGTATTGCTTGAAAGTGTTCCAGGGTTGGCCAAGACACTAATGATAAAAACAATGGCAGAGATCTTTAGCGTAAATAATGTAAGAATTCAATTTACACCTGATTTACTTCCAGCAGATATTCTAGGCACAAAAATTTACAAAAACAATACAGGTACATTTGAAATACAAAAAGGGCCAATTTTTCATAATTTTATATTAGCTGATGAAATTAATCGTGCACCGCCAAAAGTTCAATCAGCGTTGTTAGAATCAATGCAAGAGAAGCAAGTTAGTATTCATGGAGAAACTTTTCAATTAGATAAACCATTTTTAGTACTTGCAACACAAAATCCAATTGAAAATGAAGGTACATACAAACTTCCTGAAGCACAAGTAGATAGATTTGCAGTAAAAATTTTAATTAATTATCCTACAATTGATCAGGAAATTAAAATTATGGAAAGAAACACATCAAATATGCAAATTAAAATAAATCCGATAGTAAAATTAAATGAAATAATTGAAATGCAAGAATTTAATGAAAAAATTTATGCAGACAATATAATTTTAAAATATGTTGCAAAAATTATAGATGCGACAAGAAATCCAAAAAAATATGAATTAGATTTAGAGAACATAATTGAGTATGGTGCATCTCCAAGAGCATCAATTTGGTTAATAAAAACAGCAAAAGCAAATGCAATGATAAACGGAAGAGGGTATGTAATTCCAGAAGACATCAAAGAAGTCGCTCATGATGTTTTACGTCACAGATTAATTCTAACATTTGAAGCTGAAGCAGATGAAATAAATTCAGACACAGTAATTGACAGAATTCTTGAAAAAATTGTATCGCCATAAAAATGAGTGAAATTTCAGAATTACTAAGGAAGATAAAAAATCTACACATTCCAACAAAAGATTCAGTTGAATCAGTAGAATCAGGTGCATATAATTCAAAATTTAGAGGAGGTGGAATAGAATTTTCAGAAGTTAGAGAATATGTGCCTGGAGATGATGTTAAAAGAATTGATTGGAATGTATCAGCTAGGCATAACAGTCTGTTTGTTAAAGAATTTGTAGAGGAAAAGGAGCTTAATGTCTACATCATATTAGATTTATCTGCAAGTAATAATTTTGGATTTATAAAATCAAAACGAGATTTGAGTTTTGAAGTTACAGTGTCCTTGATGTTTTTAGCATTAAGAAATAATGATAAAATAGGATTAGGGATATTCACAGATAATTTAGAAAAATTCATCCCATCTAAAAAAGGGAAAAAACAGATGATAAGAATACTCAAACAATTAATAGAATATGAGCCAAAAAGTAAAAAAACAGATATTATGAAATCACTATCAACATTAAAAAATAAATTAAAAAGAAAAAGTGTAATATACATTATTTCAGATTTTATTTCAGATTCATATGAAAAACCATTAAATTTTTTAAAATTATACCATAAAATTATTTTAATTAATATTTCAGACATACGAGAAAAAGAAATACCAGAAATAGGATACACATATCTTGAAGATGCTGAAACAGGTGAACAATTACTAGTTAACACATCAAATAAGCAATTTCAAAAACAATACACCGAACACGTTAGAGAAAAAATAAAAATGGATAAAAAAAATATGAATAGAGTTGGAATAGATATGATTAATATCAATAATGAAGAATCATTTGATATTACAATTAACAGATATTTTAGAAATAAAGGAAAGATGAAAAACTAATGGAGTTTGGATTTATTAATGCATTATTTCTATTTTTATTGATTCCACTTTTAATTTTTATATATTATAGATATAATTCAAATAATAAAAAAGCAATTTTAAAATTTAGTTCATTAAAGATAATTAAAAAAACAGATGTGAAGAAGCATGTAATTAGAAAACATATCCCATTTCTACTAGTCATGATTGTTTTTTCTTTGACAATTATGGCACTAGCCAATCCCCAAATAGTAACTACAGGAGTGCAAAAAGGTATCAATTTAGGCATAGTTTTAGATGGATCTGAAAGTATGGCTGCCTCAGATTACAAACCGACACGTCTTGAGGCTGCAAAAAATGCAGTGAATTCGTTAGTGGAAAAAACTAGTGAAAAAAATAACGTGGGTATTGTTTTATTTGAAACAGGAGCAAGTACAACATCATACCTCACACCAGTAAAAGAAAAAACACTAAATTCAATTTCATTAATTCAACAAGGCGATGGAGCAACAGCAATTGGTGATGGGTTATCATTAGGAGTAGATATGGTATCTGCAATACTGGATAAGAAAAGAGTGATAATTCTTCTAAGTGACGGTATACAAAATTCAGGATTAGTTTCAATAGAGCAAGCTACACAATATGCAATTATCAATAACGTACAAGTTCATACAATAGGAATTGGTTCTGAAAAACCAGTTTACATTAGAGATGACATCTACGGTGAACCACAGTATGCAGAATTAGATGAAGACACACTAAAAAATATTTCAAGCAGTACAGGAGGTAGTTATTTCAAATCATTAGATGAGCAGACACTAAATGAAATAACATTGGAATTAAGTTCCAGTATGGAATATGAAACAGAATTGTCAACAATTAGAGATTGGTTCATTGGTTCAGCAATTGGAATTCTTTTATTAAATATGTACATAATTTATGGAAAATATAGAATTGTTACATAACAAAAGATTTGCATTAAAAAAATTAGGTAGAACAGAGGAATCAGAACAGTGTTTAGCAAGAGCCCAAGATCTTGAGAAATTAGAACAAAGGAAGACTTCAATATAGAAGGCGAGATGATTAACAAGTTCCACACTTCACAGATAGTTACTGTAAACTTCCATGTGTCTAGGCAAGCTTCTGGTTAGATGGTTGAATAGAGGGCATATTAGTCACGATTCAAGAAATCAACTCATAAATTATTTTTCCACCTACCTAGTCACATAATAATTCCTTACTAGAATATGAGGCAAATGTGTGCGTGATAAATTAGCCCTTAGTGCTTTGATCATTTTGAGTTAACTTGCTAGCGTTTACTAGACCTGTCAATATTTGCGGTTCTAAAAATAATTTCACTTGTATATCAGATAAACATTGTATACGCAAAAAATAAAATAAAAAAACTATCTTAGTAGTTTTTCTATGATAGAATCTTTTTCTTCTTGGCTCATTTTTGCAATATCTGATTTACTTTGTTTTTTCGTCAAGCCTAGACTTTCAACAAATGCATTAACCATCACAGGCATGAAATCAGCAATTATGGCTTTCTTGTCATACTCAGGCTGACTATCAAACTGAATTGCTTTCTGCATTGTAAGTGGCTTGGCACATACAGTACACAGATCAGAATTAGGTGCATTGAGAGTATTGCAGATTTTACAAGTTATTGGAACTCTCTCTTTTGTTTCAGTCTCGATAACTGGAACTCCTATTGCTTCAAGGTATGCTTTGTCATGGTCATCTTGGTTTAGATGTGAATATCTAGCAATCATCTTACTGTTTGCAGAAAATCCATGTCTTTCCTTCATAGTAAGATCAGGTGTCCTAATTACAATTCGAGTTATCTCGCTATGTCTAAAGAGATGTGGATAAATTCTCTTTTTGATGTTGGAACGCTTTACAGTTTTGCCAAGTTGTTTTCTAACTGAATCAGGTTTCATTCTTAATCCATATTGCTTCTTGTTTAGATTAATCCAAAGCCATGCTTCAGGATCATCTTTGAAAGGGTGTGTGTTTAACCAAGCTGAAAGTTCAACTTGACTTGAATGAAGTCTAACTTTTCTTGAACCAGTTTTTCCAATTACGGAAATTAGAAAACCATGTTTGTCGTATGCAACGTGTCTTAGTTTCAATGAACAAAATTCTCCAATTCTTAAACCAGCTTCATAGGAAACTGCCCACATAGCTTTGTCCCTTGGGTTCATTGAATTTGCAATCAACTGAAAAAGATCATCAGAGTCTATGAGTTGTTCTCTTACAAGATTGTTTGAAACTTCTTTCATCTCAACATCAAAGAGTTCATCAGGTGTTCCAACTTTCTTGTGTAACCTGTTTCCAAGTTTGACAAATCTAAACCACAACTTTAGGATCTTCTTGTGATCATAACTTGTATGAGTTTCCTGACCGTTCTTAGCATAGTTTCTCATTACTACTGCAACAAGGTTGTTGATGTCGTCTTTTACTAGAGTAGTCCATTCTTGATTAATCATGCTTGAAAGTGAGGCTATTATCTCAAGATTTTTTGATTGTGTGGCTACTGCCATTGATGTAATGATCATCTGTGTGTGATACTTTCCAACTAATGTGTAATCATTTTTTGAAAGAACCTCTTTGCATTTTGTTAAGTGACGATTGATTCGATTGTCATAATCATAATCATAGTCATTCACTTGTTGTTTGACCATCAACATTTTCGACAACCAACATAATGCGTTTTTATTATATGTGCATTAGGTAGTTTTTGCTTTTGACAAGGGCTTGACTTGCGGAAAACGTTTTTTTGTTTGAAAAATTCGGTCAGAGTTCGGACTCTTGGTAGAACGCCGGGAAAGGGATTCGAACCCCTGCACGCTTTCGCGTAGCTGTTTTCGAGAC